>JADMIO010928557.1_pt1 | contig 99634 bp, 88 predicted proteins | sample 8958161 | NCBI WGS metagenome assembly JADMIO01 (sample SAMN16585339, study PRJNA669376) | soil metagenome | isolation source: Crop rotation soil | place: USA: Cullars Rotation, Alabama | collected 2011
GCCGCGACTTCAAGTCACGTGAATTCCAAGCTTCGGATCCCACTGTGCTGGAAAGTGGATTTTCTAAGCTAGGCGCGCTGGCGGGCGACAAGATGCGAGTGTTCGATGAGCACTCATCAGGCTTCTGGCCGGGCGAAGGTTGTGGATTTGTAGTGCTCATGCGGCGCGAAGAAGCCATTGCACAGCAGCACACTGTTCGGGCTGTAATTCGTGGCTGGGGTATTTCGTCCGATGGTAGTGGCGGCATCACGCGGCCGGAGTCATCCGGACAAGTTCTCGCGCTTGATAGAGCCTACGCGCGCGCAGGATACGGCATTGACTCTGTTGCTTATTTTGAAGGCCATGGAACAGGAACATCGATCGGTGATGCAGTGGAGTTACAGGCGCTATCGCAGGCGAGACGTTCTGCGAGCGATCGCGCTCCTGCGGCAGCGATTGGTTCTGTAAAAGCCAACATCGGACACACCAAGGCCGCGGCCGGTGTGGCCGGACTGATCAAGACCACGATGGCCTTGCAGGCCAAAGTAATTCCACCAAATACAGGCTGCGATCGTCCGCATCCGGAACTCAACCAAGAGCGACCTGCGCTACGGATAACGCGTGAAGGAGAGTTGTGGCCGGATGAAGGCCCAGCCCGCGCCGGCGTGAGCGCATTTGGATTCGGCGGCCTCAATACCCATGTAACCCTGGAAGCTGCTTGTCAGGCGCGGCGCAAAAGCTTCACGGGATTCGAGAAGCAGAGACTTTCGGCGGCACAAGATTGCGAACTTTTTCTGCTGCAAGCTTCAGATTTGAATGAAATGGCAGCGCAGATGGAAGAAATTCTCTTGCTTGCCAGTGAGGTTTCTTATGCAGAGATGACTGATTTGGCCGCCCATCTCGCAAATGAGGTGGATGGCCAGTGCAAGCCAGTCAGGGCAGCATGCGTTGCGTCGACTCCAAAGGAACTGGAGCAAGCTCTCAAGACGTTGCTCGATTGCTGCGCTTCTGGCAGCGCACGAGTCGATTGTGGCCAGGGAATATTTTTAAGCACCAGCGACCGGCGGCCGCGCATTGGTTTCCTCTTTCCCGGACAAGCCTCACCCGTCCATACCGATGGCGGAATCTGGTCACGGCGATTCAGTGACGTGACCGACCTTTACAAGCGTGCCCATCTACCGCAGGTAAAGACCGTTGACACTGAGGTCGCTCAGCCTTGTATCGCTGCAGCTTCAGTAGCTGGTCTGTTATTGCTGCGTTCGCTGGGAATCGAAGCGAATGTAGTGGCCGGCCATAGCCTGGGAGAGCTTGTTTCACTGTGCTGGGCCGGAGCCATGGAAGAACAAACACTTTTGCGCATGGTCGCAGAGCGCGGACGCCTTATGTCCCAATTGGGAGACCCCACTGGCAGCATGGCATCTATCCAAGCGGCTTGTGAGGATGTAAGGCACAGGTTAAACGGCGATCCCATTGTTGTTGCCGCGGACAACTCTGCCACACAGACGGTTGTTTCCGGAAAAGCATTTGCGGTAAAGCGCTTTATGGACCGCCTAAGCGCTGACGGAGTCACTGCAACCATGCTTCCTGTCTCGCATGCGTTTCACTCCCCTTTAATGGCGGATGCGGCAACGGCGTTCTCCCGCTATCTCGCGTCGGAACGGCTTGGCGATGTGAGCCAGGAAAAGCGAGTAGTTTCCACGGTTACGGGAACGGCCGTGGAAGAAGATACCGATTTGCGGCAACTGCTAACTGACCAGATCACTATGCCGGTATTGTTCGACAGGGCCGCCGGCCGCTTGGCTGCTGAGGCAGATTTACTGATTGAAGTCGGGCCCGGATCGGTATTGACGGATATTGTGTCGCAGCATTTCGATGTTCCAGCCGTTGCGCTCAATGTTGGCAGCGATTCGCTGCGAGGATTGCTGACTGCCGCAGGAGCAGCGTTCGCGCTTGGCGCGCCTGTTCGACCCAAAACACTTTTTGCCGATCGCTTTTACCGGCCCTTCGACTTGCAGCACAGACACAAATTCCTGCAGAACCCTTGTGAAGCTGTTCCTGAAAGTCACTTCCTTGATATCGAGGCACCCGTTTCCAAAGCTGCTGCCAAGCCTTTGCCTGTTGTCGCGATCCCATCAGAAACTCCTGCTCTGGAAACACTGCGCAAGCTGGTAGCGCTGCGGACGCAGCTTCCGCTTGAGACGATCCTGCCTGAAACCCGCTTCCTGGATGACCTTCACCTCAACTCGATCAATATCAGCCAGATTGTGTTGGAGGCCGCAACGCAGTCTGGATCGGTTGCGCCCGTTTCTCCGGCGGAGTTTACCAATGTCACGCTGGCGGAGGCCGCAGAAATATTGGAACGGAACCGCCGTCACGTTACTTCAAGCAAGGAACAAAAGTATCCGGCAGGGGTAGAGTCGTGGATTCGAGCTTTAGATCTTGAACTGGTGGAAAAGCCGTTGCGACCCGTGCACCGCCGTGGATCAGGTGAGTGGCAGGTGATGGCGATGGAACCAGACGATTTCGTGCAATCGCTGACCCAGCAGTTTGAAAATGTTTCCGGCAAGGGAGTGATTTGCTGTGTGCCGCGCACAAGAACGATGGAGTCTGCCGACTTCTTGCTGCGTTCGGTGCAATGGTGTGTGAAACAAAAAATTCAGCAGATTGCTTTTGTCCAGCATGGCGGCTCTGCCGGTGCGCTGGCTCGTTCCTTGTTCCTTGAGCACCCAGAGACGACGGTCACGGTGGTTGATGTTCCACAGGCATCGCTGCAAACCGCTGAGTTAGTGGCAAGAGAAGCCCAGTCCGCATCCGGATTCACTGAAACTGTCTTTGACGCGAATGGGATTCGCCGCGAGCCAAGACTAAAAGTACTGTGGCCCCAGCAAAAGCACACTGGCAGTTCTCTGGATCCGGGAGATTTGCTGCTGGTTTCGGGGGGCGGCAAGGGAATTACTGCCGAGTGTGCACTCACTCTGGCTCGCTCTTCAGGATGTCGGCTCGCCTTATTAGGTCGTTCTCATCCCGAGACTGATGAAGAACTCCGGAGCAATCTACAACGTTTTCGCAATGCCAACGTGAAGATCGGATATTTTTCCGTTGACGTCACCGACGAAACAGCTACCGTCGAAACCATTCAACGAATCCAGTGGGAAATGGGAGCCGTAACAGCCGTACTTCATGGAGCGGGCGTCAATCATCCCAAACAGCTGGAAGAAATAACGGAGCGCGATCTCCGCACCACATTAGATGTAAAGGTTAATGCGCTGCGCAATTTGCTGCGCGCGCTTGATCAGGACAAGCTTCACCTTCTGCTTACCTTTGGTTCCATCATTGGAAGAACTGGTCTTCAGGGCGAAGGACATTATGGCCTTGCCAATGAATGGCTAAGACTGGACGTGGAAGAGTGGCAACGCCAGCATCCGGCTTGCCGCTGTTTGAATCTGGAATGGTCAGTTTGGGCTGGGGTGGGCATGGGGCAGCGTTTGGGTGTATTGGAGTCTTTGCAACAACAAGGAATCGTCCCGCTAACACTAGATCAATCTCTCAGCTATTTGCCGCAGCTGCTCGCCTGGGATACGGCGCCTACTTCATGCATTGTTACAGCGCGGACCGGCAAACTGCCCACTCTCCGATTTGGCCATTCTGAGTTGCCGTTCGTGCGCTTCCTGGAAAATGTTAGCGTGCACTATCCCGGCATTGAATTGATTGCAGATTCTGAGATTTCTGCTGACACTGACCCATATCTGCAAGAACACTGTTTCCAGGGCGATCAAATCTTCCCGGCCGTGCTGGGCATGGAAGGGATGGCACAGGTGGCGCGTGCACTGGACGAAACCGAAGGGTTGCCGGATTTTCGCAATCTGCGCTTCAGTCTTCCTATCGTCGTTCCTCCGGGCAAATCGATTGTGCTGCGCGTTGCTGCTGTGCGCCGCCAACCCGGAGTGATTGCTGTTGTGGTGCGCAGCTCAACAACGTCATTTCACGTTGATCATTTCAGCGGCGAATGCACTTTTGGTGGTGATCCTCACAGCCAGATCGAGTTGGTACGGGCCGGCGTGACGCGACAAGAAAAACTTCCACTCAATCCTGGCAGAGATCTGTACGGGCAAATTCTTTTTCACCAGGGGCGATTCCGCCGCATTAGTGTGTACCATGAGCTGGAAGCCAAGCGTTGTGTCGCGGGCATCTTCAGTTCAGGAAAGCAACAATGGTTTGGGCGCTATCTTCCCGGTGAAATGATCTTGGGCGATGCCGCGTCGCGGGACGCAGTCATCCACTGCGTGCAAGCCTGTATTCCACACAAAACCGTCCTACCCAGCGGAGTCGACTCCGTTGTGATCAGCGCATCGTGGACAGCTGCATCCGCAATTGTTACAGCCACAGAACGTGAGCACGATGGAGATGATTTCATCTATGACGTTCAGGTCGAGGACGCTGAGGGTCGCATTTGTGAGCGCTGGAGCGGATTGAGGCTGCATGCCGTGGCGCCAATTGACATGCAAAAACCCTGGCCAGCAGCGTTACTCGCACCTTATATAGAGCGCCGGCTTGCAGATATCTTGCCCTCTGCAGAATTGCATGTCTCGCTGAATGAAATTGCAGCGAATCACGATTCCAAATGTTCTTGCCATCGGCCGGACGGCAAGCCGGAAGAATGGGCACACTCAGGAGCAGATCTTTCCCGTTCGCACTGTGGAAGTATGGTCCTTACTGCACGGTCGCAACAGCTCATTGGGTGCGACATGGAGCTCTGCGCCGACCGCAGCGAAGAGTCATGGAGCGGACTGCTGGGTGAGCAGTGGCTGTCATTGGCGCAGATGATTGCTACTGAGAGCAAGATTCCAATCAAAAATGCGGCTACCCAAGTCTGGACACTAAAAGAAAGTTTGAGGAAATGCGGAGCAGCGTTCGATCAGCACCTGCAAATCCAAACCAGAACCTCCGATGGTTGGACCATTCTTTCGTCAGCAAGATTGCATGCGGCCACTTTCTCCACATCAGTCCAGGGCTCGGATGAGACAATGGCATTCGCCTTTCTGACCCGAAAATCGTCATGAAGTTTTATGAATACAAACAAGTCGTTGGCTTTGAAGAAACGAACCTGACCGGGAACGTGTACTTTACCAACTACTTTCACTGGCAGGGCAGAGCACGAGAACATTTTCTTCGCGACCATGCTCCTGAGATTCTTCTGCAATTGGAGGAGGAGCTTGCGCTGGTTACTTTGAATTGCTCGTGCAGTTTCCTGGATGAAGTAAAGGCTTTTGATGAGGTAGCAGTGCGAATGTTCCTGGAAGACATACACCAGAACAGAATCACAATGCGGTTCGAATACTGGCGGAACGCGCTAGAGTCCGTACTTGTGGCTCGCGGAGAACAGCAGATTGCGTGCATGCGCCGCAATGAAGGCCATCTTATGCCAACGCCTATTCCCGAATGTTTGAGTCGGGCGCTGGCGGCCTTTGCTGAACCGGTTACGTCCCGCTAATACGAGGACGGTTCGCGTGGAAAGGATGAACGATATGGACCAGGCAGTTGTACGTGAATCAACAACGAGGCTGCACCACGAGTCAGTAAAGCGTGCCATCACCGCGATGCGTTGCGGGATTGATCAGCCGCTATCGCTGCGTTCTCTGGCTAAAATCGGCTTTGCCAGCCCATATCATTTCACCCGGACTTTTCGCAGCGTCACCGGTCTTCCGCCACTCCAGTTCCTTTATGCGTTGCGCATGGATGTAGCACGCACGCTGCTCCTCCACACCACACGCAAGGTCATAGATATTTGCTATGACGTTGGCTACAACAGTGTTGGGACTTTTACACGGAGATTTACCGGCTGTTTTGGTGTTTCGCCACAACAATTTCGCGAGCTCGCCCAATCGACGCAGCATGCCACTCAGGATCTCCAGAGCGTGGAGCAATCGATTGCAGCCAGTCCTGAGGGAACCACCGTTTCTGGATACGTGATGGTTCCGGAAGGGTTCAGAGGAATTGTCTGCGTTGGCCTGTTCGCGACGCCTATTCCTCAGTCAAAGCCATTGGCCTGCACTATCGCCGCGCCGAATGGTGAATACCAACTGCACGATGTCCCACAAGGCAATTTTTTCCTTTTCGCTTTGGGGCTGGAATTGCCAATCCAGCCACAGGACTGTTTTAGTCACGACTCGGCATTGCGCGCCGGCGGGTATTCTGTAAGCGTAACTGATGAAAATATCGTGGGTAATACTGATCTGTTCTTGCGCTCCCCTTCACCAACTGATGCTCCCATTCTTCTCTTCTTAACGGAATTGGTGCAGCGAATCCGCAGGGAACGACAAAATCACGGTGCGAAGCCGTCATCGTCTGCCTTCTGCGGAGTATTTGCGGGGCAAGAGCAAGAATATGTTGGGACAGCTAGAGGATGGAAACAAGTTTAAGTGCTGTTGATCGACGTTTCGCAGCAAAATAAATTAGAGCGTTCATAAACCGAGCTGAGGTCTCTATAAAGAGTCCTCAGCTCGGTTTTTACTTTTTGGTGGCTAACTGGTCTTCAATAATATCCGTATATAACTTTTCATTTTGCAGGCCATCGACTCGGGCGGAATTTAGGGAAAAAGACCGGAGCGCCGAGCACAGCGCGCCGCTGCGCTTCCTGCAGGTCTGCTTCGATCAATGGACGGTATTTTCCCGAATCAAGATCTCGCTGGAAAAGGTCCGCATCAAGGCCGATGCTCTTTGCATACGCCACCATGTCCTGGCGGCTGGCTTTTTGGGGGTTAGCGATAATGAGATCGTGCATCTGCCAGAACTTGCCTTGAGCATTTGCCGCCATGGCCGCTTCATGCAGAAGCATGGCGCCGGGATGAATCTCCAGTGGGCGGTTCTTAAAGATCAGCCTGATCTGGCCCGGGTGAGAATCAATGAGCTTGCGGACAAGAACGGCAGCTTTTGGACTTAGACCGCTCTGCAAATCGGAAAACCACGAGAGCGTGATCGGAGAATCAAGCGAACCAAAACTTATTTCAGGTTCTCTGCGAACGGGCGCAGATTCAGCAGGCGAACTCACCAACACTGCAGGCTTGCCCAAAGCCACTAATGCATTATTGATTGCCGCCTGAAACTGCTCAATTGGCATTGTGCCGGTAAAGGACTTGCCATTGATGAAAAAGGCCGGTGTACCGTTTACGCCAAGTCCACCGCCTTCTCTTTTGTCGGCTTCCAGTTGTTGCTTCACGTCGTCGCTGTCCAGATCAGCCGCGAACCTGTCCATATCCAGGTTCAGGCTGCGAGCTTCGGTCAGCAAGCGGTCTCTTTTAGATTGCCCTGGTTGGCAAAAATCAGATCATGCATTTCCCAAAACTTACCTTGTCGCTGCGCTGCCAAAGCCGCGGCGTGCGCGAGCGGAGAGTCGGCATGAAAGCCAAGAGGAAAGCTCTTGAATACCCAGCGAACCTGCTCAGGATATTGCCTCATCAAGTCGCGCAGGGTAGGTGTGACTTTGGCGCAGAAAGGGCACTGCAGATCAGAGAATTCAATGATCGTGACAGGCGCTTGCGCCTTCCCGCGCACTGGCGCGCGCGAAAGATTGAGCTTGTCAATAGATACTCTACCGGGGCCCGCAGCGAGCCTCGAACGCCCTGAGTTTAAAGCTTCATCAATAGCCGCGGTAAGCTTTTCAACAGATTGTTGCCCGACCAGTTGTTGTCCGTTGATGAAAAATGTGGGAGTGGCAGTAACGCCCAGGCCGCGCGCCATAGCTGCATCATCATCGATGACTCGATGAAAGCGTCCGCTTTCCAGTGCTTTCTGAAAGCGTGGAACATCAAGATGCAATTGCTTTGCGTAAAGAAGAAGGTCAGGCAGCTTGATGTTGTTGGGATTCGTGAATAAAAGGTCATGCATTTTCCAGAACCGGCCCTGCTCGCCGGCAGCCAGAACAGCCTGGTGCGCCAGCGCGGAATCCGGAGTACGGTGAAAAGCCCGGCGCTCCCGACGACGGCAACTGGTTCATCATTTATATTCAGCCCCGCAATCAGTTCAGTGACAACCTGCTGCGCCTGCTGAAAAAGGATGACTATCCAACGCTGGCCGCGCACGCCGTGATCATTGTTGGCGGCAGCACTGACGATCTGAAGACAGCGCAAGCGCGCTTTCCAGATCTTGCTTCTGCCACCTGGTATGCGGATACCAGCCGGAGCGCCTTTACTCTGATGAAACTTACGGGCGCGCCGATGATCCTTGGCATCAAGCAGCGGACAATTTCCTGGAGCCTCAGCGGAGTGTTGTCAGACGTGAATGTAGCCAAGTCGATCCTGAACACTTGGCTGGCGGGATAAATCGGAATTACCGGTCGGTAGGGAAATCGTCATGAAGTCGCTTGGTCGTATCTTCTATATAGGCTGTTGGGCTTTCGGTTTGTTAGCTGTCAACGCGCGCAGTGCGGACCTGGGCACAAAGTCGCGCCCCACGGAGTCCGTGCGCGGATACCTGGTAGATACGGTTTGCATAAAGGAAGAAGCAGCTCAGCTGGCCCATTTAGGGGTTAAGCACACGCGAAAGTGTCTGCAAATGCCCGCTTGCCAGGAGAGCGGGTACGCGTTGCTTCTGCCGTCGCATAATAATGATGTTCTTCGTTTCGATAAGCGCGGCAACCAGCTCGCCGTCAAGCTGGTAAATGGACGTCATGCGGAGAGCGGCTGGTTGCTGCATGTAACTGGAACGCGCATTGGCGAATAATTTGCCGTCACCACCCTGGAAATCATCTCCAAGTCCACAACTAAACCACGAAAACAATAACGGGAAACAGCCGCAGCTCACAGCGGAGATTAATCATTGCCCATTACAATCACGGCTGCGCCGTCAATTGAGTCATTCTTTATGGCAGCCAAAGCATCATTAGCCTGATCAAGAGAGAACACGGTGGTCTTGGGATGAAGGTTGATCTGGCCTGCAATTTGCAGGAAGTCGCGAGCATCTGAGCGCGTCATGTTGGCGACGCTCCGGATTTGCCGCTCACCCCACAAGAGGCGATCGTAATCAAACTCAGGAATACGGTCCAGATGGATTGCATTTACGGCAACCACCCCGCCTTTACGCAGGCTGGCCAGAGCAGCTACAACTACGTCACCGCTGGGCGCGAACGTGATAGCGCGATCAAGTTCTACCGGCGGTCTTTCAGTCTCACTGCCCACCCACGTTGCTCCGAGCGTAGCGGCCAAGTTGCGGTGAGAAGTTCCTCGCGTGGAGACATAAACCTCACAGCTCCAGGCCTGCAGAACCGCTATGGTTAGGTGCGCCGACGCGCCAAACCCGAATAGTCCTACGCGTTCCCCATGTTTAACTTCGGCGACGCGAAGGCTCCGAAAACCGATAATGCCGGCACACAAGAGCGGCGCAGCTTGTAAATCGTCGAGCTGGCTTCCAAGCGGGAAGGTAAAATCGCCGCGTGCAAGTGCATATTCCGCGTAACCGCCATTCACGTTGTAGCCAGTGAAGATAGGAGCATCGCAAAGGTTTTCCATGTTATGCTGGCAATACCAGCAGCTTCCATCCACGCCGCCGATCCATGACACGCCAACGCGAGCTCCCGCTGCCAGGCCGGTCGTACCAGGGTCGGCAATTTCTCCCACGATCTGATGCCCCGGAATGATTTCATTACAACGTGGCGGCAACTCGCCTTCAACAATATGCAAGTCCGTTCGACAAACACCACAGGCGCGCACGCGCAGAAGAACATGGCCGGGCTTGAGCTGCGGCGCTGCAACCTCGCGGACTTCCAGCGGGTGCATTGAGATGTCCTTTGGCGAAGTCAAGACTGCGGCTCTCATACGGACGGCTCTTGGCAACATGCAAAGCTTAGCTAACCCCAAAGAATAATAGGGAAGACTTCGACTGGACAAATGGGCTATACGCTGCTCGACGCATGTTAACTACCAGCAGTGAACGGACCGGATTCAACCGCGAAGTGAATGTCTGGATTATGCTAAGCCAATTCTTATTTTAGAGTTGTGAGAAACATTTATAAGAAACATATTGATCTTAAAACTATAAGATCAGTTAGAGTTGTTATCCGATTTTCGAAAGTACGAAAAGAATTGCCTTTGCGCTGGATATTTATCATTGCCGATTATCGTAATGGCTTCCGGCTGGACGTATATTTCCGATTGTGGAATACCTTGGCGCTTTGGAAAAAGCAAAGCTGCGCCTTTGAACTGGGAACATGCCTATGCTTTGGGACATGAGTCAGAGTTGAATCAGGGGTTGAATCTGTTGAACAGCAAGGATTTTGATTCACAGGCACTGTTGGATCGGGTACATGGCGACCTCAACTTGCTTCAGGAGCTGGTTGACTTGTTTGGCGTGGAAGTTCCAGGAATGCTGGCGGGAATTGAAAAGGCAATCCAGCAGGGTTCGGCGTCCGACCTGGAAAAAGCCAGCCACAAGATCAAAGGATCGATGCTTCAGTTTTCCGCACACGCCGCTGCCAATATAGCGTTGCAATTAGAGGAAAGTGGACAGTCCGGCTCCATGGATGGAACCGGGATGTTGCTGAAAGAGCTTACACAGAAAATTAATGTAATAGATCAAGAATTGCGATCTATGTTACGTAACAGATTAATTTTGTGATGCAATATTGCGGCGGGCGTGGGGGCGAAATTGAAGGAGTGCATGTAGTAAAATGTCAACGCTGGTGATGGATTCTCGGCAGACGGAACTCCTCAGAGTGCTGCTGGTCGAGGACAATGCGGTGGATGCAAAGTTCATTACCGGATTGTTGCGTTTGCCTGCTGCCGCGCTGCAATGCCAGCACGTGACTCGCCTCGTCGAAGCTCTAGGACACCTTGAGAGGAACAATCCTGACGTAATTCTGCTTGACCTCAATCTTGAAGATAGTTCTGGCTATGAAACTTTTTATCGCATTCGCCAAGCTGCCTTCCGCGCCGCCATTTTGGTTCTAAGCGGATCGGATGATGAAGACCTGGCTATTAAGACCGTGCGCGAAGGTGCGCAGGATTATTTGGTGAAAGGGACATTTGATGGACGTCTCCTTCTGCGCTCCATTCGCTATGCCATCGAACGCAAACGCTCTGAAGAAGCATTGAGGCAGAGCGAAGGAACTGTGCGCGCCATCTTTGAGAACTCTGTGGAAGGCATCGTCATTTTCGCCGATGATGGCATCTGCCTGGAGGCGAACGCTGCGGCAGGAGCGCTGATAAATCTTCCGCGCAATGAACTGGTTGGTTCCCGCCTGTGCGATTTCTGCGAAAAGGGCTTCGAACAGGTGTGGGCGGAGTTAAGAACATCCCAAAGCGGTCGCGGGCAGTTCTGGGCCCACCCGAAGGATGGATCCAGGAGGTTGGTGGACTATTCCTTTACCGCGAACATTCTTCCCGGCCAGCATCTGGCCATGCTGCGTGATATCACCGAACAGCAGGACATGGAAGAACAACTGCGGGATTCACAGAAAATGGAAGCTGTAGGCCGTCTGGCTGGTGGTGTAGCGCACGATTTCAACAACATCCTTGGCATCATCAGCGGTCACGCGGAATTGCTTGAATCAAGCGCGTCTGGCCCGCTGGAGCGCGGCCGCGCGGAAAAGATTATCTCGGCTACAGAAAAAGCGGCATCCCTCACTCGTCAACTGCTTGCCTTTGGCCGTAAACAAGTGATGACCCTGAAGTTACTGGATCTGGCCACGGTGCTTGAGGGCATTAGCAGCATGGTGGACTGCCTGGTGGGTGCGGAAGTGCAAATCAGCATTCAGGCCGCAAAGAATGTTGGGTTGGTTCGCGCCGATCAAAGCCAGATGGAACAAGTCATCATGAACCTTACGGCCAATGCCCGCGAAGCCATGCCTGAAGGCGGCACTCTTACGATAACGATCGACCGGAGTCCGAGTTCGGAGCAACCCGAACTGCCGCCGGGTGACTACGTGCGTTTATCCATCAGTGATACTGGCGCTGGCATAAGCCAGGAAGTTCAGTCGCGGATCTTCGAGCCTTTCTTTACCACCAAGAAGACCGGTAGCGGCTTGGGACTTTCAACCGTCTATGGGATCGTGAAACAAAGCGGCGGTTACATTACGGTTCAGTCAGAGGCGCAGCGCGGGTCAACGTTTAGCGTTTACCTGCCGATTGTCAGCGGCAGCCATCTCAATCCAGCTCCCTCGGAGTCGCGGAAACGGTCGCACGTACCGGGACACGAGACCATCCTCTTGGTCGACAATGAAGAGGATCTGCGCAACGCCTCATGCGAGTATCTGGAAAGTTGCGGTTACCAGGTTCTCACCGCCGGCGATGGGAAAGAGGCGATTGAGATTTGTAACCGCCACGCCGGTCCTATTTCATTACTGATCTCTGATATTGTGATGCCCAAGTTGAGCGGCCGCGGGCTGGTGGACCATGTGCGCAAGACTCGTCCGGGTACAAGCGTGCTGATAATTTCCGGTTACGGAGCCGATGCAGTATGGCGGCACGGCATCGCTTTAGATCCATCTTGTTTCCTACAAAAACCGTTTACTTTTCAGGTTTTAAGCGCACAGATTCGAGCAATACTTGATAAATCAGCTTGATCCTTTCTCCCGGCTCCCGAGGAGCGCCCTTCTCGTGATACATTCAAGCTTTCCCTATGAACGAACGCGCTACTCCGCGTTGGCTTGATGTTGTTTGGCTCATCTTTCTCGGCGGCCTTGCGCTCATACCGCCGGTTGACGAAGTACATAAGCAGCTAACTTTGCTGATCATCGGGATCTCGCAATTGTTGGAAACCCAGTTTGTACGGCTTGCGGGAAAGCCCGGTCCATCCATGGCCGTGCTGATCAAGATCGTTCTTGCAACGTTTTTGATCAATCACACAGGAGACCCCGCAGCTATCAATAGCGGTTATTATCCGATCTACTATCTTCCGGTAATGACTGCGGCCATGTATTTCGGGCCTATCGGTACCCTGCTATGGACACTAGCTGCTTCATTAGCCTATAGCTCGTATCTCTATCAGGCGAACCTGCACTTCACCATTACTGCCAGCAGCATTTCTGAATTGCTGATGCGCGTCCTCTTCTTCTTTTTTGTAGCGATGACCGTAAATCGCTTCGTAATGCAGTATCGTTTACAGGTTCAAAGATATCAGGGTCTTTCCGAAACGCTTACTGAAGCAAATAGCAATTTAAAACTGGCGCAGGACGAGGCTCGCAGGGCCGAAAGGCTCGCCGCCCTTGGCCAGCTTTCAGCCGGTCTGGCCCATGAAATACGCAACCCTTTGGGTGTGATCAAAGGTTCGGCGGAAATACTGACGCAAAAGTTGGACAACACAAATCCGCTAGCGCAAGAGCTTGCTGGATATATTTACACTGATGTAAATCGTGTGAGCGCCCTGGTAAGTCGATTTCTTGATTTTGCCCGGCCATCTCAACTCGATTTGAGTACTCATGACGTCGCCTCGATTGTTGAACGGTGTTTGAAGACTGTTTCTGAACAGGGCGCATGTAAAAAGGTCACGATAAAACGTGACTTTGCTCCCGGACTACCGCGGGTGCTGCTGGACCACGATTTATGCGAGCAGGTCTTTACCAATCTTTTCATGAATGCCTGTGAAGCCATGGGTGAAGACGGCGGAGAGTTGCACGTCAGGCTTCGTGCGTCCGACGAAAAAGCAGAGACGCGAGGCGTTGTCGTGGAAGTTGAGGACAGCGGTCCAGGAGTTCCCGCGGACATGAAAGAACAGATTTTCAATCCCTTTGTAACGACAAAGAAGTCCGGAGTTGGACTGGGACTGGCAATCGTATCCAAAATTGTCGATGCTCACGGAGGGTCACTCAAGCTCGTGAGCGATCCGGGCCATGGGGCTTGTTTTCGAGTTGAGTTTCCCGTGGTGACTGTCGGGCAAGAACAGTCCGGAGTAAAAGCAAGCTGATATATGGCGAATATCCTTATCGTTGAAGATGAGCCGCGTATGCGGCGATTGCTTGAGATCAGCCTGGGCGAAGACGGCCACACCGTTTACACGTCGGGCGATGCCGAGAACGGATTGGTTCATCTGCGAAAAGCATCCGCGGACCTGGTAGTAACCGACCTGAAGCTTCCTGGAATGAACGGCCTTGAATTCTTGCAGGAAGGGAAGCGCTTGAATTCTGCACTGCCATTCATTGTGATGACAGCCTACGGAAGCGTTGAAACTGCCGTGGACGCAATGAAAGCCGGAGCCAGCGACTATGTGCTCAAGCCGTTCACGATGGCTGAGATGAAGCTGGTTATCAATAAAGAGCTCGACGTCCAGCAGGTACGAGATGAAAACGTTCGCCTGAAAGAAGCCCTGGGAAAGCGCTACCATTTCCAAAACATTATTGGACGCAGTAAAAAGATGCAGGAAGTTCTGGCACTGGTGGAGCGCGTAGCGCCAACAAATTCCACGGTGCTCATTGGCGGTGAAAGCGGTGTAGGCAAAGACCTGATCGCACGGGCCATTCACCAGAATTCGCGGCGTGCTTCCGGCCCATTCATCAAGATCAACAGCACAGCCATTCCAGACACGCTTTTTGAAAGTGAACTCTTTGGTTTTGAGCGAGGGGCCTTTACCGGCGCATTGGCCAGCAAACCCGGCAAGTTTGAACTGGCTGATAAAGGAACGCTCTTTCTGGATGAGATTGGCGACGTGCCGGCGACGATCCAGGTGAAGCTGCTGCGCGTCATGCAGGAACGCGAGTTTGAGCGCCTGGGCGGGACCAAGACTTTGAAAGTGGACATACGCATGATCGCCGCAACAAATCGCGATCTGCGCGCCGCCCTGGAAGAAGGCACATTTCGCGAAGACCTTTATTACCGGCTGAATGTTGTGCCTATCGATATTCCGCCGTTGCGGGAACATAAGGAAGATATTCCGGACCTGGTGAATCATTTTCTCGCGCGATTTGCCGCTGACAGCGAGAAGGACATCGAAGGCATCACACCTGCTGCACTTGACGTGCTGATGGAATACCACTGGCCGGGCAACGTCCGCCAGCTTGAGAATAGTGTGGAGCGCGCGGTAGCATTGTCGCGTGGCCGGGTCATCGATGAGAAAGACATCCACTTGGATACAAGGCAGAGCAAATCAGGCGCTCCGGCGGCGTCCGCGAATCAATTTCTTCCTGAGGGAATGACTTTGGAGCAGTGGGAAGACAATATGATCCGCGAAGCCCTGCGCCGAGCCAATGGTAACAAGAGCCAGGCCGCCCGGCTGCTGGGACTCTCTCGCAATGCGTTGCGTTACCGTTTGGGCAAACTCGGACTAGCGGATGAGGGAGAATGAGCACGCGCAAAAAAGGCCTCGACGCATCGAGGCCCCTGCAGTTGGATATGGTTCCTGACTAGCGTTGGCCCCAGAGCGAGAGTTCAGGCCGGCCCGAATTGGGTTTGACTTTGCCATACCAGAGCTCAAAGCTCTTCACAAACCGGTCGCCTTGCAGCGCGATGGCGCGGCTGTGCCCGCCGGCGCGGATGACGTCGCGCACCTGAAGAACTTCCGGCTCGCCGTCGCCGTAGTGGACTACGATTCGGTCAAACTCTATAGGCGCATTCTTAATGCGGATTTGCAGAAAACGGTAGCGGCCGGCGGCCTTTCCCACTTCAATGTTGTCATGGTCATGCTGGCCGTCAACGTGGGCCTGGCCAAGATAGCTCCAGTTTGCGGCATGGGCGGAAGGTGCAATGTAAAACATCAGCGCGATAGCAAAAAGCGGAATCAGGACTTTCTTCATTTAAAGGTGTTCTCCTCTCAATTTGCGTTCCAAGGGTGTGGAACCGTGACCATCATGGTGTTCTTATACCAACTGGTCAAGTTCTGAGAATGGTTCCGCTCCATGAAACCCAGTGTCACAATGTAAGTTGCTGGAATAAAAGTGCCCCAGTGCCCGAAAATTTGGCGCAACTTTTTGCAGCGTGATTGAGTTGAAAGAGGAACGCAACATTTACTTGTGCAATTTAATCTGCTGCCGCAGCTTTGCTTGCGGAAACTACGTTTATCAATCCTGTTCGCAGCCGCTGATTGAGTGGTTCGGAATAAAAACGGGCTATCAGATAACCCAGTCCTCCGGCGAGAGCCAGCGTAGCCAGAAACCAGAGCGGCGCCAGATGAATGCTCTGATGGAAATAGAAGAAGAGGCCCACCATTGGCCAGACCGCGAACATGTGGGTGAGGTAAACCTCATAACTGTTGCCTCCGAACCAACGCACAAAAGCCGTTGAGCGGTACAGAGCTTTACTCACGCCTTTCATGCCTAATTCAGTGCACTCTTGATTTGAGTTTGGCTGCAATTCGGCCTTCTGCTGTAACGCTATCAGCAGGAGCGCACTCCCAATCTCCAGGATCGTAACGTCAAGGCCAGATTTATAAAACGCGAAGCGGGCAGCAATTCCGCGAAACACGGTGATGAGCAGACAGAGAACTACTCCGCTGATCCTGAAAGCCAGATTTGCTTTATCACTGAATCTATTTTTTGCGGCGACCATTGCTGCCAGGCAGCCAAATGCAATCCCGTCCATGCAGGAAAGATAGCCATAATCGGCCCAAAGCTCGTTTTGGGTGTGCACTCGTGCGAATGGACCAACCAACACAAAGCAGAGCAGCACGCTGATCAGCAGCGCCTGTTTTCGCAAAACAATGCACACTATCGGGAACAGGATATAGAAAACCTCTTCCACGGAGAGCGACCAGAGCACGTCCCACGAGGCAGGCAGGTATCCGGTTTTGGCTTCGAGCCAGTTCACATGGAATCCCAGCGCTGCGATGGAGGCACGCAGCAGGGAAGTATGCTGCGTATTCACGACAAATCGGGGCACGCCAAGCCGATCCAGCAGAATCAGCACAAGTAGCAATCCCACGAGGCAGGGCATAATTCGAGCAAAACGCATGCGGTAAAACTGGCAGAGATTCAGCTGGCTGAGCTCCCTCCAACGCTTTAAGGACCATGACGTGATCAGGAATCCGGAGATCACAAAGAAGATTCGAACGCCGTAATATCCATTCCAGAACAGTACACGGTTGGCCGCGGGGCCGATTAGCTGGCCCAGGCTGCTGTCACGAAAGTGGATACGCAGATTGATGTGGTGCACCACCACTGCAACAATGCAGAGTCCCCGCAGCAGATCAATGCCGGGTACCCGGTGTTTAGTTTGTTCTCCGGCGGTTACCGTTAAAGACACCGCATCTCCCTGAAAAATCTTCAATATGCATGGTAAATCAGGGTCTTGGCTGGATTAAATTTGTTCGCTGTACCTTTTGCCAGACAACATCTCCTTAGTCAATGAATCATCAGACTATCAAGACCAGCGTTGACCTGCGTTGCCTGCATGGTTAGGTCCGATTTGTGATAGGAGGATATTTTGAGGAACCAGTGGATCGTACTCTCAGGGCTGCACAACCTTAGAGTAGCGTCAAAGGATGGCGGTCCTTGCAATGAATATCGAATTCAGGATCATTCTGTCGAATTTCGCACAATAGACGCGCCCAAACGGACACATTCTCATCCATCCAGATGGCGCGTCCTTGACAACGAAGAAATCAAACTCCATTTTGCCTTACAGACGCCGGTGGCAGAATGGCTGGATAAGAACCTCTACGCAGCTGCGGCCGCCTAAAAGCGACGTGAGACGGCGACGCAGTCACTTCATCTGATTGCGGCTTGTTGCGGTGGGCCTGGCTGCTGGTCATAGAGCCGATCCAGGGCCTTCACGATCACGCGAGTATTGCTGCTGTTGGGAGCCTGCCGCAAAAACAGTGCCGTCTGATGCTCGAATATCTCCAGGGCCTGCTCCGCGGGCAAATATGTCCGTTCCTGTGGGTCTGAAATAACCCAGAAGCCATCGTTCCTGCGAGAAATTGTGAATTCGAATTCCGTGGTCCGCGCCGGCAAGATGCGCCCACTTTCTTGGGACATTGTTTCGTTGAGCCTGAATGTAACCCATCCCTTCTCATGCTTAACTTTGATTTTTTCCACTTCCAGCCGGCTGAAAACTGCGAACGGACGTACAACATCAAGTGTCTCGCCTTCCGTTAAACGCCGCGCATGAGCTTTGCTGGCTTCAACCATGGCTGCCGCAATCTGCCGTTTGTTGGGCATTTGGCGTTGATTTATCAGTGTGATGATTGAGTTTGAATCATGCTCGCTTCCATTCATGTTTCTGGCATTCTGAGGCGACGATAGCTCAGTTTCTTGTTCTTGTCCGACTGGCTCATGAGCCTCTGCAATCGTCGGCAGTGCAGGAGACGGAGGTTCTGTGCCGGCCGCACTGCGTGCGCTAGTCCGAGTGTCTGGCTGTTGGGTCTTATCATCCATGACCTTGGCCAGCAAATTCAGGTCGGTTTCAGGCCCGATGCGATAACGATAAAAATGTGGGTGGCCGTGACGAACCCAATGCGGAGCCATCCACGATTCGATGAGGATTCCCGAGCGCACAGAACTGATAAATGTCTTTTCTTCCCTGGAAAGCACAATGCCCACATGGCCCAGCCAGACTACAAGATCGCCGGCTTGGGGCGTTTTTACTCTTTGAAAATCACTGACGCCACGATATAGGACGCGTGAGTCCTCATACGGGTAGATCAGCCCGGCATGGGCATAGAGTTGATGCACCAAGTGAGAGCAATCGGGCTTGGTGCGAATTCGCTTTTCTGACCGCGCTGCAAAAGCAGCCAAGGCTTCGCCCCGGTCGGGAGAGAGCAGCACCGTGGACGTTGAATCCTCACCGGTCTCGGCTGCAGCCGCTGGCTTTGCAATCACTGTCACCAGAGACAAAAATAGCAAAGCGAGTTTGAGCGCGGATCGCATCAGATCAAATGAATTGTGGCCAGTTTCATTGTCTGATGCTTTGATGCGTTTCAGAGTTGGTTTCTGCAGGCCTAGTAACTCATTGGTACATGGCCGCCTGTTACCCGACTGAGTCTAAGGAGTTAGGGTGCCCAGTAATACTCCTCTCTTGCATGGACCAGTAGATCTTTCTGCTTTGTTTTTACGCTGATCTTATGAAAGCCTTCGCCCGGATTCGTCCTGCGCTACTTCCTGAAACTTTGGGAGCATACAATTGTTCTTACAAATGAGGGCTCGAAAATGGGTTTAACACTCCGTGTTTTTCGCCATATTGCTTTATCTCTTCTGGCGGCGACGTCCCTTGCTCATGTCGCGCAGGCGCAGCAAAAAACCTTTACGCTCGATCCGGCCCAGACCAAAGTCAATTTCACCGTTGATTCCACTCTGCACACGGTCCACGGCGATTTCCGTCTGAAGCGCGGCAGCATTCAGTTTGACAATTCCACAGGAGCCGCAACGGGCGAACTGGTTGTAGACTCCGCCAGCGGGGAGAGCGGAAGCGACGGGCGTGACAAGAAGATGCATAAAGACATTCTGGAGAGCCCAAAATACTCTGACATCGTCTTCACACCGCAGCATGTGAAGGGAACAGTTGCAAATGACGGTAAATCGACGGTCGAAGTTGAAGGCATTTTAACGATGCACGGTAAATCAAAACCAGTGTCCATGCCGCTCGAGGTCCAACTGCAAAATGGAACAGGCTCAGCCGACGGCACCTTCAGCGTGAAGTATCAGGAATGGGGCATGAAGAATCCCAGCACATTCATCCTTCGAGTCAATAACACGGTGCACATTCATGTGCATGCAATGGGAAAAATCACGACGAACTCGGTGAATTAAATCAACCTGCGTGTCGCGAAGAATTGCAGACGAAGTGGGCCACTGACCTGCGCGCTACCACTTCACAATCGTCGCAAAGGACTTTGGATCCAAACTCGCCCCTCCGACGAGTGCGCCATCGATTTCCGGCTGTGACATCAATGCCGTTGCGTTATCCGGCTTGACGCTGCCTCCGTACAGAATCCTCATCTTTGCGGCTACATCGTCGCCAAAAGCTTCGGCAGCCTGGGCCCGGATCACCCGATGAGCTTCAGCTGCCACTTCTGGTGTTGCCGTTTTGCCGGTGCCAATGGCCCAGACAGGTTCATAGGCCACGATAATGGGATGAGCGCCGCCGGCAGATATCTCGCGAAAAGCGATGCTGCACTGCCGCCGCAAAATGTCCTCAGTCACGCCGGCTTCGCGTTCCTGCAAAACTTCACCCACGCAGACGATCGGTTTCAATCCCACCGCCAACGCCGCGCGAAGCTTGCGATTCACCGTGTCATCAGTTTCGCCAAAGTATTGGCGGCGTTCAGAATGGCCGATGAGTACATGCGAACAACCAACGGCATGCAGCATCTGGGCAGAGATCGCGCCTGTAAAAGCCCCTTCTTTCTCCCAGAACATGTCCTGGCCGCCAAGGGAGATGTGGCTGCCGCGCAATGCCCATCCCATTTGCGGGATGAGTACAAACGGAGGGCAGAGAACAATCTCATCGCGTGTATGATCCGCGACCATAGGCAGGAACGCGGTAACAAATCCTTGCGCCTGCTCCGGAGTTTTGTGCATCTTCCAGTTGGCAGCGATCAGCTTTTTTCTCATGCTTCAGCCTTGATCTTGTAGTGGGGAAAGTCCCGGCTCAACTCTTCCGCGGCCGCTGCGTAAGCTTTGTAGGTGCGCTCATCAAATAGCACAAAGCGCACCAACTTCACTGATTTTGGATCGTGCAGCAGATCGGCAATCACCCTTAAGGCTATTTGCGCAGCTGGTCCAACAGGATAGCCAAAGGCCCCGGTGGAAACGGAAGGGAAGCTCACGCTGTTGCATGCTTTTAGATTGGCTTGTTCCATTGAGTTGCAGTAACAGCTCTCAAGAATCTGCGGCTCGTTGACTTTGCCGCCCTGCCAGATGGGACCCACGGTGTGAATGACATAACGCACATTCAGGTCGCCGCCGGAAGTGGTTACAGCTTGTCCTGGCGGCAGCGGGCCGCGCTGCTCGCGAATCCTTTTGCATTCAGCCAAAAGAGCCGGGCCGGCAGCCTTGTGAATCGCTCCATCCACGCCACCGCCGCCCAACAGCCCAGAGTTGGCAGCGTTCACGATTGCATCCGTGGTCTCATCGGTGATGTTGCCCATCACGAGTTCGAGTGTGGCTTTGGAGCCGATTCGATATCGCACGCTGTGCGCCATTTATTTGTTCGTGAGCGCTTCTACGCCCGGCAGTTTTTTGCCTTCCAGAAACTCCAGTGAAGCTCCGCCGCCAGTAGAGATATGAGTGATCTTGTCTGCCAGACCAGATTGATGGACCGCTGCAACAGAATCACCTCCGCCAACGATGGATGTGGCTCCGCGATTCCCGGCAACTGCTTCAGCGACCTTCATGGTGCCATGGGCAAAGGGCGCAACTTCAAATACTCCCATGGGACCGTTCCATACAATTGTTTTGGCGCCGGCAATCTCTTTTCTGAAAGCGGCTACTGTTTCAGGGCCAATGTCCAACCCCATTTGATCGGCTGGGACGCCTTGTTCTGTTGTTACAGTGTGAGTCTTAGCGCCAGCGTCAATCTTTTCGGCAATAATATGGTCAAGCGGCAGTAGAAACCGGACGTTCTTTGCTTTGGCGTCCTGCAAGAGTGACTTAGCGAGATCGAGCTTGTCCTCTTCCACCAGCGACTTGCCCACCTGCTTGCTCTGGGCTTTCAGGAAGGTATAAGCCATGGCGCCGCCGATCAGCAATGCGTCGACCTTGGTGAGCAGGTTGCGAATTACGTCAATCTTGTCTGAAACCTTGGCCCCGCCGATGATCGCTACAAAAGGCTTTTCCGGATGCGTTGTCGCTTTGCCCAGATATTCCAATTCTTTTTGCATCAGCAGGCCAGCGGCAGCTTTGTCCAGGAATTTTGTGATGCCGGCAGTCGAGGCGTGTGCGCGATGCGCCGAACCGAACGCGTCATTCACGTAAACATCGGCAAGCGCTGCCAGTTTGCGTGAAAACATTTCGTCATTGGCTTCTTCTTCTGCGTGAAAACGCAGGTTTTCCAGAAGCAGCGTCTGGCCCTTTTCCAGCTTATGGGCCATTTCCTCCGCCGCCAGGCCGATACAATCTGGAGCAAAGCCCACGTTGCAAGCGCGTCCCAGCTCTTCGTCCAACAACATACGCAAGCGCTCAGCCACGGGTTTCAAGCTCATCTTGGCATTGAATTTCCCCTTAGGACGCCCCAGATGCGATGCCAATATCAGTCTTGCTCCTTTGCGCAGAGCGTACTCGATTGTGGGCAGCGTCTCGCGTATCCGGGTGTCGTCAGAAACGCGGCCATCTTCAGTCAGTGGCACGTTGAAATCCACGCGCATGAAAACGCGATGGCCTTCAAGTTTCAGGTCCTGAATGGAAAGTTTGGCCATGCTTTTCTCAGTTACCACTGCCATTTACAGCCCCTTTTTCGCCATGAAGTGGACCAAATCGCGCACACGGCAGGAATAGCCCCACTCATTGTCATACCATGCGATCACTTTCACACAGTTGCCTGCCACCACGCGCGTCAGCGGGGCATCCACGATGGAAGAGCGCTCGTCACCGCGATAATCGACCGAGACAAGTTCAGCTGTTTCATACCCCAAAATGCCTTTCATGAGCCCGTCTGCTGCAGCCTTGAGCGCATTGTTGACCTCGTCAACGGTAGTGCTTTTTTCTACGAAAGCGACCAAATCCACCACCGAAACATTGGGAGTGGGTACGCGCATGGCAAAACCATCCAGTTTGCCTTTGAGGTCAGGAATGACGAGATTGAGCGCCTTTGCCGCTCCAGTGGAGGTGGGAATCATAGAAAGCGCGGCAGCACGGGCGCGGCGAAGATCCTTGTGGGGAAAATCAAGAATGACCTGATCGTTGGTATAGGAATGGATCGTGGTCATCGTCCCGCTTTGGATCTTAAACGTGTCATGCACAACCTTGGCCACTGGCGCCAGGCAGTTTGTGGTGCATGATGCATTCGACACAATATTGTGCTTTGCCGGATCGTACTTGTTTTCGTTCACTCCCAGAACAATTGTGATGTCTTCATTCTTGGCGGGGGCGGAAATAATTACTTTTTTCACTGGCCCACGCAGATGCTTTTTTGCCTGCTCGGCCTCAGTAAATTTTCCTGTCGATTCAATGACTACCTGAGCGCCTACGGATTCCCAGTTAATGGCCGCCGGGTCCTTCTCTGAAAATACCTTGACCGTCTTACCGGCTACTTGAATGGAATCGCTTGAGGCCTTGATGTCCTGCTTAAGGTTGCCGAGAATCGAATCGTACTTGAGAAGGTGCGCCAGCGTTGCCGGGCTGGTCAGGTCATTGACGGCTACAAATTCCAGGTTTGAGTCCTCAAGTGCCGTGCGCAACACATTGCGACCGATGCGGCCAAAGCCATTAATACCAACTTTAATTGCCATTAATTTTGAATCTCCTTCAGGAAACCTGATGACCTAGCATCCTTTGGATGCAGATCGCGACACTGGGGTTCCGATACGCAGTTGAAACTAATCAGGTTAGCAGAGACAGTTGGACCGGTGCAATGCGCCAGCCGCCTAGGCGCGTCGTGAATGGCGAGAAACTAATGCGATAAAGCCGCGGATCGCAAGTTCCGCGGCTTTGTTACTCAGATGCTTCTTGTGGTGGTTTTCAAAACGAACAATTGGTTCGCGTGGCTACACTTATCCTCGGTTCCTGCAGCCATTTCTTGTCCTTGGCCGCTTATGGAACACCAGCACTCTGCCGCCTGGGTTGCTCGTTCCCATACCACATCCGTTAGAAGGCAAGCTTACGGGTCCGGGGCCGTGGGCTTAACTTCTAAAGATTTTCCTGGGTTATGCGACATTACTTGCTTTGTATTTGAACAAATCGTGCGCCACTCAAGTTCTGGCCCGTGAATCGCTTTCTCTCTCTTACAGCTTGTGCATATCGTCCTGTTGCAGATTGCGGTTGGCCCAAAAGCAGATTCTTCTAACTTGGCTGGATCCCATGCGAAGCTCTTCTCTTTGGATAAATCTTCAGAACGGGGCTGGGGCAGGAACATTCAAGCCATTAAGTCCGATCATGAAGCTAGCGCCAAAGCGTCTGCGCATCTTGCTATTCCGAAACCAAATCCGAGCCATCTGCAGGGACTTTTGCCTGCCAGGAGTAATCTGAAGGACTTGGTTCGGTTGCGGGCCGCAATTATAACAAGCTGCATTTCTGGTGCAAGAAAAATCTAAGAAAAAGTTCGCCCACGTTAACTTCGTTGGTTCGCGCACCGGTTTGGAGGAGTGATATCTATTATCCAGACGATGATCGCCTAAGTCGGGCTGCTATCCGTCGACACGCGGAACCTTCAAGTAATTATCCCTGCCTGTGCTTTTGGCGCAAGTTTGGCGCGTCCGTTGGCGGAAAACGGCCAAGCCGCCTGCTAAACCAAGATCGTAGATAGCTTCTACCCGTTTTATACCCTCTCAAACAAAAATCGGATCGAAATTCCTGGCCAATTCGATGTGTACCCTGAAATTCAGGTTTTCACGCATTTGGCCGATGAAAGAGTCCCTTTGCTTGCAACTTCTTAGCTGCTTGTGTTACACACAGATGCATGCGCAACTGGATGCGCGAGCGCATGAAGCGCCGTAAAAAAAAGCCGGAAAATGAGACGGAGGCCACTGGCAAAGTTGGCCAGCAGAAGCCTTTGGTTGATGAATCACACCCTCAGCCTCTTGTCCCGGCCTACGACGACATTGAGCCCGAAGTCCCCCATACGCCCGAGGTGGAGCAGGAACCGCCAACGGCGACAGAACCGCGTATGGAAACTGAGGTTCAGCCGGAATCACCCTCCATGCCGCCTCCGGGTGTTCCGGAGCATCGACCGGCCCAGCAAACTGGCAAGGCCAGCGGACGTCCCCCTAAAGGCGTTGTTGTGCTTGCTATCGGTTTGCCGGGATCGGGCAAGACAACCTGGTTTAAGCGCCGCGGCGTAACCCCACTTTCCAGTGACATGCTGCGGTCAATCCTTTTTGATGACATTACGGAGCAGCGTTATCAGGGCTTGGTCTTTTCGACACTTCGATCCCTGCTCCGTGCCCGCCTGATTGCCCGCATGCCGTGGAATTACGTGGACGCCAGCAATCTGGCACCGCATGAACGCCGCCAATGGATCAAGATGGCCAAAGGCTTTGGTTATGAAGTACATGCCGTTTTTTTCGATGTTCCACTTGAAGTTTGCCTGGAGCGAAACCGCAAGCGTGAGCGCCAGGTAAAAGAGGACGTGATCCAGCGTATGGCGGCCAAACTGAAAGCGCCCGGCTTTGAAGAAGGCTTCGGGAAAATTACCGTCGTTCGGGTAAAGCGTTCAGGCGAGCAGGCTTAGGCAAAAGCCGAAGGGCTTGTCGCACCGGTCATCCCCGGGCGAAGTGTACAAGAGCAAAGATTCCAAACCACAAAAACGCCAGATAATGCCAATACCAGCCTGTCACCTCTACGGCGATTTGTTGCGACTCAACTTTAAGGGCCATCAGGCGTCCCCCTACGGCATAAAGCAAGGCAACCAGTCCTCCTGCCAAATGGACCGCGTGAGTGCCGGTAAGGATATAAAACAGTGATCGGCTTGGATTAGTAGCTAAAAAGGCCCCCTGCGACCGAAGGATGTTCCACACCAGGGCCTGTCCCACGAGAAAACAAAAACCCAGAAAAACCGTGATGCCAAGCCATGGCATGTCCCGCTTAAAGCGTGGAGGGACAATCCCCATTGCGGTGAACTCTTCTTTTTTCGCCATGGAGCGGCGCGCCAGCTCCAGCGTGAAGCTGCTGAGCAGCAGAATCAGGGAATTCGTCCATAACTGCAGATAGGGCAGGGTGAGAGGGATCCAATCCCTGACCCAGTGTTGCGAATCTTCATCATAGCGGCCTTTACCCATGCGGAAGACATAGACCATGGTCAGAAGGACAAAGATTGCTGTTACGGAGATGATGCACAGCGACATGGCGATACGGTAGCGACGCATGCGCTGCTCGCGAGACCTAAAGTCACCTGAATTGCCGTGATCGCCGTCGTCGCCACCGCCGTACCCGCGGCGATGCGGAATTTTGCCCGGCCCTCCACCACCTAGCCTCGGCTTGCGTTCGACTTCTACTCGATCGCCAATGATTGGCATAACACTACTTGAGATTGGGACGCCGCCAGCCTAGCTGGCCGGTGCGTCCTGCGCGATGAAATCTTTTTCCTCTACACAATAATTGTATTCATACGGCCCATAATTTACCTGAAGCCGCCGATCGCCAAATCCTTCGGCTGGAGGTGGAGAGTTCAACGTCCACTCCAACGTACTGCACTCCCAGGGATTGGCTTTCGCTGCCGGTCCCTTCACCATGCTCCAGAACAAATTCACCAGAAAGATGATTTGCCCCGCAAGTGTGATGATGGCAGCCAATGTAATGAACTTTTGCAAAGGCGCCATCGCCGCTACATATTGTACGCCGCCTAGTTCGGAATAGCGCCTGGGATGTCCGGCTATTCCCAGCAAATGCATTGGCATGAATGTGGCATATGCGCCCAGCAGAGTGATCCAGAAATGCAAGCGGCCTAAGGTCTCATTCATCATCCTGCCAAACATTTTGGGAAACCAGAAATATGTAGCGGAAAAGATCGCAAACACGCCGGCCATCGCCATGATCAGGTGAAAATGGGCGACGACAAAATATGTGTCGTGCAGGTAAGCATCAAGCGCCGGCTGAGCAAGAATGGGGCCGGTGAGTCCGCCGGTGATGAATAGAGAAACAAATCCGACCGAAAACAGCAACGGCGTTGCGTAGCTAATTTTTCCGCGATAGAGTGTTGCCACCCAATTAAATGTCTTAATCGCGGAAGGTACGGCGATAGCGGTAGTGAGGGTGGAGAACGCGAAGCCGGCGTATGGGTTCATTCCGCTGACGAACATGTGGTGGCCCCAGACCATAAAGCCTAAAGCGCCGATCGCCAGTGTTGCGCCTACCATGGCTTTATATCCAAAAACCGGCTTGCGCGCGAAGACTGAGAGCAGGTGCGATGTCACGCCCATCGCGGGCAATATGGCGATATAGACTTCCGGGTGTCCGAAGAACCAGAAAAGATGCTGCCACATGAGCGGCGATCCGCCGGAATGGTCGATTGCCTTGCCGCTGACGAGTAATCCGCCTGGAAGGAAGAAGCTTGTTCCTGCATGGCGATCGAGCAGCAGCAGTATCACCGCTGCCAGCAGGATGCCAAACGCAAGAAGTATCAGAATTGAGGTGACGAACCACGACCAGCATGTTAGCGGCATGCGCAGCCAGGTCATCCCAGGAGCGCGGTGATGAGTAGTGGTGGCAACAAAGCCCACGGCGCTCATCAGCGATGACAAACAAAACAGGCCGATGCTTACCAGCCACAGATCGGTGCCCAACCCTTGCCCGGGCCCAGCAGAAGCAAGAGCACTCAAAGGCGGATACTGCGTCCATCCGGCTCCGGATGCGCCGCCCGGAACGAAGAAAGCCGCCATCAAAACAAAAAACGACACCAATGCCGTCCAGAAGCCAACAGCGGTCAGCCGCGGAAATGCCATTTTCGAGGCGCCCAGCTGCAGCGGAAGAAAAAATGTCCCAAATCCCGCTTGCGGCACGGTGGACAGGACAAAGAAAACCATCAACGTCCCATGCATCGTCAGTTGAGCAAGATAATCTTCAGGCTTGATTTCGCCCAGAAAGGGAAGAGCTGCCTGGGGCCAGACCAGATGGACACGCATCAGCAAGGAAAGCCACGCGCCCACCACGACGGCAGCCAAGGAAATAAAAAAATATCCGCGCCCGATAGCCTTGTGGTCGGTCGTGAAGATATGGCGGCGCAAGAATGATTTCTGGGTTGATCCGGTGCTTCCGCTCCGAAGCGTAGTCATGGTTCAGTGGCTGGCTGCAGCCGCCTCCTGAGCCGTGATCCATTTCTGGAAGTCATCACCGCTCACCACCCGCACCACGGAGCGCATGCGATAATGCCCCATACCGCACAATTCCGCGCAGGCAATCTCATAGGTTCCTATTTTTGTCGGGGTGAAGTTTGAATGGATCTCCATTCCCGGGACGGTGTCCTGCTTAAAGCGCATTGCTGGAATGAAGACGCTATGGACCACGTCTTGTGCCCGGAGATGCAGCTGCACCATGCGGCCTACAGGGACAACCATGGATGTTGAAAGAACGTCGTCACGCCCAGATGGATCACTGGGATCAATGCCGAGAGGATTGCCTTCGTCCGGGCGGGCAAACTTCTGTGCGTCTATTTTTCCGAAGACTCCATCTGCGCCGGGATAGCGGAAATACCACTGAAACTGCGCGCCCGTAACCTCAATGTCGATCTGGCCGCCTTCTTTTGCCGGCGGCATCATACTCGACCACAAATGGTCCCCCGAAATATTGAACCAGAAAAAGATGAGCGTAACGGCAAGCGTCCAGGTAACTTCCAGCCGCCAGCTTCCCGCAGAAACATTGCTGTCTGCATTCGGCTTTTTTGATAGGACAAAGATCAGCACAAGATGTCCTAGAAGAAACAGCGCCCCAAATACGCAAAAAGCGATTTTGAATTGATGATCAATCGAGGATGAGTTTGCAGATGCGCCTGCGGGGAACCAGTATGGCTGCGCCAGAAAAAGATAGGCGCAGCCAGCGACGATCAGCAGCAGGGCGAGCCGGAGCGCTCTAGACATCACTTCCGCCGATGGCCATTCTTTACCATTGTGACGAATTCCTGATGAACGCGTGTATCCTCTGACAATTCAGGATGGAAAGTCGCAGCCATAATCTTGCCCTGACGCACCAGCACAGGATCATGGGCAGACGTGGCCAGAATTTCAACGCCCTTTCCTGTATCAACGATCTTAGGCGCGCGAATGAATACCATCTCAAGCGGTTTCTGGCCCAACTTAGTCTCGGCTTCGCGAATTGAGCTCTCAAGCTGGCGGCCGTAAGCATTGCGGCGGATACGTATGTCCATTGCGCCCAGAGATTGCTGCGGAGGATTCTCTACGTGTTTGGCCAGCAGGATAGCGCCGGCGCACGTTCCAAAGGTTGGCTTGGTGGAAACGAAGGCGCGTAGCTTTTCCAAAAAGCCGCGCTCGGCCAAAAAGTTTAGAAATGTGCTGGATTCTCCGCCGGGAATAACGATGCCGTCAATGGCATCAAGCTGCTCAGGCTTGCGCACCAACAAGACTTCCGCGCCCAACTGCTCTAGCCGCGCCTTGTGCGCTTCATAGTCACCTTGAATGGCTAACACGCCGATTTTCATGGAAAATCCAAATCTACCACGGAGACGCCGAGACACGGAGGTAAACCAGAATCAGGAAACGAAGTTTTCGGCCAGCTTAGGTCTAGGATCGATGCGACGTCAGAAGTCGGTTTGATTTTCTCTGTGTCTCCGTGTCTCAGTGGTGGGTCTTACCTCACCAGCCACGCGTTTGCAGCATGTCCGCTTCAGCCATTGCCGCCACAGCCAAGCCTTTCATGGCACCGACCAAGTCCTCGCTAACTTCAAGTAGCACTTTAGGGTCGTCAAAGTGCGTGCAGGCGCGGACGATTGCTTTCGCGCGTTTCTCCGCTTCTTTCGGCTCGCAGAAGTTGATTCCGTCGGCCATAAAGATTCCTGATCCTACAAATACGGCTTCTGCTCCGAGTTGGCGGACTAGAGCCGCGTCAGCCGGAGTGGCGATGCCGCCGGCCGAAAAGTTCGGCACTGGCAGCTTTCCGGCTTTGGCTACGAGTCGAACAAGTTCGACCGGAGCCTGCAGGTCTTTCGCCTGAGCATAAAGCTCTTCTTCAGATAAGGCCTTTAACATTTTCATTTCACGAACGATCTGCCGCATGTGCTTTACGGCATGGACGACGTCGCCCGTTCCGGCTTCACCCTTGGTGCGAATCATGGCGGCACCTTCAGCAATGCGCCGCAGGGCTTCACCCAGGTTGCGCGCGCCGCACACAAATGGCGTTTGGAAAGCGTGCTTATCCACGTGGTGGGCTTCGTCAGCCGGGGTCAGGACTTCCGATTCGTCAATGTAGTCGACGCCTAGGGCCTGCAGAATCTGCGCTTCAGCAAAGTGGCCGATGCGGCATTTCGCCATCACAGGAATCGAGACGGTTTCCATGATCTCGCGAATCTTCTTGGGTGATGCCATGCGGGCCACGCCGCCTTGGGCGCGAATCTGTGCCGGCACGCGCTCCAGCGCCATGACGGCTGCAGCGCCGGCCTTCTCGGCGATCTCAGCTTGGCGGGCATCAGTCACGTCCATGATCACGCCGCCCTTAAGCATCTCTGCCAAACCGGTTTTCAGCCGCAACCCTGCATTACCGTTCAGCACGGTTCCGCCACCGTTGTGGGCTGAGCTTGTACCGTGGCCGTTGGAAACGGATTTGTGGACTTTTGCCGCTTCTTTCTTTTCCCGTGATCTTGGCATCGCGAACTCCTGCGCCGTGTCACATTTGGGCGTCACGGCGAAACTTGTAGGGCTGAATCCCTATTTTACTAGGTTGGTGGGATTTGTGCTGCAGTCAGGCTTTTGTTTCGTTGGTCGGGCTTACGCCTGCGGGAACTCCGTGCCTGGCAAACATCTTTTCCGGATCGATGGCGATGAATGTCCCGGTGCTGCACGCCAGAACCTCACCCTTGGCATTGCTGATTTCTGCCATGTTCGTGTGCCGCCGGCCGTCCACGTTTCGTTCGAAACCAGTCACCGTAAGTGGCTGGCCAAGCGGAACCGGCCTGAGGTATTTGATCTCCATGGACCCGGTAAGCGCGAGCACATTGCGAAACTTATTCACTTTGCCCATGGCTTCATCAAGGATGGTTGCGATGATGCCGCCGTGAGCATGGCCAGGAGGTCCAGTGTATTTGCGCGACAACTTGAAATGGCAAATTGCCCGGCGGGACTCTTCGTCCAGTGTGAATTTCAACCGCATACCCTGGGGATTGTCATGTCCGCAGCCAAAGCAATAGTTCTTGCGTGGCTTGGGTTTGCCGTGGACCACGTGGCCGTGAGAGATTTTGCGCTTTGCCATGAGTGTGAAGGACCGATTTTAGCATTCGGCATAGAATTCAGCGGTCAGCATTCAGCCTTCAGCAATCAGCCAAACCCATTACCGCAAAGGACGCCACGGACGCGAAGGAATAGGAACATTTCTTCTGACTTCTCGTTCTCCTTTGCGTCCCATTGCGATGAAGAGGTTTTTGTTGACTGCTATTTCCGCGCCACCAACTCCGCCACGCCTTTTTCTGCAACCGTCTCGCGGTAATGCAGCACGCGCATTGATGAAAATGCATTTAGCAACTCATTCGACTCAAGCAGAAACATGGGATGACTGGGGCCACTCTCAAAACGCCTTTGCTCGCTTGTGTATGTCTTATAAATCAGGAGCCCGCCGGGTTTGAGTACCGATATCAAAGCAGGGAAGAGCTCTCGCTGGAGAAAGAAAAACACGAGAACCAAATCGTATTGTTCCCGGCCGAGATCCTGCATGATATTCAAGTCGCGGACTTCAAGAGAAATCGATGCTGCCGTTCCCGTGCTCTTCGCGTTCTGCTCAGCCTGCTTGATGCCGACGTCGGAGATATCCAGCAGCTTCACGTGCCAGCAGCGCTGCGCCAACCATATTGAGTGACGTCCCACACCACCCGCGACATCCAAAGCCAAGCCGGGAGCGTTGCCGGAAAGAAATTCGTCGTAAGCGGTCAGAAGAAATGGATCAGGCTCAAGCGAGCTATGTGAGTGCTCACTATACTTCTTGTCCCAGAGGGTTCTCTCGTCCATTCCCATCTTGGATCAAGAATAACCGCAAACACCGCTATTTTGCTGCGTTATACTGGAACCGTGAGCACAGAGCAGGAAAAGACGTTTTATCTGGAAACTTTTGGCTGCCAGATGAATGTGCATGACTCTGAGAAAGTCATCGGCACGCTGGTGCATCAGGGATATCGCCAGGTCCAGACCGTGGAGGAAGCAGGACTGGTCCTTTACAACACGTGCTCCATTCGCGACAAGGCAGAGCAAAAAGTTTTTCACCGGCTGAACGACTATAAGAAGCTACAGGCGCAAGGCAAGAAGTTCGGCGTGCTGGGCTGTGTAGCGCAGCAGGAAGGCGAAAAGATTTTTGAGAAGGCGCCGTACGTCTCGCTGGTTGCCGGCTCGGCCTCCTATCGCAACCTGTCGGCGATGCTGGTGCAGATTGAAGCAGGAAACAAACGCGTAACTGGCCTGGACGATCGCCAGACCGACCTGACTTTTGAAACCGACTTTACCGCCCGGACTAATCCTCACCGCGGCTACATCACGATTATCGAGGGCTGTGACAAGTTCTGTGCTTACTGCGTGGTGCCATACACGCGCGGCAAGGAACGCAGCCGCACGTCAGATTCGGTGATGGCGGAAGCTCGGCAGATGGCCGATCTCGGCTATACCGATATTCAACTGCTCGGCCAGAACGTGAATGCGTATTCCGATCCTCTGAGCAAGAAGACGTTTGCTGAACTGTTGTATGCCATTGGCGAAATTCCCGGCGTGCGGCGGGTGCGCTTTACTACGTCCCATCCGCGGCACTTCAGCAAGGATATCGTCGAGGCCATTGAATCGTCCCCACGCTTGTGTGACCACATCCATTTGCCCGTGCAGAGCGGGTCTTCACGGGTGCTAAAAGCGATGAACCGTGAATACACCCGCGAAATGTATCTGGAAAAAATCTCTTGGATGAAAGCCGCCAAACGTCCGCTTTCGATCACGACAGACGTGATTGCCGGGTTCCCGAATGAGACGGCTGAGGAATTTGAAGAGACGATTACCTTGCTGCATGAATGCCAGTTTGATGCTGTCTTTACTTTCAAGTATTCGCCTCGTCCCAATACCCCGGCGCTCAGTATGATTGACACAATCAGCGACGCTGAGAAGTCCAAGCGGCTGCAGATTCTTCAGGAGCGCCAGCGAGAGATTCAAAGGGCGAATTACGAAAAGCGTGTAGGCCAGACATTTGAAGTAATGGTTGAAGGCGCGAACGAGGCCCGTGGGCAAATGATTGGGCGTACCTCACAGAACATAACCCTGAACTTCACCCCCCCAGAGAGCATGGTGCCGGCCGTGGGCGGTTATGTTAACGTGGTCGTGACAAGAAGCTTTCCCAACAGTTTGTTGGGCGTGATGGTCTAAATTTGAAGCAAGAATCGGCGAGGCCGACCACGCGTTGAGCCGATTGATAAGGAGCATAATTTAGGTGACGGGCGAGCTTCGACCCGTGGCGGTTTGGAGCGGAGCGACATGGAAATAGAAATGAAAATTCGCGGATTGATGATGGATCCTATGACCAACATGCCCATCGTCGTGCTGAAAGACGTTGGCAGCGATACTGTCCTGCCGATATGGGTGGGCGTGTATGAAGCTAATGCCATTGCTCTGGAGATCGAAAAAGTGACGACGCCGCGCCCGATGACGCATGATCTGATCAAAAATCTTCTGATCGGTCTGGATACGCACGTGCACAAAATTGTGGTGAATGAGCTGCGCGACGACACGTTTTTCGCCGTCATCTGGATGGAACGGGAGGGAAGAGTCATCAGCATTGATTCCCGCCCCTCGGACGCGTTGGCGCTGGCTTTGCGCCTGGATTGCCCCATTTATGTGGAAGACGAAGTCCTCAAGACTTCCAAGGTGGCCAGCACAACCGCCGACCGCATTTCTTCTGATGATCTGCGGAAATGGCTGGAAGGTCTGAATGACGAGGACCTGGGCAGATACAAGATGTAGCTCTCAGCGCTCAGCAAGTCGTGCCGTCTGCGAGAAATAGTTTTGGCTGAGTGCTGCTGGCTGACCGCTGACTGCTATTGCACATGCTTCCTGAAGAACAACTCCAACGTCTTTACGTCGCCGGCTTTGACTTGCAAACCTTTGAGCGCTTTCCCAACGCAATCGGTGTCCTGCGCGACGGCTGCCTAGCCTTTCTTGTCCCCGGACCTGAAGGTTTACAGATTCTTGGCAATGTTGGCTGGCGCATGGGAGAAAGCCTTGGACCGCTGGTCGAGCGAGAAGGCCGTAAGGTCTTCGTTCATAAGCAGGAATTGATCGAGGCAACGCCGGAGCGAATTGCTACTTTGGAGCGATTTCGATCAGACCTGAAGGCAATCTTAAATGGCGAAGGACCGGTTCAGTTTTCCCCGCAAGCAGACAGGGAATCATAGCCAGAGTCGCCACTTATTGCTTCTCCCAACTCACGGCGCAATCGGCAAGAGTCTCAGCAGGTTGAGTTGTAAATGTGGTTTGCAATCGATCACCAGCCGCCACCCGGACAGTATGAGTTTTGTCAGCGCACGATGTTCCGGTACCCACTGTGCAACTAAGAGCACTGCTGACTGCATTCACGCGCAAAGTGAACACCCCCGACGATGCGTTGACACCAGCAGTGCCGCAATGTACCCGGAAATTCGAGAGCGTGCCTGGATTAGTAAGCGGAACGAGAGCTTTCTGGGCCGAAGAGGTGCATGCGCCACCCGTCCATTGAATTGCAAGAGTGCTGGCAGCAGTGGCGGTACCGGAGCAAGCCTGAGTGTAGACAAGGGAATTTGTGGACGTCCGAGAGTAACGATTTTCAACCGTGTTGTTTGTTCCTGCAAGAGTGTAAGGATCGGCGCTGTTTATCAACTCCACTTTGTTTGAACCTGTGCGAGGCCCGAACGTTACACCTGAAGCATTGGACTCACTGCGCACCCTGAGACTGTTGCCGTTTGATGTTCCACCGAAATTGTACCCAATGGCAAATCCCTCAACATCGGTGCCATCTATAACATTTCCGCCGCTGCCCGCCTCAAAATCGATTCCAATGCTAGCCCCTGCAGGCGGGGATGCAATATTTCCACTGATAATCGTATTCGCATTGGCAGCATTCACTCCCTCTCCGGTAAGCTGGATGCCCTTACGCATGCCGGTAATTCGAGGTTTGCGAATTTCCCCACCTGTAAAGTTTCCTCTGCCATCCAGGATTACGCATTGCTGTGATGTTTCCCGCCCGCGTCCAATGCAATTAAAGTCGTTCAGTTCGTATTCTTGAACTCTCACCAAATGAAGAGCCACAGCCGCAGAACCAGCATCATGTAAGTTCAGAGCAATTCTATCCAGTCCAAACCCTAGAGTGTCAGATGAACTTGCCCCGACAGTAATGAACGTGCCGGAACCCGCGTAGTTATAAACGCATCCGGTATTTTGAGCCACCACTACAGACCCCAAAGGAATATCAGAAAAAATACGTGCTCCATGAGCGCCCGCTGAGACAGTGATCGTATTCACACCGAAGCTAATGGCGCACGGCCCTCGATGGTGAATGACACAATATTTTTTATTCAGCACCCACGGCTCGAGAACGGTTTCCGAATATCCAGCAGGAACTTCGATCACCCCGCCTACCTTAGAATCGCAATCGGAATATGCGGCCATAATGCTCGCATATTTGACCCCATCGACCATTAGCCCCCCAAGGAGCTGCGTTGGGGAATGGGTATTGGAGCGTACCTGTGAGAACAGCAGCGCAGAGTAAAGCAGCAAATAACACCACAAAGCTTTCTTCAACCGCTCCTGTGCTCCTTTTCGCAGTTTACATAATATCTGTTATCAGACGTTAGAGCTATCTGCTGATATATGGCTCATGACTGCCAGCGCTTGATTTATTCGTACCGCAAAGCCACCATCGGATCAACCCGTGATGCCCTTCTGGCCGGAATATAACCGGCGAGCATCGTTACCAGTAGAGTCGCCGCCACTGCAAGGGCAATACTCCAAGGATCGTGAGGCGTAAGCCCGAATAGCCGAGTTTTGAGTAAGCCGCTGGCGATCCATGCCGCAGGCACGCCCAGGGCGATACCAGCGGCCACAATTACGGCGGTTTCGCGGAGGACCATTGCCAGGATTGCACGGCGTTCGGCGCCCAGGGCCATCCGGATCCCGATTTCATTCGTTTTTCTTGCTACCGCATAGGCCATGGTTCCATAGAGTCCAACGCAGGCCAGCATCAGCGCCAGAAAGCCAAAAGCCGAGCTGAGAGCGGCAAAAGTCCGCTCCAGGGACAGAACTTGTGCCACCACTTGAGTCTCTGTCCGGACTTCCACCATGGGAACGTTTTTATCCAAGGCGGTTAGTTCGCCCCGAATGCCGGCCAGCAGTGAGGGCTCTGCGGCCGCTGCGCTCTTGACCGCAAAGGTCATGAATGGCCAGGAGAAGTCATTGATGCGGCTTCCTCCTAGCGCGGCGAAAATCTGCGTGTGTGGGAAATAGACAGTAGGTGGCACACTTTCCCGGATACGGCCATACTTCACATCACCAGCCACGCCGACGATCTGAAATCGCGCTGGAGGCTTCTTACCGGTGAAAACAATCTCACGCCCAAGCGGATTGTCGCCGTGCATATATTGATCGACAAATTTCTGGTTCACCACCGCAGCGAGCGGCGCGCCGTGGGCATCTTGCGGTCCTAAAGCTCGGCCAAGGCGAATTGGTATACCAAGGGTGGCGAAATAATCCGGTCCAACGATGTGGCGGTGGAACTCGGCGAAGTCGCCATTTTCAGCGTATCCGGGAACTACGGCGGAGGTGCTGCTTGAGCCCGCGCCGATGGCATTGCGGTCAGAGAAAGAAACTGATTCCACGCCAGGCAGTCTTTGTATCCGGTGCTGGACTTCCTGATAGTAGTCATCGAGCTGCACGCTCTTGTAGCCGTTCAACCCCGGCCGCACCGTGAACAGCAAAACATTTTGGCGGTTAAAGCCAAGGTCAAGCGTTTCGAGCCGATCCAACGTTCGCAGCAACAGTCCTGCGCTGACCAGCAAGAGAAGACACAGTGCTACTTGGCCGCCCACAAGCAGCTTGCCGGTGGTGATCTTTCCGCCGGAAGAGCCGGAGGAAGGTTGCTTCAATGCCGTGAGCAAGTCTGTGCGGGTTGCGCGCAAAGCCGGCGCCAGCCCAAACAATATTCCGCTTACGATACACACTACGGCAGTAAACAAGAGCACCCGCGCGTCAAGATGCAAATCCAGATTGATACGACGCCCGCCAGAAAGCAGGCTCAGCAATACCCTGCCGGTCCATTTTGCGACGACAAGACCCAAAACTCCTCCGCAACATGCCAACAAAATACTTTCAGTAAGCAGTTGCCGAACCAGGCGTGTTCGCCGGGCACCCAGACTTAAACGCACAGCGATTTCACGTTGTCGCGCGCTGGCGCGTGTCAGGAGCAACGCTGCCACGTTGCCGCAGGCTATCAGCAGGACCGCGCCGACCATCAGCATCAAGATGAAGAGCGAACTTGAAAATTGCCGCCGCAGGCTGCCCAGCCCCTGATTGACTGGCTTCACCAGCAACGTCGGCTTATTGGCGTCAGGAACTGGAACCTCGGCGTTCAGTGCCTGATCAAAAATTACTTTCAATTCGGCTTCTGCCTGGGTTGCGGTAACTCCTGCTTTGAGGCGTCCCACCACGCCGGCCCACCAGACTTTCTGGTCCTTAAGGTACGTTGAGCCGCTATCGGTACCGTCCTGGCGCGCCTCTTCAGCGGAATACATCGATAGCGGAACGTATAAGCCCGGCGAGCCGCCGGGCTCAAGCCCGAAAAATTCCGGAGGCGCCACGCCTAGAATAGTGACCGGCAAAGCATTTACTACAATCTTTTTACCCACTACATCGGAGCTTGAGCCCAGCTTTTGCCGCCAGAACTCATAGGAAACAACGGCTGTGGGCGGTGCGGATTCCTGATCGTCCTCTGGAGTGATAGGTCTTCCTAGAATTGTTTGTACTCCAAGCCCCTCAAAATAATTTCCTGAAACGCCTTGCAGCACGGTGGTTTCGGCTCGACCGTCGATTCCAATGTTCACAGAATCATTGTTGGCGGCAAATGCAAAGGTGCTGGAGAATACGTGGTTCTCATTTTTGAATTGCTGATACTGGGCGTAAGCAAATGAGTAGCTGGTAATTCCCTCTTGAGCGCTCCCAAAGCCGCTGCCTTCCAGATCGCCAACATACTTTTGCGGATGCCGGGGCGCATGCCAATGGAGCATGACCAATTGCTCGGGGTCTTCCACAGGCAGCATGCGCAGCATAACAGCGTCAATCGCGCTGAAGATGGCTGTGTTGGCGCCGATGCCGAGCGCCAAAGAAATAACAACAACTGCGGCAAATCCCGGAGCGTGGCGCAACATCCGCAAGGCGTATCGCACATCTTGCAAAAAGGTTTGAACAAAATGTAAGCCGCGCGCCTCGCGATATATTTCTTCCGTTTGAGAAATGCCGCCGAAACGGAGATGGGCGGCGCGGCGCGCTTCGTCCTCCGGCATTCCCTTACGCCGATTTTCTTCCACCATCATCTCAAGGTGGGCTTGCAGTTCGGCATTCAGCTCTTGGTCCTGCCATTGGCCGGCGAAGAGACCTTTCAATCGTGCGATGAGGACACGCAACTTGCTCACGGGACGCTCCCAGACAGCCATTTTCCGCCTCGGCTGATTCCTGTTGTTATCCAACATAAGAATAGACCGCACCTCCTTTTGAATGTCAACAGGAGAGTGCAATTATTTTTGCCGGAGGAGCGCCTCCGCAATCCTTCAGTAGCAAGCGTAAACTCAACCTTGAAGTACTACTTTAGGTTGAAACAATGTTCCTGCCACCCGTCGCGCAATAGCCAGCAGCTCCCTTTGTCCTGCAAATACGCGGACAATGGCAGCTTTGCTGAATTCAGGCAGGTTGACTGCGCCCCCATGGCGGATCCGGGCCGCACTTTCAGGTGAAGCAACTACGGCAGGAAATTCCGGTAGCACCAGCCGGGGATGGAGAAAAAGCTCGCCGAGCGTATTTGCCGCCTGGGCTTTTTCGAGTTGTTCCAGGCTGTGTGCTTCGTCAATCGTAAATTCGCGGACAGCCGTCCGTTTGAGTACGGCCAGATGTCCACCAGACCCCAGCTTTTTTCCCAGATCGTGCGCCAGGGACCGCAGGTACGTCCCCGAACTCACCCAGGCGCGGAAGCAAGCGGAATCGCCATCGCAATCGGAGAACAGCAGCTCCTTGATCTCAACCTGCTTGGGCTTTAGTTCTACGGGGTGTCCCTTTCGTGCCAGGCGATGCGCGGGAATACCAGCAATTTTCTTCGCAGAAAAAGGCGGAGGATACTGCGAGATTTCCCCAATAAATTCCTCGGCAGCGTCTTGCACTTGTTGCAATGTGAAGTTGGCCGATTGCTTAGGACCGGCAGACTGGCCTTCCGCGTCGTAAGTATCCGTCGCCCAGCCAAAGCGAATTGTGCCTTCATAGCGCTTGTCGGCTTCGTTATAGAACTGTGCCAGCCGGGTAAAACGGCCAAGAACAAGCGGCAGCACGCCGGTCGCCATGGGATCGAGCGTACCGAGATGTCCCACGGATTTTTCGCCGACGATGCGGCGCACGCGCGCCACCACGTCATGCGAAGTCATTCCAGCCGGTTTGTCGATAATCAATACCGCGTCCACTTGAGTAACTCCGTTGAATCAAGCATCATACTGAAGAAGCTGCCACCGCATGTTCCCCATCAAAGACGACGCCCCCCGATCAACAACACCGTTCATTAACTACTTTCTTATCGTACTCAACATTGGCATTTTTCTCTTTGAATTGTCATTGCAGGTTTCAGGAGGGGGGCGCGCCAGAGCGGACTTTGAAATGCAATTCGCGTTTGTTCCGGAGCACGTGGCCGCATGGATGAAAGGCTATCTGCCTGCCTCCGTCGCCTTTGTTCCCTTTCTGAGCTCAATGTTTCTTCATGCTTCCCTGCCTCATGTGCTGCTGAATATGTGGGGCCTTGCGATTTTCGGGGACAACGTTGAAGACCGGCTCGGCCATTTCCGCTATCTTGCTTTTTACATGGTGTGCGGCTTGGCTGCCGGCCTGACCCATTTGATTTTTAATTTCAGTTCTACCGTCCCGACGGTCGGCGCAAGCGGGGCGATTGCAGGCGTAATGGGAGCTTATCTGGTCCTTTATCCTCGAGCGCGAGTTCTTACGTGGTGGGGATTTTTCGTCTTCTGGCTGCCTGCGTGGCTGGTGCTGGGCTACTGGATTATCGTGAACCTTTTGAGTGGCGCTGCATTGTCATTATCGGAGTCCAAAGGGCCTGTCGGTGGCGTGGCTTTTTGGGCGCATGTCGGCGGATTTGTGGCCGGAATGTTGCTGATCCAACTCATGCCCACCCGAAAGAACGTTTACGCCTTTGAAGATTACTGATCTATAGGACGAAGATTTGGTATCGCTTTCTAGAGTACTCCCGCCGCTGGCCCGATACGAATTTCTTCGATGGTAGTATTCGCCGGAGCTGAAACGGCATGCAATACCGCCTGGGCCACAGTCTCCCCCGAAATCATTTTTTCTTTTGGCGCATCCGCCCAGAATTGGCTCCAGATTTCAGTGTTTGTTGCACCCGGCAGCAGCGCCAATACGCGGATACCGCGCTTGCGCAGGTCCTCACGCAGCGCATGCGTAAAACCCAGCGCGCCAAACTTTGAAGCGTTATAGGCAGACATGCCGGGAAATGGCTGCACGGCTGCGACGGACAAATTGTTCACAATTGTTCCGCCCGCGCGCATCAGAGGGAGCGCGGCGCGTGTAACCAGAAATGTGCCCGTCAAGTTGGTGTCAATGACTTCTTTCCAGGTTTCGACCGGCAACTGATCGGCGGGTGCAAGTGAGTGTGCTACGCCGGCATTGTTGATGAGCACGTTGATCGTTGCATGGTGTTTCCCGATTTCGCTGAACAGACTTTTCACTGACGCAGGATCACGGACGTCACAGGAGATACCAGTAATCTGCTTTTTATCAGCTGAGATGGTCGCTGCAGCTTTCTGAAGGCGCTTTGCTTCCCTGCCAGTGATGACGACCGAATAACCGCTGGCTGCGAAAATGCGGGCCATCGCCAAGCCAATGCCGCTGCCGCCACCGGTAATGACGGCCACTTTGTTTTGCCCGTGTTTCCTGGCCGGCATTAGAACGAATTTCCGTTTTTGCCGTTGCGAATCAAGGAAAGAAACTCTTCGCGCGTCTTGTCTGAGCTGCGGAAGCTGCCCAGCATGTGCGAGGTCACAGCCGACGAATGCTGCTTTTCCACGCCCCGCATCATCACGCAGAGGTGGCGGGCCTCAATCACCACGCCGACGCCTTGGGGGTTAATAGCGTTCTGAATCGTCTCAGCAATTTGCACGGTCAAACGCTCCTGGACCTGTAGACGACGGGCAAAGATATCGACGAGGCGTGGAATCTTGCTTAGCCCCAGAACCTTGCCGTTTGGAATGTAAGCGACGTGAACCTTGCCGAAAAATGGCAGCATGTGGTGCTCGCAGAGGCTGAACATCTCAACGTCTTTCACGATCACCATTTCGTCATACGGCACGTCAAAGAGCGCGCCTTGCAGGACCTTGTCGGCATCCTGCTCATAGCCCCTGGTCAGATATTCCAGAGACTTCTGCATGCGCTCCGGTGTGCGGAGAAGGCCATCGCGGGTCGGGTCCTCTCCCAGGCGCAGCAGCAGCTCGCGGAGCAACTCCTGTGTACTGGCTTCAGACACCGGTAAGGCTTCATCAATCTTCTTCACAGCAGCTCCTGATTTCACCCAATCTCCTAGTAGCGGATTTCCCTGCCCCCGGCATATTCAAAGGAATTGAGCATGGTTTCCTCAATCCGCACCTTGTCCACCTGTGCGTGATGAAAACCTTCTTCAAGGATGTCGAAGATTTCAACACACAGGTTTTCAGTGGTCGGTACCGTACCTTGAAATTCCGTTAATGTATTGAGGTCCTGATGGCCAAAACGTTCCAGGATTTTTTCATGAACGAAAGAATCAAGGTCTACCAGGTTGCAAACCATTCCCGTCCGGGGATCGACACGACCCGCCACCGTGACCTCAAGGGAATAATTGTGGCCATGTCCGTGCGGATTGTTGCATTTACCGTAGACGGCCTGATTTTCCTGCGCCGACATTTCATTGCAATGCAACCGATGCGACGCTGAAAACAGATACCGCCTCGTCAAGTAGGCCTTCATGCTTCTCCGTAAAAATCCACGAACAGGTCGGGCGTCTCATACACGCGGACGCGATGCAATTCAGCCAGGGTAAGCCTGGGCTGCAACCGTCGCCATATGCTGATCGCCAGGTTTTCGGTCGTAGGGATCTGTTCCTTGAAGTCTGCAACTTCTTTGTTGAGGAAGCGATGATCCATTGCATCGATGACCTCGCGGTTCATGATCTCCTTTAGCTCTTTCAGGTCCACCACAAATCCCGAACGCTGATCGATATTTCCCTTTACCGTAACTTCCAGAGTGTAGTTATGCCCATGGCCGTGCGGATTATTGCACTTGCCAAATATGTGCTGGTTTTCCTCCGGCGTAAATTCCGGATTGTGGTAGTAATGCGAGGCTGAAAACTCTGCTTTCCTAGTCAGATAAACCATCAGATATCAGATCGTTAGCTCAGATCGCCCTTTCGAATAGATGAATCATCTGCCGCTTTCGGTGCGGAATGTGAGTACGTCCGCCCCTTCCATGTTAACTCGCCTCGCACGTTGGAATGGAGGTGTGAGCGCACTAAAAGTGACGTAAAGAATGGTAAGCCTATGAAAGCCATAAGGTTAGCCTTCCATGGGAAATGCGCTTGCTGAATGCGGGAAAGGAAATTTGCATAGGCCAGGGCCGCAAATATCAGCGAAAAGAGCGCGTCCCGGTGGTCGCCAAGAAGAATCAACAGAAGGCCAGCAGCGAGAGAAGCTGCGATTGCCAGAAACTCAGATCCGCGTACGATCGCAAGGCGCATAGGACGACGAAACAGCAGTGCCAGATTTTTTGTCCAGCCTTCCCACATGGCGCGGAAGCTCCGGTACATTCTGGTGCGGACAATTCCATCGCCAAAGCGAAACCAGATTTTACGACCTGATAATTTAAATATTCTGGCTAACTCAACGTCTTCCAGTAGTTTATCTGCAACCGATTTATGTCCCCCAAGTGCTTCATACACGTGCCGTCGCACGAGGATGTATTGGCCATTCGCGGCGACCGTGGGATCAGAGGAGTCATTGACGCGCTCAGGCGGATATATTCTCACCAGTTCAGCGAAAACAACGGGCATCACCGCCAGCTCCCACCAGGTAACAACTTCTTGTTCCGGCGAATAAGAGAGCAGGTCAACCTGGCGATCCTCGGCTTCACGAACAGAAGCAGACAGCGATCCGGGATAATGGACCGTATCGGCATCTGTGAAGAGCAACCATTGGGCCTTGCTGACTGATGCTCCGGCGATCACTGCGTTGCATTTCCCGATCACGCCCAGTTTGGGTTCTGAGGCGCTGATAACTCGAACGCCCGGGAACGACTCTGCAATGGCCCGGGTGCTGTCCGTCGATCCGTCGTCTACCACCGTGATTTGAAAGGAAATACCTTCCTGGGCTACCAGAGACTCGAGACAGCGGCCAAGGCAATCCTCCTCATTCCGGGCGGGAATGATGACCTCAACCGACCGTACTTCATGGTTAGTTTCCATCAGAATCGGGTTATTATAAGGGGGTGAAATCCTTTCGAATCGTAATTCCGGTCTTGTTGGTGGTGGTTTTGGCGGTCTGCCTTGGCTGCAATGACCAGCCCAAGCTGCGCATGATCGGCTCACAGGCGCCGGATTTCACCGTGCAGGATACAGACCGCAAAGTCTCCCTCCATGACTACCGGGGCAAGGGCAAAATTGTGGTATTGAATTTCTGGTCGCCGCATTGCGCGCCTTGTATAGCGGAAATGCCTTCGCTGGTGGAATTGCAGAAGCGCATGGGTGACAAGATTACAGTGGTGGGCGTAGCCGTGGATGCCACGAATGACGAGTACCACGCCTTTCTGCAAAAGCACGGTATTGATTTCCTGACGGTGCTCGACTCAAACAAAGACAGTTACAACCTGTATGGGGCCACAGGTTATCCGGAAACGACTATTATCGATCGCGATGGCATGGTTCGCCGCAAGTTTGTCCTGGCGATGAACTGGACCAGCCCGGAGATCGTGGATTACCTTCAAAAGTTGTAAAGCGCGTTTCCCCACAGAGGACATAGAGGCACACCGAGATCCTACGGCAAAATCTTGCAATCCCTCCGTGCTACTCTGTGCCCACTGTGGTTGAGTTTATTTATGAACCGGATTTGGCTTCGGCAAAAAGCTCTTCTTCACCTTGGCCACAATCACATAATTTGGATCGACCATTTCATTCAGGTGAATCTCTCCGACTTTTGACAGCAACTCATACGCATCCATCTCTGACAAGCCATAGTCGGCATGGATCCAGCCGACCAACTCGGTAAAAGCAATACGCAGGGCGTCGTCCAGCGGGCGATAAGCACCGACGGTCATGATGTATTCGTCATTTTCAAAACGCGGCCAGCTGATTTTCTGGCCTTTGATCACGTGGACCTGCACTCGTCCGCGAAGTGGAACTTCCAGTGCAGTGCCGGCGATCTCACCATCACCCATGGCGGCGTGTCCATCACCCAGGAAGAGCATTGCTCCCGGAACATTCACGGGAAAATAAACCGTGTTGCCAACGCTGGCTTCGGGCGAGTCCATGTTGCCGCCAAAGGCTTCAGGCACCACTGAGGTGCGCGCCTCGCCGCCGGCAGGAGCGACTCCGATGCAGCCAAAGAACGGATGCAGAGGAAACTTCACAGAAAATTTGGAATCGAGCGCCTGGAAGGTAGCCGTGTTCGTGGCATGGTCAATGGGATAGAACCATATCTTCTCTTTGATCGGCTCATTCAGCATGGGAGTGTAGTTGGTGGAGTTGATTGCACCAAAGCCCGGAGCCAATGCGCCTATGCCCTGATTGCTGTCCACCTTGATTTCCAGAAACTTTACGGCCAGCGTATCACCGGGCTCTGCGCCATCGATGAAAAACGGCCCGGTGAGGGGATTGTCTCCGGGGGCCATACTGAGCGTGTCGCCCGGCTTTTTAATGGCATTGCCAAAGCAATCTACCGTATTCGTCTCAAGGATGTTGCCGGACTTGAGATGAGCGACCGGGCTGTATGAAGCAGCGTACGTGTATTTGAGCTCGCTGGTTTTCAGTTCATAGCGAACGACTTTGCCGTCTTCAGAGGTTTGCGCGAACGCGGCAGCGGCAAGCAACAGCACAGCCAGAACAGTTTTCATCGGTGGACCTCGCCGGGGATTTTACCGCAAAGGACGCAAAGGGCGCGAAGGCTGAAGGAAAATGAATTGATGGTTTTGATTTCCGCCTGAGTTTTGTGATAAAAAATCTCTACGCCGATGAAAATCTCCTACTAAATCGCTTCCGTTGCTCGCGCGATGTTCTTCGCGCGGATGATCCCTGCAACCTTGCCTTTCTGCCGCCTTAGCGCAGATTTATTGGAGATTTCTCTTGAGTACACCTGTTACTGCTCCCGTTGCTTCCCGGGCCACGCGATGGTTCGCCCTGATCAAAGAGGCCATTCTCGGCTCCAAACAGGACTTTACTGCGATCTCAGTCGATCGCGCGATCGTGCTGCTGGCCGTCCCCATGGTGCTGGAGATGGCGATGGAGTCGCTCTTCGGCATCGTCGACATTTTCTTTGTCGCGCATCTGGGAGCGGACTCAACTGCCGCCGTTGGCATCACCGAAGGCATGCTGGTGCTCGTAATGGCGGTGGCTTTCGGTCTCAGTATGGGGACTACCGCTGTCGTGGCGCGTCGCGTGGGCGAACATGACCAGAATGGCGCTGCCGAAGCCGCTGTCCAATCCATCCTGATCGGTCTCGGGTTCGCGATCCTAATCTTTGCTATAGCGTTTCCATTCGCGCCGGGATTACTTCGCTGGATGGGAGCGGGACCGGGGATTCTGCGCACCGGCTCGCTTTACACGCGAATCATGCTGAGCAGCTCCGGCATCATCCTTCTGCTTTTTCTCATCAATGCGGTCTTTCGCGGCGCAGGAGATGCCGCCATTGCCATGCGTGTTCTCTGGCTGGCAAACTTCATCAACTTGTGCCTGGATCCCTGCCTGATCCGGGGCCTTGGGCCATTTCCCCGGCTCGGCGTTACAGGGGCCGCGGTTTCCACCAGCATTGGGCGAAGTATTGGCATCGTGTTTCAGCTCTACATGCTCAGCAAAGGCAGCGCGCATCTGAACATTCTGCGAAAACATATCCGCCTGAAGCTGAAAGTCATGTGGAACATCTTCGAGGTCGCTGGAATCGGCGTCTTGCAGCTCTTTATCGCGATGGCAAGCTGGCTGGTGATTATACGCATGATTCAATCTTTTGGCAGTCAAGCCACTGCAGGCTATACGATAGCCATCCGCATTGTGATCTTCTCGACTCTTCCCTCGTGGGGGCTTGGGTCGGCAGCGGCAACGCTGGTGGGACAGAACCTGGGAGCGAAGCAGCCGGATAGGGCCGAGCAGTCAGTCTGGCGCGCCAGTTTCTTCAACGCTGCTTTTCTGGCGGTAGTTTCGTTGGGCTTCCTGATCTTTGCGCCGCAATTGGTCGGAGTGTTCAGCAATGACGCGCAGGTGGTCCGCTACGGAGCAAGCTGTCTGCGGATCATTAGCTGTTGCTATGTCTTGTGGGCTTACGGTGAGGTGATTGTGCAGGCCTTCAACGGAGCGGGCGATACATGGACGCCAACATGGATCAATTTTTTTGTGTACTGGATCGTACAACTGCCGCTGGCATTCGTCTTGAGCATGAAATTGCATGTCGGCCCGAACGGCGCATATTACGCGATTCTGGCAGCCGAGGTCCTGCTCTCGCTCATCGGCATTTACATTTTCAAGAAGGGAAAGTGGAAGCTGAAGGTGGTATGAGCGGTTAAAGCTTTGTCCGTTGCAGCCGCAGCGCGTTGGCGATCACGGAGACGGAGCTGAAGCTCATTGCCGCCGCAGCAAAGATAGGCTGCAGCAGCAATCCTGTGAATGGATACAGAACGCCTGCGGCAATTGGTACGCCAAGTAGGTTGTAGATAAAAGCAAAGAACAGGTTCTGGCGGATATTGCTCATCGTTGCGTGGCTCAGGTTGTGCGCTCGCATCAGTGCGTTGAGATCGCCTTTAATCAAGGTAATGTCGCCGCTCTCCATGGCCACGTCCGTGCCTGTCCCCATGGCGATGCCAACATCAGCCTGGGCCAGGGCTGGTGCATCGTTGACGCCGTCACCGGCCATGGCAACCGTGCGGCCTTCTGCCTGCAGTTTTTTGACGATGGCTTGTTTCTGTTGCGGCAGAACTTCAGCTTCAAATTCAGAAATCGCAAGTTCTTTGGCGATGGCTTTGGCTGTGGCGCGATTGTCGCCTGTTAGCATGACCAGCCTCAGGCCGCTGCGCTTTAGGGCGTCGACTGCATCTATGGCTGAACTCTTGATTAGATCCGCAACAGCGATTACGCCGGCCGCTTTGCGGTCGATCGCGGCCACCACCATGGTTTGCCCCTGTTGTCTAAGCGTCTCAGCTTGCACGGATAGTGGGCTGATATCGATTCCTTTGGCCGCTAGAAAGTCAGATGTTCCAACAAGAATCTGCCGGCCAAGAACTTCTCCCGCAACTCCCTGACCGGTAAATGACTGGAAGTTGGCAGCCTGTGGAAGCTTCAACTTGCGTTGTTCTGCTTCTCTCACGATGGCGGCGGCCACCGGGTGCTCGCTCAGTTTTTCAACGGCCGCGACCAACAGCAGAAGATCGACTTGGGTGGTTGCGCCGGTGGAAAGAATAGACGTCATCCGCGGCTTACCTTCTGTGAGGGTGCCGGTTTTATCCAGGACGAGCGTATCGACTTTTTCCATGAGCTCGAGCGCTTCAGCATTTCTGACCAGCACGCCAGCATGAGCGCCGCGTCCTGTGCCGACCATGACCGCCATGGGAGTAGCCAGGCCCAAGGCACAGGGGCACGCAATGATGAGCACTGCCACGGCATTGACTAAAGCGTATGCAAAACGCGGCTCTGGTCCCCACACTGACCAGGCAATGAAAGTGAGCACAGCCACCAGCAAGACTGCAGGCACAAAATATCCTGAGACTTTATCGGCCAGCGACTGAATAGGCGCGCGGCTGCGTTGGGCCTCAGCTACCATGCGCACGATCTGGGCCAGCAGCGTTTCTGCACCCAGTTTTTCGGCGCGCATGATGAATGAACCGCTTTGATTTACCGTTCCGCCGATGACTCTGATGCCTGAGGTTTTCTCCACTGGCATGGATTCGCCGGTGATCATCGACTCATCCACCGCGCTGGTTCCCTCTTCTACAGTGCCGTCGACTGGAACGCGGTCGCCCGGGCGGACGCGCAGACGGTCACCGCGATGGATGTGCTCCAAGAATATTTGTTCTTCAGAGCCATCGCTGCGCAGCCGGCGAGCTGCTTTTGGGCTGAGATTGAGCAGCGCTTTGATGGCTGAACTGGTCTGACGGCGAGCGCGAAGTTCCAGTACCTGGCCGAGCAGAACCAGGGTTACGATGATGGCTGCGGATTCAAAGTAAACTTCCGGCCGTCCGCCAGGGCCGAAGAACGATGCAGGGAAAATGCCGGGCGCCAGCGTTGCAATCACGCTGAAGAGATACGCTGTGCCCGTTCCCATGGCGATGAGCGTGAACATATTCAGGTGTCGATTGACCAGCGAGGCCCAACCGCGCTGGAAGAACGGCCAGCCTCCCCACAGCACGACTGGAGTGGCGAGCGCGAGTTGCAGCCATTCCATCCAGCCAGTGGGAAGCTTGTGCAAGGGACTGCCCGCAGCCATGCCTCCCATGGAAATTGCAAGCAAAGGAATGCTAAGCACGACGCCAACCCAGAATCGCCGTTGCATGCTGTGCAGTTCAGAATCATCTTCTTCATGAACGCCGGCGGCGACGCGCGGTTCGAGGGCCATTCCGCAGATCGGACAATTACCCGGACCGTTGCGCACGATTTCCGGGTGCATGGGACATGTGTATTCCACGGTTTCCGGTTCGAGAGCCATACCGCATTTAGGACAGGCCCCAGGCTTGCTCTCGCGGACTTCGGGGTCCATGGGGCAAACGTAGGTGACAGTTCCCTTCCCGGCTGACTGATCTTGTGCAGATTTTGGTGGCGGCGCGGCGGCGATCCCGCCGATTTGCACCATCTGGGTTTTGGGAAGTTGAGCAGCGGACGGCTTTTGCGCCAGATACTCTTCCGGATCGGCGTTGAAGCGCTTCACGCAGCCAAGGCTGCAAAAATGGTAGGTTTGACCTTTATATTCGGACGATCCTGCAGCTGTGGCGGGATTGACGTCCATGTTGCAGACGGGATCTTTGACGAGCGACCTTGTTGCTTTTTCAGAGGTTGTCTTTTCTGGATTCATGTCCCTGGCCTCAGCGAGCGTGCCGATAGAAGAGTTCTGTTAGCTCGTTGTACGTGCGTTGCGCTTGTTTGTCGTCGCCGGAGCGTAAGGCCTCAGTGGCGCAGTGTTGTAAATGATCTTTCATCAGGATTCGCTCCACAGCACGCAGGGACTCATGAATGGCCGACATTTGCACCAGCACATCCGGGCAATAACGATCTTCTTCTACCATTTTCTGAACGCCGCGGACCTGGCCTTCAACGCGGCGGAGACGCAACAGCAAATCCTCGCGCGCGTTGGCTTCTCGCGGCATTGCGCGATGCGGCTCTTTTTGTGCTCCTTGCTTCTTCATAACAGACCTGACTTACCCCAATATACCCCCTAGGGGTATAGCAGTCAAATCGGGATAAACGCTTGCGATATATTGGAAGGTCAACAAAATACCATCTGGAGAGATTGATGACCCTGCTTGACGTGGTTTTTAAATACGGAACGCCGCCCGGCGAAAAAGAAATGGGCGCACTTAATAACGCCTGGGAAGTCTACGGCGTCCGCAAGATCAAGTTTGACGAGAAAGAACACACGATCCGTGTGGAGTACGACGCGTCACGGCTCAATGATGGCGAGATAGCCGGAATCCTGCGGCGCGCGGGCATCGATCTGAGGGAAAAAGTTCAGCTGGTCTGACTCAGCGGCGCGCCGGCGCGTCAGTCTTGGATTATTGAATTGGAACCAATAGAGTTCTGCCTAAAGCGCCTGTGAGCTGGTCCTGAGTATCCAAGGAAAAACTTTGGAACGGTTGCGGGATTGATTTTAGATGGCCGGCGAAGTCCCAGGCAAGATCGCGTGCAACTCGAACCTTCCATATGGCCAGCAGTTTGCCAATCTTGCCGGTATCTTCCGCTAGCTGACCCAAAATTCCGGTTGCCAGCATCGTGAGCGCCTGGGGCAGAACCGCCTGCAAAAGATCATTCACATGTTCATAGTCCTGATGTTCAGGCGTGTCTAGAGAGAAGCCCTGATGCATCTCGCTATCGATTGCTAGCAAGGCCAGGGCCAAATCGTGATTGATGTGCGCGTTCATTCCGGCAAGAGCAAACTGTATGCGATCGATGCCGCTACTTTGTCTTGCTTCAAACAACGCCTGCCATGAGCCAGGAATGGGATTTCCAGTGAGCGAATCTGCAATGGCCTTGAAATAAAGAGTCGCAAAAATCACATCGAGCCGGGAGAGCCAAACCGGAGCTTTCCATCCGCTTGCCGGAGGATGCTGCCGGACCTGCTGGGTAACTTCCAAATACAGCAGGTTGAACCATTTCAAACCATCGTTTCCTGGTAGCGCGGTATCAATTTGCTTCATTATTTGGATGACATCATTGATGCCAGCTGGTGCAGTGGATGTGACGATTGCAAGAAGGCCGGAAGCAGATGGGGTGGCACCCATTTTCAAGCACCTCGATCATTGCCAATAGCGCTGATTGTAACGCACGCGGTAAATCCGGGTATCACTCGCCTTCGACCGTTGAAATAGTTTGAAAAAAGAACCTTTGGATCGGGGGCAGGCTTACCCAAGCCTGGGTAGAGATCCTTCGCGCAAATGCGGCGCTCAGGACTTCGGCTGTCGGTTCCGCTCCGCGTTGCGTTGCTCACGCCGCCAAAGCGCCTCAAAGGTAGAGATCCTTCGATTCCCCTTCGGCAAGCCTCAGGGTCGCTCAGGATTTCGCCTGCAGGCTCCCTGTCGGCTGCGCCTCCCTCACGCCTGCATACCGGCTCAAAATGCAACGAGGCACTTTCGAGGGATCTCTGGCCGTTAGATCCATTCGAAAGCGCCCCGATGCGCGCCACTTCGTCTGGCAGGGGTTAATGCATCCTCTGTGCCATTCGATTGTTACTGGAAATAAAGGAGTTAGCAGAGTAGCTGAGTGGAAAAGCGGGTAGTAATTCCCTGCCCCTGAAAAAATTGCTCTGTGGATTTTTCTGAAAGCCGGTTTTTGCTCCCAATTTTATTACTTAACCGCAATCCTTAGCGGGCTTTATTCTAGGAACGCTATCAGCCATTACCAAAAAGTAACTGAAAACATGCTCTCGGCATCAAACCGCCGTTTTTCGCCGAGGCCATCCACTAACTGCAAGAAAGAGAAGGAGTTTCCTGAATGTCGCACTTCGATCCCAGAATCATTAACGCGAATCCCAAGTCAATTTCCGGCACCCCGATCCTGGTTGGGATGGGGCTAGTGGCCTTCATCATCCTTTTGTGGGCATCCGTGGCATATGTTCCGCCCGGAAATGTTGGCGTGCTGGTGAATTTTGGCCGCGTTACGGGTGAAACGCTGCCTGCAGGGACCCATTTTGTTTCTCCATTCAAAATCAACCACGTTTTTTCCGTGCGCACGCAAGACCAGGAAGAGCACACGTCTACGCCTTCTATGGAAGGCCTGAACCTGGAGATTGATACTTCTCTGATCTATCACCTCGACCAGAGCCATGCCGCCGATGTTTACAGCAAACTTGGGCCGGACTACGCTCGGACGATCATCGATCCCAACCTCCGCTCCATTATTCGCGACACGACCGCAGGCCATTCCGCCAACACTCTGTATTCAAGCTCACGTAAGGAAGTGGAAGACGAGATCAAGTCAGGATTGAAAGCCGCACTGGAGCCGAGGGGCGTCATAGTTGAGAGCGTGCTCTTGCGCGACATTCAGCTTCCGCACACGCTGCGGGCTTCCATTGAAACCAAGCAGCAGGCAGAGCAGGAATCTCTGGCTATGAATTTTCGGCTGCAAAAAGAACGGCAGGAGGCAGACCGCAAGCGGATTGAAGCTCAGGGTATTCACGACTTCCAGCAGATCGTGGCTCAGGGCATCAGCGCGCAGCTATTGCAATGGAAAGGCATTGAAGCCACGGAAACGCTGGCTAAAAGCCCTAATGCAAAGATCATTGTGATTGGTAATCCCAAGAATGGATTGCCTCTGATCATGGGACAGGAGTAGCCTCGCGGTCCTGCGCCGATCACTTTAATGCGAACAAGGCGTTTACATGCGCATTGATGGTGACAGTCTGAGGGGTGAAATCAGCCATAGGAGGAGGCACGGCCGCAGGTGCGGCTGAGCGCGCCGATTGCGCGAATACCATGGGCACGATGTTTTGCTGGTTTACGTCCACTGAAGCGTAAAGAAGATCGCCCAGCGAGCGTCCTCCGGCGGTGGCGACTGCTGCTGCCTGGTTGCGGGCCTTTTTCAACGCATCTTCTGATGCCCGGGCTTTGGCCTGCTCAATGTCTTCCAGCGTGTAATTCACTGACTGATTCTGTGTGTCCTCAATGTCCGCCAATTGCTCGGTGATAGTACCGATCTTCTTAAAGTCACGCAGCTTAAGGGTGACATCAGAGGTAACGCGATAGCCGATAACTTTGTGTTTGGGATTCTTCCAGTCATACATCGGCTGCATTTGATAGCTCCCGAACTGCGCGGCTTTCAGATCAATGCCGTTGCTGGTCAAAACCTGGCGCACATGGTCCACAGCAATCGCCGCGTGGTCATAGGCTGCGCGGGACGTATCCTGCTGTGAAGCAATGTCCATGCGGATCACAGCGGTATCAGGAGCGGCTTCAAACTTGCCATCGGCGCCGGCATAGATGGTATTGACCTGAATTGCGGCGGGCGTGGAAGAAACCTGCGCGGACGCGATCGAAACCAGTGCAAGCGAGATGAGTGCTGCCAGTAATTTCATTGGAATTTATCTCCGCCAAATACTAACACCCGGCTGGGCCAAAGTTGCTGGCCTATCGTTCCTAGGATCGCCTATTGACGTACTCATGATGGGAATTTAGGCTTACCCTGCAGCATTCATGCGGAGGAAAGAACTTATGCGTAGAAGAACCGCTGTAAAAATGTTGGGGACGCTGGCGCTGCTGGGGCCAACGGCCGGTACCAACATGTTGGCGCAAGCCGACAAGAAAGAAGAAAAGAAAGAAGCGCCCCCGGCGCCCGCATTGAAAGTCGGTGATGAGGCTCCTGACTTTACTTTGCCCGACCAGACCTTTAAGAACAAGGTCTCACTCCATGACTTTAAGGGAAAGAAAAACGTCGCACTGGCGTTTTATATCTTTGCCTTCACCGGTGGTTGAACCAAGCAGATGCAGAACTTCCAGGCGAATTTGAAAAAACTGGAAGCTGCAGACACCCAGGTGCTGGGTGTTAGCATGGACAGCCCCTTTAGCAATGCCGCATGGGCGGAGAAAATCAATGTAACGTTCCCGCTGCTGAGCGACTGGGGTGGCGACATTACCCGCAAGTACGGCCTCTATGACGAGAAGCGCAAGATTGGTCGCCGCGTGAATTTCCTGATCGATAAAGACGGCAAAATAGCTGAAATGCAGATCGACAACGAAGCAGTCGATCCCACAAAAATGGTTGAATCCTGTGAACGCCGGAAACTCAAAGGCTAGATGCTGGTAACAGTTCAGACAGAAGCCCGCCAGGGACTTTCATCCCGGCGGGCGCTTTTTTTGCTTTCAATCTCCATCTTGCTGGCCATGTCACTATGGTTCACCGGGACGGCAGTCATTCCCCAGATCACTACGTTGTGGCATTCAGGGCTGGCACTGGGATCATGGCTGACGATCGCGGTGCAGATTGGCTTCTCTGTTGGCGCCATCACGTTTACGCTCTTCAATATTCCTGACGTTTTCAGCCCGATTAAAGTTCTGGTTGTTTCTGCCCTGGCCGCTGCGGCTGCCAACGCCGCATTTGCATTTCTTGCTGCCCATCCGATGCCGGCCATTCTGCTGCGCGGTGCAACAGGTTTTTTCCTGGCCGGTGTTTATCCCGTGGGAATGAAGATTATTGCCGGATGGTTTAAGCGCGGACGAGGGCTGGCCCTGGGAATCATGATCGGTGCGCTAACAGTAGGCTCAGCGCTGCCTCATGCCGTAAACGCGGTTGGCCGCGTGCCGTGGCAAGGCGTAATTCTTCTTGGCAGTGCGCAGGCATTACTGGGTGCGTTGATTGTTGCCGTGGCAGTTCGTCAGGGACCTTTTGCCATGCCACAATCGCGCTTTGATCCTGCGCAGATTCTTGAGATCGTCCGCAACCGGCCATTGCGGCTAGCCAATCTCGGCTATCTGGGGCACATGTGGGAGCTTTATTCCATGTGGGGATGGATCGCCGTGATCTTTTCGATCGCCGCAGGATGGTCACGCTCAATGTTTGAAGCCATGGCAGCATTGGCTATCGCCATCGGGGCGGTGGGTTGCATATGGGCCGGGGCAGCCAGCGATAAGCTGCAAGACCGGGCAGCTTCCGATAGAGTGGCGCAGCGAGCGCGTGTAACGATTATTGCGATGGCGATCAGCTCGGTTTGCTGCGTTCTGGCTGCGCTGGTTCTTCACCGCCCCATGATTCTCATTCCGCTTTCGCTGATCTGGGGAATTGCCGTGATTGCCGATTCAGCCCAATTCTCCACCATCATCAGTGAGGTCTCGGACAAAAATTACGTCGGCACGGCGCTCACCTGCCAGGTGGCGCTGGGATTCTTGCTGACTGCCTTCGTCATCCGATTAATGGCGGCAATCGCAGCCCGTTACGGATGGAGTTGGGCCCTGGCCAGCATGGCATTGGGACCATTGCTGGGAATCTGGGCGATGAGAGGACTGCTTCCCCGGAAGACAGCGGCCTGACATCCATATTCACAAGCTCGACTCGTCCTAAAAACTATCCGACTTTAATCAATTCAGGGTTACAATCCGGCAGCAGTTTCCTTTTGAGGAGACAGTCCATCATGCGCACAGTGCTTGTGCCCGCTTTTGCAGCATCATTCGCAGTAAGTGCGTTTTGTTTTGCTCAAACAGGCTCAATGGCCGACCTTCGCGCGGATGAGCAGAGGCTGCATCGGCAAGAAGTCCAACTTGACCAGGACCGCGACCGTCTGGCCCTAGATCGCAGCAGCCATGCATCGCGCATACAGATCAGGCTTGACCAGATACAGATCAAGCGCGACCGACTGGAAATCAAACAGTTGAAGTCTGATATCAGAAGAGACAGGCGGGCCAGAAGCAGATATCGCTCCATCTACTAGGCGCTGCGCTTGGCAGCTACCATGGTCACAAGATCGGCCAGCCGTGGCATCGCGTGGTATTCTTTCCGTTCATTTTCATTCTCCGCTAGACAAAAACGGAGCATTGCCACGCTTATGAAACAACGGATTCTTCTTGCGCTCGGGCTTCAGTTCGCAATGCTGGCTTCAGCGGCCATGGCACAGCAGCCCAAAGTCACGCCAGTTCCTCCAACGCCCCAGGCGCCGACTGCTGGTGAATCAAAGGTGACGGAGCCTCCGCATGCGCTCACTGCGGATGACCTGCATGCTTTCCTCGACGGATTCGTCCCCATGCAGCTTGAGCGTGAAGACATTGGCGGCGCAGTGGTGCTCGTAGTAAAGGATGGGGCAATCCTGTTTGCCAAGGGGTATGGCTATAGCGACGTGGAAAAGAAAACTCCTGTTACGGTGGACGCGACACTGTTCCGTCCAGGATCGATTTCCAAGCTCTTTACCTGGACAGCCGTCATGCAGCTGGTAGAGCAAGGCAAGATCGACCTGGATCGCGACATCAATGAGTATCTGGATTTCAAGATTCCGGCAAAATTCGGCAAGCCAATTACGCTGCGCAATATCATGACGCATACCCCGGGATTCGAAGAGCAGATCAAGGACTTGATTACAGAAGATGCCGCTCCTTCCGCCACTTTGAAGCAGCATCTGGTAAGTCATATTCCGGAACGCATCTTCCCTCCCGGGACGACGCCTGCATATTCCAACTATGGAGCCTCTCTGGCCGGGTACATTGTGGAGCGCGTCTCGGGCCGCCCGTTCAATGATTATGTTGCAGAAAATATTTTCAAGCCCCTGGGCATGTCGCATTCCACGTTTGCGCAGCCGCTTCCGGCCGGATTGAAGCCGCTGATGTCCAACGGCTACAGAGTGGGGTCGGGAAAATCAAAGCCGTTTGAAATTATTGAAGAAGCTCCGGCAGGAGCGCTGGCGGCCACAGCGGCCGATCTCTCGCGGTTCATGATCGCGCATCTTCAGAATGGCAAATTTGAAAGTGGGCAGATCCTTGAGCCAGAGACAGCAACACAAATGCACTCACGCCAGTTTGGGCTAAGCCCGGCGCTCAATGGCATGTGCCTGGGCTTCTATGAAGAGTCGCGCAACGGAAAGCGCATTATCGGGCATGGCGGAGATACCGTCTACTTCCATAGCGACCTGCACCTGATGCTCGAAAACGGTGTTGGATTCTTCGTCTCCTATAACAGCGCCGGTAAAGGAGACATCAGTCCCAGAAGCGCGCTGTGGTATCACTTTCTAGATCGATACTTTCCTTACACGCCGCCCAAGGTTGAGAAACTGGCGAGCGCTGATGCGGACGCGAAGGCCGTTGCCGGCAGATATCTCACCACGCGCCGCTCTGAAAGCACTTTTCTGAAAGTTGGCGCAGTGGAAGATGATGTCCAGGTCACACCGGATGAAAATGGGACCATCAAAGTGGATCCGTTAAAGGACTTCAATGGCCAGATTAAAAAGTGGCAGGAGATTGCGCCGCTGGTTTATCGATCGGTGAACGGCCAGGATATGCTTGCTTTCGTGAAGGACTATAACGGGAACATGCTTTTGGCACTGAACTTTCCTGCTGCCGCGGACCAGCGTATATCGTTTTTACGCAGCGCTGATTTCAGCCAGGAGTTGATTCTGGGAGTTTTGGTAGTGCTGGGATTGACGCTTATTTCCTGGCCGTTCTCTGCGATCATCCGCGCACATTATCACCAGCCGCTTGATCTGGATGCCGGCTACTTGCGCCTGCGTCCGTGGGTGCGCGTGGTCTGTGCAGTGGATATCGCGTTCCTCTGCATTTTTTTCATGGTGCTCACCAGCGGTGGGATTAACACCCTAAGTTCCAGAAGTGATTTGAAATTTCATGCCATACAGTTTTTAGGAGTACTGGGTGCGATCGGAACTATCGTTGTGTTGATGGCGATGCTTCGCTCGTGGAGAGACCCGCATGCTTGGTTCTGGGGCAAAGTCTGGAATCTGATGCTTCTTCTGGCGTGCCTCGGCTTTGTGTGGTTCTCCTATCACTGGAACCTGCTGAACTTTAACCTGGATTACTAGAAGCTCATCAGAGGTTTCGTGGCATAAACGTTTCGAGCGCCGCTTGGCGACGCTCGACTACACTACGGTCAAAACGTTAAAACGCTAAACCTTCTGCACCGCCTGAACAAGGTTCGTCAGTGACGCTTTGGCGTCACCGTAAAGCATGCCGGTAACGGGCTTGAAGAAGAGAGGATTTTCCAGGCCCGAAAATCCTTTGCCTTTGCCACGCTTTAGGACTACTACCGATTTTGCCTTATCGACTTCTATGATGGGCATTCCAGCGATTAAGCTCTTGGGATTGTCGCGCGCGTCTGGGTTTACAACGTCATTCGCGCCGATGACCATCGCCACATCTGTCGACTGCATTTCAGGATTGATCTGCTCCATCTCATAGAGTGAAGAGTACGGAACATTGGCCTCAGCCAGAAGCACGTTCATGTGTCCCGGCATGCGGCCAGCAACAGGATGGATTGCGTATTTCACAGAGATGCCGCGTTCTTCCAGAATATTCCCCAGCTCGCGACATGCGTGTTGCGCCTGCGCTGTAGCCATGCCGTATCCGGGGACGAAGACAACCTGATTCGCATAAGCGAGTTGAACGGCAACGTCATCAAGCCCGACTTCGCGCATTGATCCGCTGACTGCCGTTTCTTGTGTAACAGCAGCGCCAAAGCCGCCAAACAACACATTGGTGATGGAGCGATTCATGGCGCGGCACATCAGGATGGACAGGATGAAGCCGGAGAAACCGTCAAGAGTGCCGGCGATGATGAGCACATTGTTCCCCAGCACAAAACCGGTCGCCGCCGAAGATAGTCCGGCGTAAGAGTTTAAGAGCGACATCACCACCGGCATGTCAGCAGCGCCGATCGGAATGACCAGCATGATGCCGAAAACAAAAGCGCAACCCACCATCACGTAAAAGAATGTGGCATTCGCGGGATTGACGATCCACGCGATAAAGCACCCGACCATCACAATAAACAGCGTCAGGTTAAAAATCTGCTGGCCTTTAAACATGATCGGCGTGCCGCGCATCAATTCCTGCAGCTTGGCTGCTGCAATGAGCGAACCAGTCACCGTAAGTGAACCAAGCATCACTTCCAAACCCAGAGCGCCGACTTTGACTGGCCCCAGGCTGCCGCCGTGAATCACGTATTCGGCAATGCCGACCATCGATGCAGCCAATGCGCCAAAGGCATGCGAGAGCGCTGTTCGTTGCGGCATCGCGGTCATCGGCACCATGGCCATGGGAATACCAATGCTGGAGCCCAGGATCATGCCAATGGCGATGTAAATGTAGTTGTGAATATCAGGATGAAAAAGCGTGCCAAAGACAGCGGCAGCCATGCCAGCCCCAGCCATAATCATGCCGCGGCGCGCCGTATCAGGATGGCTCAGCCCCTTTAAGCCAAGAACAAACAGGCAGGAGGCGATGAGATATGTGGCTTCAAGGAAGTATTGAGCGTTGCTCACTTTTTCTCCTCCGGCTTGTCCGTCTTGGGCGCTTCCTTCTTGCGGAACATCTTGAGCATGCGGTCAGTAATCAGAAAGCCGCCGGTCACGTTGATCATGGCGGAGGTCACTGCGGCGCAGCCCAGGATTTCCGCCAGTCTCTGGTGCTGGTCATAGTGTGAACCGGCAATCACCAGCGAACCAATCAGCGAAATGCCCGAAATAGCGTTAGTGGCCGACATCAGCGGCGTGTGCAGCAGCGGCGGCACGCGTGAAATGACCTGATAGCCAAGAAAAGCAGCCAGGGCAAAGACGTAAAGAGAAGCGATGAGGACCGCGGGGTTGAAAGACAGCTCCTTTGTGCCTTCCATCATGGCCAGCGCGACGATGAATCCTACAGGATGAAACAATAAATACTCCATTTAGGTCTCCTTGGTTTGCACTACTAACGCCAACGCTGCACTACGCTACGGGATGTCCTAGCGCTGAGGCCACTTTTGGATGGACGCTGCCACCCTGATAAGCGACGCAGGCTGGTTTCAAGATGTCGTCATTCATGTCGATCTTCAAATTGCCCTTGTCATTGATCAGCCCGATGAATGTTGTAAGGTTGCGAGAATAAAGCTGGCTGGCGTGTCCCGGCACTGTCGCGGGCAGATTGAGCGGGCCAAGAATCGTTACACCGTTGCGGTCCACATCTTCACCGGGCTTGGTGTAAGCAACGTTGCCGCCGGTGGAGGCCGCCAGATCAACAATCACTGCTCCTGGCCGCATGTTGTTGACGGCTTCTTCCGTGAGCATCAGAGGCGCTTTGCGTCCGGGTACCTGCGCCGTGGTGATCACTACATCAGAAGTAGCGGCATGCTTGGCCACCATGTCGCGGCCACGCTGCAGCGCTTCAGGAGAAAGTTCCTTCGCATATCCGCCTGCGTCTTGCGTTTCAATTCCGCCCAGGTCCACTTCAAGAAACTTTGCGCCCAATGATTTCACGTCCTGGCCGGCGGCGGCGCGCACGTCATAAGCTTCCACCACGGCGCCAAGCCGTCGCGCAGTGGCGATGGCCTGCAATCCGGCTACGCCCGCGCCCAGCACAAGAACTTTGGCTGGAGGAACCGTGCCGGCAGCAGTCATGAGCATGGGAAACATGCGCGGCAGCCGTGCGGCGGCGATCAACACGGCTTTGTAACCCGCAACGGTGGCCATGGAAGAGAGCGCGTCCATGGATTGAGCGCGCGTTGATCGTGGAACCAGTTCCATGGCAAACGCCGTGAGCTTGCGGGAGACGATCGGCTCCAGCGCGGCTGGCTCGTCCAGCGGCTTAAGAAACCCGATAATCACAGCGCCCTGTTTCAGCTTGGCAAAGTCATTGGGCTCAGGCCGATTCACCACGGCCCAGATATCGGCTTCCGGCAGCAGGTCCGCGCGGGACATCAGGCTCGCCCCGGCTGTCTGGTAGTCCGCATCAGGAAATCCAGCACGAACGCCCGCACCGGTCTCAACTCCAATCTCCGCGCCGGCAGCTACCAGCTTTTTCACTGACTCAGGCGTCAACGCCACCCGGGCTTCTCCCTGCTGCTGCTCCCTTGGGACCGCAATTCTCATATGTCCGTTTCCTCTCTCTGCAAAACTGGTCTCCGCAAAACTGGGTATGGTAACACCCGAAATATCCAGGAGAAACATTATTCCTGAAGGCGCATATTTACAAAAGTAAGACTTTAAACGGAAGCGGCTGCGCAGACTGTGATGAGGATCACAGGAGACCCTTTGTCAGACGCGTTTTTGCGCAGGCAAAGCCACTTGGGACGCGATTCCATCGCAATCGCTGACAGGACGCGGGGTTTGCTGGTGGGCACAAAATTGGGCGCACTAGAATTGCTCCGAATGTCATACCAATTTCCGTCAAGCATTTCCGAAAAACGCTTAAGCCCCGCCTCTTCCACCTTGTCCAATTGTTCAGGTCCCAACTCGACAATCAACTTACGCACATCATCCAAAGGCAAAATCTTATCCATTATTGGCCTCGGATCTTCGCTCCATGTAAAACCAACCGGAAATGCAAAATTCAGGGCCTGTGCAAGTTTCTTTCTACTTGCGCCGATGAACTTGCGCCAAAAATCCTTCTCTATCCGGGCGTCCTCCTCTGAATTGTCAAACCACCAACGAAAGGCCCACCAATCTCCTTTGGAAATATCCACGTTGCTGGCGTTATCTCTTCCGTACCGCTCCCGCATCCGATTTATAAAGGCAAGCCTGACTTGCTTCGGATCGATGTTCTTGAAATTAGTCAAGACCTTATTCCGATCGCTGTCTTCCGTATATTCCAATAGCCGCCGAGCGAACGTATCATCGGCAGCGCGCCTCATAGCCTCATTCAGGATAACCTGTGCTTTAGAAGTACTGGAAAGCTTTTGCGCAGCTTCAAAAACGATATTGAGCGCACGGGCCGCTTCACCAATATTCACCAAATCATAGGCATAGTCTGCTGCGTGGTCTGCGGCTGCATAGGCGAGAGCCTCAGCGGCTGATTCGTGAATACGATCTTCCATCGCCCGCCCGATTCTCCACAAGAAATCCTCTCTCTTTGCGTGTTTTGCGGGTATTGCATTTAGCTCTTCGGAGAATATCTGCGCATAGTCGGCCTTATTCTTCGCTGTGTTTAGGCGTACCAAGAACCGACTAAGTTCGACTTCGCTGTACATCTCTTCCGGCACTGCGCCACGGATGAAAATCCCAAAGTAGGTTGAGTCACAAATCCTCTTTTGTGCTTCAGCTAGTTCTTCATTGGTTGAGCGGAGAAAACTGTGGATCGACATACTGCTTTTTCCCATTTCACCATACAGAGGAAAAAGCATCTTGAGGATCACCCTCATCGCCTTCTGGTCATTTGCCTTGGATATTTGTTCCTCAAGGTCATTAAAGAAACCAGCCCCTTCCTGTTCCTTGCGCCTATCAGACAGGTATGACCCTTTCGTCCATGATTCATTACCATATGTGAGATATACACCGTTGTTACGGATCATCTGGTACAGCTCTGGCTCAAAGCGCCGGATGGCTTCGATGCCTATGAGGTCAAGAATATTGACTTCTTTCCCAATTGTCCGGGCTGATGCAAAGAAATCATTTAACAGTAAGCCAGCCTTCCTAAGATTCGTGCAAATTCGAGACAACGATTCCTGCCACAAATCTGTGAACAGTTCTGCAAACTTCTTTTCATCAACTGCCAAGAACCAGTTCTGTTCTTTTGCCGCAGTTAGAATTTCATTTTGGAGAAGCTTCCCGACCACGTCCGGATTTGGGGGAGCCAAATGAACTTTGACCGGAAAGAACTTTTCTAAATAACCGTAGCTCAGAGATGATCCGCCGGAGCCCAATTGCTTTTTGATTTCCTCCTCACTGAAAGCGCACACAAAAGTGACATTCGGTATTGAAGCCGCACCACGAAGAACTTTTAGCAATAATAAGAGCTCCTCTCGCTGCATACGATCTACTTCATCCAGCAACACGACGATTGGAAGCGGAATGCGGGCGAGAGTTTCTCGCACCTCATTTATCTCATCTTGTTGCGATTGCTGCGGTGGCAAAAATTCCTTTAGGCTTGAAAGATATGAAACTGAGCCGCTAAGTTTTCGTGCGTATCCAACGGCCTGCTTCCGTAATTGCGGAACGTACATCCATCGTTTGCATTCAGTTGCAATGTCACGAAATAAGTCGTATGCAAATGTCTCATCGGAACCGGGCAACCACGCACTAAAGGAAACCGTGATAGCGTTGTGTTTCAAGCTGCGACGCAGTAGATTCAATACGGAACTTTTCCCATCCCCCAATCCCCCGTTTAAGGCAACGATGGGAGTCCGATTGACATATATATGTTCCGCAAGCAGCTCTACCACTGCCGTCCTGCCGACAATGTCTTGATCCCATCGAGTAATCGGATCGTCACTGCTCGAAAACTGCCAGCTATCCGTCAGACCGGTTGCTAGTTGTGTTTTGGGAATATCCAAGCTTGGCATGTCATGTGGGATTCGCTTTTTCCCTGCTGCTGACCGCCAAAGCTCTAGCCCCACATTGACCAGAAGGACAAAACAGGCCATAAGCAACCTTGACATTGTGCGGCTCGGCATTGTCAGAGTTGCTGTGGTGAGGATCACAGCAATGTTAAACGTAAAACTAGTTATTCCTGCCCACCATGCGCGCAAGTAGCGCCAACCAGCAGTGATAGTCCAAAAAACAACGCTCACAGCAAGAACAACTGCAAGGGCGCTCCACTCTAGACGGTACGCGGATAAACCTTCAAAAAGCTTTTGCGCCGGAGCTTCTGTCCACTTTTTTTGAATGGCAGCTTCAAAAATACGATCATGCCAAACCAGATGTATGCCGATACTGACAATGCAGCCCACGGCGCAGCCGAACACCAGCCGCCTCCACTCTGCGGCAACGAATCGAGGGCCAGAACTTGTCCACCACCCGCGCAAATCCTCACTCAAAGCGTTAATCGATGTGAATTTCAGAGACATTGCTTGTACTTTAGCACCGAATAATTTTGGACAGTCATGGTTTATGAATGGGTGGTACTGAAGCAACGAGTCGAAGAATAGACGCGATCATCAGTCAACATGTCGTGGATGCCACTGGTTATGGTGGACATGGGATAAACATGAAAGTATGCTCAGCACATGTCAAAGATGATTCAGCTTCGTAACGTGCCTGATGCTTTGCATCGCACCCTGAAGACGCGAGCGGCCTTGGCGGGCATGTCGCTCTCAGATTATTTGCTGGCTAAAATCAGAGAAATCGTAGAGCGGCCAACCCTGATGGAGTTCCGGGAACGTTTACATCACCGCAAGCCGGTTGCGGCCAAGATCGATACTGCTCGCCTGGTAAGAGAAGAGCGTGAGTCTCGATGATCGCTCTGGATGCGTCCGCCACAATAGACTGACTTCTCCAGCCGTGTGCGGAAAGTGTCCTAATTAGGAGAATACATTCCCATTGTGTCACGATGCCCCGAACGGCTCGATCCTCTCAACGTAGAGACGTAGCATGCTACGTCTCTACAGCCAAATGCTTCGAGACCGCCGCTGAATTTCGACACGCGGTAGTAGTCTCCTAATTAGGACACTAACCCGCCTGCGGGATCATTTTGACTTTCGTCTCGTATTCGCTATAATAAGGGCGCTGGCCTCAGCTCGTATAGGGTTATTTCTGCCGTCGGTACATACGTGCTTGTCGTCCTCGCGCCCGGACCAACCGAATGTTTAAGGTTAAGAAAAAGCTGAAAATCACCTCACTCCAATTTGAGCTGGAGGTTAAAAAATACCTGGAGTCGACCTCCGGCAAACTCCGCCAATTTATAACGGAACACAGGGAGATGATTGACGGGCACGATGGCACCTATGAAATTGATATAACGGCAAGATTTAGAATTTTCGGCGCGGATTTTCTCGTTATTCTGGAATGCAAGCACCATAAAAACAGTATTAAGCGTGAGCACGTGCAGGTGTTGCACGCCAAACAGGTGACGCTTGGCGCGCAAAAAGCAATGTTCTTTTCCACATCTGGGTTTCAGGAAGGTGCGGTAGAGTATGCCATTCAACACGGCATTGCTTTGGTCCGGCTTGCTCACGGTGAAACTTCGTATTTTGCCCGGAGTGCGAACCCTACGCCCCTGCCTGATTCAGTTCCCTCTTACGTTGGATGGCTCATTGCCAAACACGCCACGTCAACTGACGGCGTGAGTCATTGCCTCGTGGATCCGCGGCATCCTGATGCCCTGAATAAGTTCCTCTTTTGAGTCCCCGGCAAGCTAACGGAAAACCTCACCACAGATAGCACTGATAACACTGATTTGCACGGATCAACAAATTTATGCCCTACATGCGCATGAATGATCCCGCGCTTGCCGTGTGGCGGGCCTGCAACTCGGTCGCAACTAGGGCATGTTCCAGCGTGGGCTCATTCCAGTTGGCCAGCAGACTGGAAAGTTCATCTGCCTGGGCCTTGTCACCCATTTGCTGGTAGGCGCGAAGCATCAGCAGGAGTGAAAGAGGATTGCGCTTGTCCTCGGAAAGATGCGCCAGCGCGTCCTCGTACTTCCCTTGCCCGGACAGCACTGCGCCGGCGGCGCCTTCATAGGCGATCTGAACCACTTGATCATGCGTAGAGTCAGAGAGCTCCTGCAGGCGCTTGAGGGTGGCGGCGGCCAGATCATTCTTGCCTTCACGCACGGCCCGGACAGCGCGTTCACGCAGCACCAGCGCCAGTTCCTGCTGCTGCGCCAGCTTGGGCAGCGTATGCTTCTCTTGAAGTACATTTTCAGCTTTTTTCAGCAAGTCCATGGCAGCAGAGCCATTGATCTGATAAGCCGCCATGGTGCGGTAGGCTTCGGCTTCAGGAACGGCAAGGTCATTCTCATGCGATTGCCGGGCCACGGCCAGAAAGGCCTTGTCGGCGCCGGCGAAGTCCTCTTCGCGAATGTAAGTGATAGCGGACTGCAAACTCCATGTTGCTGCCTCCGTCTTGGAAGTAGCATGCAGGATGGCCAATGCGTATTCGGCGCGGGCGCGGGACTCGTCGCCTTTCAGGGCGTAGGTATCGGCGATGCCCAGCTGCGAGAAAACAAAATTAGGATCGATCTTGAGCGAGGCGCGGTAATGCACCAGCGCGTCATCAAACCTGCCGGCCATGCGCAGGATTTCAGCGTAAGAGTCCTGCGGGTTGGATTCATTCGGCAACAGCTTGATATAGCGCTGCATGGTGGCAAACGCTTTGTCGAAATTGCGTGTCCGCGCATAGCAATAGGCCAGCTCATTCAGCGGCGGCGCAAAATCAGGGTTGAGGCGCACCACGCGCTCAAACAGCGGGATGGCACGGGCAATCTGCTGCTGGTTTTCCACCCAGACAGCGCCGAGCCAGGCCAGAAACTTGTCATTCGGAAATTGTTCCAGCACCTCATTCATGGCCTGAATGGCGGGAACGATCTTGCCTTCACTGGAATTTGACAGCCAGTCAATCACGAGCTGTTCGCCACGGCTTACCTTGGACTTGGCGGCGTTGGCCCTTTCGCGTGCAGCTACCTTTTCCGCCGGATCGACGGAAGGATCGACCGACTCAAAACTGATCATGATGTTGGCCAGGGCAAAATCAGGATCGAGCTGAATGGCCTTATGCAGGTCCTGCATTGCCTCCGGCCCATGGAGATTTTGCAGCTTGACCAGGCCATCCACAAACAATTGGCGCGCAGGGGCGGATTTTGTTGTGATGGGGAGATTCCCCTGCTGGTCGCGCGCAGCGGTTTCCGCCACGGCGGCGGAGCCGAGACACACGGCAAACAAAGCGATCCGGAAGAAATATCGCGACATGGTTCTTCTCCTCAAAATCCAAAGAACTCTTGCCTGACACTTTGGGCGTTGGAGAGAAAGTAATCCAAATCTTAAAGGCTACAAAGTTACAGAGGTAATTGAGTGCCCCTGTTATGGCTAAGACTCATTGAGTGAAGGAGTTGAAGGCAGCCAATTCAACTTGCTAACCTTGCCGGTTGGCGATACTAGCGGAATGCGATTGCTCGCCATATTCCCTCAACCTCACATTGGACGACGTACCGCTGATCATCCAACAAATCCGCAGGAATGCTGTTCTGCGATTCGCCAGTAGCCTTGGTGCGGGCAACCCGCTTAATCAATCGCCCTTCACAACCTGAAGGGGGACAACAAAAGATGCTCCGGGAACTGCTTTCTCGCTGGCCAGTCGTTAAACAAATCAAGACAGGCGGAGATGGCACCGGCCCAGAAGCCATGTCTGAGCGAACCCGCAGCTTAGCTCCCAGGACTAAAGGCGCCAATGTGACGCGTTCTATATGCCCCTACTGCGGCGTAGGCTGCGGACAACTGGTATTTCACAAAGATAATAAATTAATTTCTATAGAAGGCGATCCTGAATCGCCGATTTCGCGGGGACGGCTGTGTCCCAAAGGGGCAGACAGTCATGAGCTACTCACTCATCCAAACCGCGAGTTGAAGGTGAAGTACCGTAAACCATTCAGCAAGAAGTGGGAGAGCCTGGATCTGGAGACCGCGATGGATATGATCGCGGAGCGGCTCTGGAAATCGCGCGAGCACACATTTGTAGAGAAGCAAGACGGCCAGACATTGATGCAGACAAAGTCGATCGCGCATTTGGGCGGCGCAACGCTGGATAACGAAGAAAATTACCTTATCAAGAAGCTATTCACCGGCGGGCTGGGCATGGTGTGCATCAGCAATCAGGCCCGAATATGACACAGCTCCACGGTGCCCGGTCTGGGCACATCCTACGGTCGAGGCGGAGCAACCACAGCGCAGCAAGACCTGCAATATTCTGACGCGATCCTGATCATGGGATCGTCCATGGCGGAAAACCACCCGGTTGGCTTCCAGTGGGTGATGGAGGCGCGCGAGAAAGGCGCAAAAGTTATTCATATCGATCCGCGATTCAGCCGGACGTCGGCCATGGCGGACTACTGGCTGCCACTGCGGCCAGGCTCGGACATTATTTTTCTCGGCGCGCTGATCAATTACACCATTGAGAATAAGAAGTACTTCAAGGAATACATCTGCCATTACACCAACGCTCCTACGATCCTGCGTGAGGATTTCCGCGACACGGAGGAATTGGGCGGGCTGTTCTCCGGCTGGAATGAGCAAGAGAAGGAGTACGATCCGAAAACCTGGTTGTATGAAGGCTCGCCGTATAGGAGCAGAAGCAAGCCGCCGGGGCACGCAAAGTCGGGAGGCGGGCACGGAAAAGACAGGGGCGGCGAGGCCGGTGATCTGGGCGAGCACAAGGAAGACATGGGGCTGGAGCATCCCCGCTGCATATTCCAGGCGCTGAAAAGACACTTTGCACGCTATACACCAGAGATGGTGGAGCTTTCCTGCGGCATTCCGAAAGAAAAGTTTCTGGAGGTCGCTGAGGTGTATACCTCTGCTTCAGGACCGGAGAAGACCGGCGCCATCTGCTATGCCGTGGGCTGGACGCAGCACTCCAAGGGAGTGCAGATCATTCGCGCAGCCGCGATCCTGCAGCTTCTGCTCGGGAATACCGGTCGTCCCGGCGGCGGAGTGATGGCCTTGCGCGGCCACGCAACCATTCAGGGTTCTACTGATGTTCCCACTCTTTATGACATTTTGCCGGGCTACTTGCCCATGCCGTTCTTTGAAGAAGATTCCAAATCGCTTGAGGCTTATCTCAAGAAGCACACCTCGCAAACAGGCTGGTGGAACAACTTTGATAAGTATGCGGTGAGCCTGCTCAAGGCCTGGTACGGAGAGGCTGCAACCGCTGAGAATGAATTTGGTTTCCACTTTGTGCCGCGCGTTACCGGCGACCACTCTGAATACGGCTATTGGTTGGATATGGCGGAGGGCAAGTTGGAAGGTCTGTTTGTCATGGGACAAAACCCTGCCGTCGGCTCTGCAAATGGAAGGTTGGAACGCAAAGCGCTGGCCCAGTTGAAGTGGTTGATCGTCCGTGACTTTGTGGAGACAGAGACGGCTTCATTTTGGAAGGACTCGCCGGAAGTGGAACGAGGAGAGCTTGATCCGGCAAAAATTTCTACAGAAATCTTCTTTCTCCCCGCGGCAGGCCACGTGGAGAAAGCCGGCACGTTTACAAATACGCAGCGTCTGCTGCAGTTCCGCGAAAAAGCGATTGATCCACCAGAAGACTGCCGTAGCGAAACATGGTTCATGTATCACCTGGGGCGCAGATTGAAAGCAAAAGCTGCGGCGGAGCGTACGTCGCGCAACGCTGCCCTCAATGCGCTCACCTGGGACTACAACACGCATGGCGTTCATGCCGAACCCGTGGTTGAAGAAATCATTGGCGAGATTAATGGTTATCGCACAGCCGACCGCACACTGGTGTCCGGATATAAAGAGCTGAAGAGCGATGGTTCAACTGCCTGCGGGTGCTGGATCTACTCCGGCGTGATGCCCTCGCCGAATGAGAATAAAGCTCGTAAGCGCGAGCCCAAGGGGCGCTATGGACACGGCTGGGGCTACGCATGGCCGAGTGATCGACGGATTATGTACAACCGAGCGTCTGCACGCCCTGATGGCCGTCCGTGGAGCGAGCGCAAGGCGCTGGTGTGGTGGGATGCCGACCAGAAGAAGTGGACCGGCCACGACACTCCTGACTTCACTGAGAAGAAGCCACCAGATTACCAGCCGCCAAAAGACGCCAAAGGCGATGACGCTCTTGCCGGCGACAAGCCTTTCATCATGCATCCCGATGGCGCGGGCTGGATCTGGGTTTCCAGCGGATTGAAAGATGGCCCGCTGCCAACACATTATGAACCGCTGGAAAGTCTGGTGACGAACCCTCTTTATCCGGAACATGACACGAATCCGGCGGCAGATAAAAAGGAGAGCGCGGACAATCCATACGGCCACCAACAGGATGGACGCTTCCCTTACATACTGAGCACATATCGGCTTACGGAGCATCACACAAGCGGCGCGATGAGCCGCTATCTGCCGCATCTGGCGGAGCTGCAGCCGGAGCTGTTTGCAGAGATATCACCGCAACTGGCGGCAGAGATCGGCGTGGAAAATGGCGACCACATGGTGATCACCACAATGCGAGGGATCGTTGAAGCGCGCGCACTGGTCACTGAGCGCAATAAGCCGCTCATGATCGATGGCAAGATGAGAAATACCATCTGCCTGCCTTACCAGTTCGGATACAAAGGTGTGATCACCAGCGATGTGCCTAATGATCTTCTGGCAATTTCTGAAGAGCCAAATGTGCGCATCATGGAAACAAAAGCGCTGGTGTGCCACGCGCGTAAAGGACGGGTGCCGCGAGGCAAAAAGGCGCTGGAAGTCTGGAATTCAGATCTGCGGAGGGCAGCATGAGCACAACAGCATTCCTTACCGATTCAACTTTGTGCATCGGCTGCAAAGCATGCGAGGTTGCGTGCAAAGAATGGAACCAGCTCGGCGCGGATGGCTACGAATGGAGCGGTCTTTCTTACGACAACACGATGGCTGTCGGGCATTCCACCTGGCGCCACGTCAAGTTTGTGGAGAACACGCCAGAGATCGGCCTGGGCGGTAATGCGGCTGAGCAGTTGCCGGCGTGGGGCTTCTCTTCTGACGTTTGCAAACACTGCGAAGTAGCAGGCTGCCTTGAGGCATGCCCTACAGGCGCGATTGTGCGCATGGACTTTGGCGCGGTTTACATCCAGCCGGATATCTGTAACGGCTGCGCCTACTGCGTTGTTAGTTGTCCTTTCGGTGTGGTGGAAAAGAACCATGATGACGGTCGGGCGTTCAAGTGCACCTTCTGCTCTGACCGCCAGAGCGCGGGCCTGCAGCCGGCGTGCGCCAAGGCGTGCCCAACGGAATCGATCAAGTTTGGGCAGCTCGATGAGTTGCGACGCGAAGCTGATGAGCGGCTAAAAGTGCTGGAAGCGCGCGGCGTTACGGATGCTGTTGTTTACGATCCAACAGAAACCAGTGTTAAAGGAATACATTCACTGTTTCTCCTGCGCGGCGATCCGCGCACCTACAATCTGCCTCCAAATCCTGAGGTGCCAACAAAGTATTTGAAAAAAGGATGGCAATCTGCCGCGGTGGCGGCTGGCGCCATGCTGGGCGTGACACTACTCGCGTTCCTGGGAGGCAAGCGATGAGCCGAGTTCCCTTACCCGAACTACCAGGACGCATACCCGATTCACAAAGTGAGCTGCGGCTGGCAGCTATCAGTCGCGAAGCTGCGCAATCCGGCGTGATCTCAGGAAAAGGAATTAAGCCAGAGGGAGCACCATTTCCACAGGCATCGCTGACGACCGGCTACTACGGCGTACCGCTGCTCAAAGAACCGCAGTGGAAGCCGGAGGTGCCGATCTATTTCTTTGCCGGCGGCGCAGCCGGAGCTGCGGCGGTGATCGCAAATGCGGCCAGCTGGCTAAGCCACGATCGTGAGCTGGTGCGCAGTGCGCGCTGGATGGCTGCCGGCGGAGGCGCACTTTCGTCAGCGCTATTGATCAAAGACCTGGGGATGCCGTCGCGGTTCTTGAATATGCTTCGGGTGTTCAAACCGCAGAGTCCCATGAGCATGGGCGCCTGGACTCTCTCAGCCTTTTCCAGCTTCTCCGCTGCTGCTGCATTTGCCAATCTGCTGCGCGAAAAAATGGGACCTGCAATTGCGATCAGCCTGGTGGAGAATGCCGCCGGATTCTTGGCCAGTGCGACAGGATTAGTGATGACGAGTTATACGGGCGTGTTGATTGGCGCAACCGTTATACCTGTGTGGAATGAAAATGTAGGAACGTTGCCACAGCACTTTGCTGCGTCAGGACTCAATTCCGCGGTCTCAATGCTGGAACTTATGGGACATGATGACAGCCGCGCCCTGAATCTGCTGGGGATTTCTGCATCATGTTATGAAGTAGCTGAAGGTCTGCTGCTGGAAACCAAGCGCCATCGCGTAAACGAGCCTTTGCGCCAGGGCTGGAGCGGCGCAGTGGTGAGAGCGGGAGGCGTCTTGTCAGGGCCGGTGCCGCTGGCTTTGCGCCTTGCTTATGCGGTCACCGGCAACAAGAAGCTCCGTCGCGCGGCTGCATGGTCCAGCGTTGCCGGTTCCCTGCTGACCCGTTTTGGATGGGTGCAGGCAGGAAAATCTTCCGCACGAGACCATCGCATTCCTCTGGAACTGCCGGAAGACACAGAAGAGGTGAGGAAGACAAGCCACCAGATCGCTTTGCAGAAACCGGCCTAGTTACGTTCACTACCGCGACGAGTTTTCGTCGATGTGATACACTAAGACTTCCAGTTAAGTGATTCACCAACGGTTAGCGAGCCGGTCCAGCCTTAAAGCGACACCCACCTCACAAATACCAGTCAATCTTCTTCAGCAGGAAACATCAAAAACAACAAAGGAACAGCTACAAATGGAACAAGGAATTGTGAAGTGGTTTAACGACGCAAAAGGATTTGGATTTATCACGCGGAACAGCGGCGAAGGAGACTTGTTTGTGCACTACAGTGCGATCCAGTCCAATGGATTCCGCACCTTGCCGGAAGGCCAGGCCGTGGAATTCAACGTAACCAAAGGTCCCAAAGGCCTGCAGGCTGAGAACGTAAGAGCTCTGTAAGAACCGAAGTAGAAAATCAAATCACTGCCCGGATGCATGGAAGTGCTCCGGGCAGTTCTGCGTTTGACGAAGCTTTTAGCTTGGCAAACCGAGTCGTGCGCAGACCGCTTAAGATAGAATTCGTCGAGATCGCGAACCGATTGTTAGCCACTTATCCAGAATCATTACTGGTCCTTGGGCGCCAGCACATAGGAGTAAAAGAGCATAGCCGCGCCGATCAATAGTGGAAACAGCCCAACCAGCGCGACACCTTTATCTTCAGGATCGAGGACATACCAGAGGAAAGGGATCAGAGCAATGCCAACAGCCACCGCCACCAGGCCGCCCATCTGCTGGCTCTGGCGTTGCCTTCGCACGGCGATGCGCTCCTCTTCGCGCATGAGTTCCAGGGCTGAGGTAGCGCCCAGTCCCTGACTTTCGGCGATTTTCTTGAGCGTCTCACTCTTGTAGTAAGCTTCACGTTCCTTGCGGCGCGCGTCAGCCCAGGACGCAATGGAAATAAACGTAAACACGCAAATAATAGAAACAATAGGGATGAACAGGGCCAAGGTTCCGGGGTTCATTTCGCATCTCCTTGCGGACAGATAATGGCTGCACCAGGTAATACAGGTGGGTTTCGCCGGCGGTTGCGTTATTTTTGAAACCGCTGACTTTTTGAAAATAATGGAACCGGCCGAATCGCCGCGGGGTCATACCGTGGCAGAGGGAGCGTGTGAGCGCCAGCGAAGACAGAGCCGATGTTGAGAGGGTCCTGGCAGGCGATGTCGAGGCATTTGAAGGCATTGTTCTGCGTTGGCAGCGTCCGCTGGTCAATATGGCTTATCGGTATTGCCGGGACCGTGGTAGAGCGGAGGAGATGGCGCAGGAGGCTTTCCTGCGTGCATTCCGCAAGCTGAACCACTGGAGGAGCGACGCCATCTTTTCCAGTTGGTTGTTCGCGCTGGCTGCAAATCTCTATCGTTCACAGTTACGGCGGATTCCGATGAAGACGGTGCCGCTGGATGAGATTCTGGAACCTAAGGATACACGGCCGTCGCAGCCGGGCCTGGAAGAAGAACAGCGCGACCGGGCGCTCCGCGATGCGGTAGCCAAGTTGCCCGCTAAGTATCGCGATGCCGTTATCTTTTTTTATTTTCAAGAGATGGACTTGGATGCGGCGGCTCGTGGACTGGGTTTGAGCCAGGGCACAATGAAATCGAGACTGTTCCGCGCACGGGAGATGCTGCGCAAGAGGCTCCCGCACCTATCGCTGGAAAGCCCCAAGGAGGCATTACCATGAACGACGAATTTGACCGCATCCTGTCAGAAGAAGAGATTCTGCCCTCTTCAGGTTTTGCCGTTTCAGTCATGGAAGCGGTGCGGCGCGAAGCTGCGGCTCCTCCTCCGATTCCCTTTCCATGGAAGCGGGCGCTGCCGGGAGCGGTGTTTGCCGCCGCCACCCTGATTGGAATCCTGGCAATTTGCTTGATGAAGCTCTTCGATTCGAGTTCTTTGACGCAACCTGTTTCGGTTTCAACGTGGCAGCTATTGCTTCAGGTTCACTTTCAATGGGTGCTGCTGGGCTTGGCGGTTGTGCTGGCTGGCTGGAAGATGCCGTCATTTCTTGGATTCCGCAGAAGTTGAGGCGGTTGGCGGGCGTGACCCTGAGCGCAATTGAAGAGGGAGCACGCTGCCAAAATCCTGAGCGAAGCGCAGGGGAGTCGAAGGATTTCACATGCGACGAATTTGTCGAAGTGGTAGGGATCCCTCGCTACGATCGGGGAGGAAAGAAATATGGTGCCGAGAGGGGGACTCGAACCCCCACGAGCCGTTTAAGCCCTGCGGATTTTAAGTCCCCCTCTCAATTCTTCATAAATGACGAAAACCGCATATATACTGTGTTCTCTGAATCAAGCAGTTTTGCGCCGGTGAGGTTCGGTGAGGGCCTGTGAGGACTGGTTGGTCACAAATCGGTCACAGATGCTGCCGAATCAATTCGATCAATTCCATCGGGCGTCTTTCTTGAGGTATCTCATCTGCGACTCTATTGTGACACGAACGTATTGCGTTATTTTTCGTCAGCATTTGGCGATGATGAACTTGCGCCTGACATCCGAGAAAACATAGTTCTTTCCTCGATCAGCGCATTGGAACTCCTCAGTCAGCTTTGTGAATCCTCGGCAACCCAAGCCTTCAACGCTATTCAAGCATTAAAAAACTGGCTCCCTGATCCGTTATCAATACTCGACATTCCGCCAGTCTTTATCCGTGTAAATACAATTGGCGATGACGAAGGAGGTCGAGAGGCATTTGCAAAGATTACAAATGCACTGCATATGAGCTTAAATGCCCGTTCAGCAGCCGATCTAAGGGATGCGAGTAAGGAACTGAAAACATACCTACAACAAGCCAAATTTTCAGATGCCCAGAGCCGCGCAGATGCTGTGGCTGCCATGAGGAAAGACTTGCGAGGGCTAAAACGGCGCGAACTGACTGAAGAAGAGCTTCGGGACGGCTTTAGAGCGTCAATTGCAAAAAGAGCGGGTGCTGGGCCAACAGATCCCTCAATTGCTATGTTTCTTCCAAGAGTAGAAGCATATTACCAATACGAAACAATTCGACTTCAGAGGGCGATTGAGAACCCAAGTTTCAACCTGTTGAGCAAAAAGCGTCAGAACGATCTTTTCGACGCGCAGCAACTCCTCTATCTTTTTGCTGACGGATTGTGCTTTCTGACATCCGACACGGGATATTCTGAGTTACTTAAATTGGTCCAAGGGGAGCGCATTCGTATTGTCAAACCAGACTTACTCGCGACCGCCAAGTCTGCGATTTCGATTCTAAAGGAAATTATAGCGGCCTAAGAAACGCCTCATGCTAGACTCGGCTTGAAATCTGCTTACAATGGCTGCAAAGACTAGCGAAAAACGGGCTGTTTTTGTTCGGGAGTATCTTGTTGACCGAAACGGCACACGGGCTGCGATTGCAGCGGGGTACGCTCCGAACTCAGCTTCCGTTACGTCCTGCCGGTTGCTAAGGAATGCTAAGGTTCAAGCCGAAGTCACGGAGTTGAGCGAAGACCGACTTGAGCGCCTGGAGATCACGGCAGATACCGTGCTTCAGGAATTGGCCAAGATCGCCTTCGCAAACATGAAGGACTTCTTAACCGTAAGGACTGACGGAAGCATCGCTGTTGATATCAGCCAAATCAGTCCTATCCAAGCGGCTGCCCTTGCCGACCTCAGAATTGACGAGTACACCTCAGAACAGGGCCACATCAGGCGAACCCGGCTCAAGCTGGCATCAAAAACGAGGGCTCTGGAGCTATTGGGCAAACACCTACAGCTTTGGGCAGAGCGACCGGAATCTGCCGACCACTCTCGGCTTATCGAGCAAATCCAAAGAGGTCGGCAGCGGGTCCTTCGCGGAATGAGCGACAAGGAGCTGAATGCCAAGATCAAAGAACTCGAAACCGAACTGGAATCTCGAACACCGAAACTTGATATTGTTAGGCCGTGATCGCGCCTGACTGACAGTAGCTCCCTGCGCAGGTAGAAACAGCTTATGGCGAAGCCACTTTTAACGACACAACAACTTGAAGATACCGCTGCCGATATTACTTACGAAGTTTGCACGCTGATTCAGGCTTATGATTTGTATGCTTATTTCGGAACTCGGGCATCGGAGTCAGATTTTGCAGAGACATGCCACGCAATAGCAAATTGTGCCTTGGAATCTTTTCTTCTGCATTATCGTGCTCTGAAAGAATTTCTTAACGATTCCCCAAAACAAAAAAGCGATGACATCAAAGCCAGTGATTACGTCATGGGTTGGAAACCAACCGGAACTTGGCTTGCCGATACGGGGGAAACAGTACGTATTCACAAAAGGCTGGCACATATCACGACAACCAGAGGGAATATCAACGGGCTCTGGAGTCCGGATCAGATGAAGCAGCAGGTGCTAATCGCGTTCGATGAACTTATACGAGTTTTGCCTTCACATGCCAAACCTTGGTTTTCGGTGATTGAAAAGGCGATTGCAGAGAAAAAAGGCACCGTGACTACCGGAGCAATCTCCAATAGCACGGTTTCTGTAACCGCAATGAGGATATTGTTTCCTCCTGATTTGTGTTTTAAAAAGTTCAACGATAACCGGTAGCGTCTCTCCTTGGATGATTCTCCCGTTGCCCTAAACCCCTTGACAGAGCTTGAGCTATCTGTGAAACTTCCCCACATGGCTCAATATTCCACGAATCAGGCAGCGAAGAAGCTCGGCATTGCTGTTACCAGCTTGGACCGTTACATTGCGGCCAAAAAGGTGCCAGCGCCAAAGCCGACAAAGATAGGTAAATGGAATGTTCGTGCCTGGACGGAAGAGGATATTGAACGAGTCCGGGTCCTGCTGCCGAAGATTGCCAACGGCAGAAAGACCCGGTATCAGAAACAGCGTAAGAAACAAACGGGACGCAAACCCAAACCTTAACAAGCGGGCAGCGTCCGGTGTTATCAGCACCGAACGTGCCCTAACCAAATCACCTGCGGAGGCAGGCAATAATGGCTGCTACTGATGTTAACCAAAAGGCTGAGATTTATCACATTCTCTATCAGATCAACTCCTCATTTGCCGCGATCATTGGGCACTTCGCTGCATTGCGGCAAGTAGGAGCCCTCACGGCGGAATCGACACGAGAATTTCAGGGATTCACTCAAGAATTGCAGTCGGAATTCAATGAGGGCTTTTTGCTTGACCGACACCAGATCGAAATGGATGATTGGTTCCGTTTCGGCAAGGTGCGGCAAGCACAGGAAAAGCGACTCAGAGACCCTGACGACGTTTTCATCCATGCCCGAGAACGGAAAAAGGAATTGGAACGACAACGCAAGAAAACTAAGCAGAAAGACAAATAAAGAGTCCGAGCAAACAAAACTAACCCGCCGCAAGATTCGGCGGGTTTTTAGCCTGTGGCAAACCTGCGCTACGACCCTGCCCTAAAATACCCCCGATCAGCTTCTTGGACTGCAAACCAAAGGCAACTGAACGAAGCCACACCCGTGCCCTGCTCATCGATCTTCAGCTTCGCACCGCCGGATGGCCTATCTCTGCCGAAGGCGCGTCAAGTCCGAAGGAGACCAAGTATGTGCTTATGAGCATCTTGGACTTCTTTGGGCAGCTTCGCTCAACGGCCTCCTCAAATTAACGCAGAGGACTGAGCACAAATGTGGCCAATTGCGCGAAAATGCTGGGAGCGATGGCTAAAAATCAGGGTAAAGGAGAGCCAGAAGCTTTATTTATGATGGACGTAATCAGGGGAACAGTCCTTACGCGAATCTTAGGCCCCTAGGTCTTATGTGGGGAAACGATCCGAATCTAGGCCCCGCACAGTATCAGCAGGGAGCAAGGCCCCAGCAGACGCGACTCTATCAGCCGACGACGTCCATCATGCGTCACTACGGCTGGCGTTTGAATGGCCCAGATAATCCGAAGTCATCATGTCTGTCATGTCATTCCACTGCACAATGGCCTGTCGCCGCACCGATGGTTTAACCCGCAAATACGCCGGAAGGCTCTCCTGCCTGGATGCAATGGTTTCGGAACATTCCTGCGGAACAGCCATTTTCATCCGGCAGCAGATCGCTGGATTATTCGTTGCAACTGGCCAGCGGAATCCAGAATCTTGCCGCGTGGGACAATTTCTGGAGCTCTAATCCCAATGCGCCGGGCACTTCCTCCCTGTTCGCCTAATGCAGCGTTCGGCGGGACGCCTAGCGCTAAGCCATTGGAGAGGAGCACTCTGCCCGTACGACGGCGCATTCCGCTTGGGTTCGCAGTGCACCGATAATCATGCCGAAGGCTCCGATGGCTAGAAAGGCCATAGTGAACAGAGCGGAGAATGACGGCCCTGAGTGCGCTAAGGAAATTGCTGCCTTTGAGCAATCGACGTTGTTCGGCGCCCAGCCCAACGCTTGAGGTAGAATTTGAATTTCATAAAACTTCAAAGAGAGGATTCCACCATGAGCAAGAGGGCTTTCTTTTGTGTCGTGGCGATCATATTGGGATTCGGAAAACAGGCCGCATTTGCCTGGTTTCAATTAAGACCTTCGATCGATATATCGAGGCAGGAAGACTCGACGCTATCACGGCTGGCTATCCATAACTCTTGCGTCAACCGATACGATGAGAGTGGCGGAGAGTGTTTGACATCCGACTGTTCGACTTCATGTATCGAGGCCGAACCTACTCCAACTCCAACTCCGCGGCCTTCGCCTGGTCCATCCCCCCATGCCTCCCCCAGCCCGGTTCCAACTGTTACACCCAGCCCGACTCCATCTCCAAGTCCTAGCCCAAATCTGACATATATTAACGATTCGATAAAAGTGGACATCAATCACATTTTTGAACTTGTTCGGCTCACTCGAATAGCTGCCGATGGGGATCCTGAACGAATGAAGGCGATGTCCAAGGAGCTGTTTACGCTTGCATTTCGGATGCCAGTAGGGTGGGATCGAATTGCAGAAGAAAAAAATGCGTTGGTGCCGTTGTCGAAGGTTGATCCTCAGCTAGCAATAGAGCTTCTTAGTAAAGTCGAGAATCCAGAACCCCACCCACGGACGATGAATTTTCCCGAGGATGTCCGGGCTGATGCCGCCACCTACATATTTCCAAATTATTGGTACTTCGCCGGCGAGCAAGGACTGGTGGAGATCAGAAATCTCGCCAAGTATATAGGAGACACGGGGGAATACCCTTATCGGGCCATCGGAGTCGTGCTTGACGACATATCAAAATCCCGGAATATCCATGGAAAAGAAGTTTCTGGAGAAATTTTCATGGATGCCGTGGCCTATTATCAGAGGCGCTCTAAATTTCTAAACACGAACGAAGAGTTTCTGGAGTTCTTGCGAAAGACCAGGTTCGCCGTGCCCATGTCTCACTACATTCTTGCACTGCGAATATTTGTAAATCGTTTAACATCTGAGGAATCAAAAAACACGCATTACGTTGCTGAGATTTCAACATCAACTGGAACCTTTCGATTCCATGATGAAAACGAATCGTTGTTGTTCCAAGCCTTTCCGTTGATATTCGAAATTGATCGCAGCTGGGCCGCGGAAATGATTGCTCGGTACTCTAATCTTCGGCATGCGACGGGAAAGGTAATATATCGAGCAGCCGGGGTTATTGTCGGCAAACCTCCTGAGTCGCAATTGTCGCGATTGCAAGATGACGTGCTACAACTGGCCCTCGGTCATACGCTGGAAGAGTTGCAGCAAACAAATCCTAGCCAAGCTTTGCTATTGGCAAAAAAGTTGTCAAATCGGCAGGGATCACTTTTTTCATTCGTCGGCTTCGTAGGATTGAGCCATAGAGGAGATTAGTGTAGGGCGTGCGTGCGCAGAGTGTAAATTACCACGCACCGACGTGCCGTGGTTGCTTTGCAAGCACTCCGAGCTGTTGAAAGCATTATCGTGCAAAAACCGCAAACGCAAATGTCTGCTAGTTCTCTTATTTTGTATGAGCGTATCGAATAGGACGCAACTTGCAATGGGAAGAGCCAAGATTGAAATACGACGAATTCCCGCAATGGTTATTTTCGTCTTTCTGCTGTTACATGCGGCAGGCATGAGTACCGGCGAAGCAGCGAAGATCCTGGAAGAAAGTTATCAAATCAGCCTTACTCTTAAAGACCAGAACCGAGCGTTTTTACTCGTTCGCCTTACGGATATCAGCACAGATGTCTCACCGTCGAGGACCGTGGTTTGGTCAAAGGAACTGCTGACACTCGCTCCTTCCATGCCGGCTAACTGGAATCGAGCTGCGACTGAGAGGAATGCTCTGATTCCTCTCGCAAGGATAGAGCCCATTCAAGCTTTCAACCTGTTTTCCAAAATTGAAACGCCCATGCCCCGGAATGGCGGGGGGGCTGAAGACATTCGAGACAATGCAGCTGCGGTTATTTTTGTAAATTATTTTCATGCTGCTGGACTGGCGCAGCTCGATGACATTATCCGGGCAGCGGATGCGATAGGAGAGACGGGGGAATATCCTTATCGAGCAATGGGCATAATTATTGAGGAATTGACGAAGAGTCCCGCCAAGCCAGAAATTGCTATGCATATCTTTCATCGAGCCCTAACGTATTTTCGCAGAGGGTCAATTTTCCAAGATGAGGACGTAGAGTTTTTTGATCTGCTAAAAAGAGTGCAGTTCATAGTTCCGGTGGCAGAGTATGTAAATGGTTTGAAAGAGTTCGTCGGACATCTAACGACCATCACCGCCAATGAGATCCCACGGTACACGGCAAAAGCGGTTACCGCGCTCGGTGTTGTTCAGTTTGATAGTCAGAAAAAGCTTTTACTTTTCAGGATACTTCCAACTGTTTCGCAGACGGACCAACGTTGGGCACGAGAATTGATCAAACAATATCCTTGGCTGGCCCCAGCATTGGACTATGGAGATACAGTTACAGCGAGTGCTGTATTTGAAACGTCGTCTCATTTGAATGCAAGCGCAGTTGAGGCATTGGTGACCGAAAGTCTAGCGCTGAGAAAGATTCAGCATCTGCAAGATACGAATCCTATGGCCGCGCTTGCAGAAGCTCGGTTACTGACCGGCAATGATGCACGCGTACGGGGTTTGTCATTGATCATGCCGACACTAGCGCGGTTTGACGAAGCGCAGGCTAGGGATGTGTATGACGAGATTCAGGTGCTGGTCGCGAAACTGCCAGCAGGTACGTCGAAACTACGCGGTATGGTCGATCTGGCAGAAGCGGCTTACTATGTGAACGATTTGACTAGATTTGCTGACTATACAAAGCAAACGTTTGACTATGGATCGGAGCTTTTTCACGCGCAGAGTGCGGACATTGTGATTCCTCAACATCAAGGCACGCTCGAATTGATGGCCATGGCCGAATTTGCCGGGGAGCATATTGGGGTTCGCGTTCTGCCGCGAATCCGGTTGATTCAGGATCACGGCTTGCGCTCCTTTCTCCTGCTCTCCGCTGCCAAAGGCATCGGGAGGGCGGAAAGCAATGAGCACGCTAATGTTGATAGGCAATGACTGTTTACGGCTTACGGATCTGTTACGCGCAATATTCTTGGCCGGATGCCTTCAGTTAGGTAGAGACGCCTTGAGGTCTGAACGCTACCGAAAGTCCGTTGTGGGGAACCGCATCTATCGTGTTTAAAGCCAAGAAGGAAAGAGCACACATATGCCTTTAGAGATAAACCTGCTAGTCCTCTGTTCAATCACCGGCTTATTGTTAGTGCTCGGCTTGCACGCATTCAGAACTGCTAGCCTGCGTTCATTCTGGTCAGAATTAGTAGTTCTTGTAATCTATGGTGTTTTCTTGAACGTTGTGTTCGGGTTTCCATCTCCATCTGGCGTCGTGGCAAAAGGGTCTGAAGCGAGTCGAGCTCTTTATGTCGCGTTGTATGTTTGTGTTCTGATGGGAATGGCCTTTCAATTCGCCTTTCGATATTTTTCGCAGCCGAAAGAACTACGCTCATCATGGGACTGGGGCCTTTTTATCGCGCCTTTTTTTGCGTCCCCCCTCATATTTTTTCCACTGGTTGCAGCATTCCAGAGCTCAGGAGTCGATTTTAATGATTCACGGGCGCCGCGCTTGATGGTGCTCATGGTTGCTTTCCAGAACGGTTTTTTTTGGAAAGAGATTTTTGAACGCAAGCAAAAGGAAGAGAAACGCAAACGGTGAAGAGGTCTCTTAGTCTAGCGCTATTTGTTCTTTGCTGCTTGTATGAGGTCCAAGCTGCATCTGGCTCGGAGCAGCCATCTGGGCCTGTGCCGCAAGGCATCATAGCCAAACTGCAGCAGGATGGCGTTTGGCGATTTGATCGCCCTCTTAGTCCCAGCCCTAATTTTTTCGAGCAGCTGCTTAAGCAGTTCAATTGGAAACCTGCCAAGACGCGACCGTTTGGTCGCAGCGTGGCATTTCTAATTGGGGTGGCATCATACGATACTTTGAGACCTCAGCTGTCTTATGTAGAAAGCGATTTAACTGAACTGAGAAACTTTCTTCTGACGGATGGTGGGTTTGATACGGTGTTTGAAGTAAGGAATTCCGTCGCCAGGCGATCATTAATTGAGAATTACATGATCGATAAATTTAGCAGGGAAAGTGACGATTTGGACCGGGAAGATAGACTGCTGTTTTACTATTCTGGCCATGGTGCCGATCAGGCACACCGCTTTGGCTATCTGCAGTTTTCAAGAGCCAAGGAAGGCAACTTTGCTGGAGAGGATGTTCTCGCGTTACGCGAAATCCAAGATTGGGCCAGACTGAATATCGCTAAACACCTGCTGATCATACTAGATGCGTGCTCTTCCGGACTGGCAATTAGCGCTAAAGGTGAGCTAACACATGAGGCGCTCTTGAATTCGTTGAGTGGAGAAGGCAGCGGCTATTTGCTTACAGCTGGAACAGGAGATCAGAAAGTCTGGCAAATCGAGACCTACAAGCAGAGAGGCTATAGCATATTGACCAGAGCATTAATACATGCACTGCGGGATAGCCCCACTGATTCCAATAATTCAGGTTTTTTTACTATTAATGAGGCGTTTGCACGTGCGGAAAAGGACATTGCACAATTTCAGGTTGAACAAGACAGAAAAATGACGCCTCAGCTCGTGCCTCTCGCCCGGCAAGATGGGATTGCCAAGGGCACCTTTGTCTTTGTCAACACGCGCGCGAGAAATCTAAAAATCCAGCGCGAGTACGCTAATGTACTGACGACAGCAAAAGGCGATGCGGTTGTCGATGGCCGGACGACGCTGACGCCAGACGACAATTCCAGCGCACTTTCAGAAGCCGAAGAGATCAAGGCTGCTTCGCTTGTTGAAGATGATCCGGCCGCTCTAGAAGAGGGAACATTTCTCCTGGCTGATGCAATGTGGCACAAGCACTCCCTTCTGACTGAAGGTAGTTTGCGCAGGAACCTTGAGTTGATGCGTAAGCCGGTCCGAGTTCTAGAACAAAAAGCAGTTTCGGTGACTGCGGTGAGCAACGATGGTCGTTTGCTCGCAACTGGAACAGAAGATGGCACAGTCAGCTTATATGATGCCGAATCTTTGCAAATGCTAAAAACTTCGCCGAATCAGATGCAGGGCGCTGTGGTTGCTGTCGTATTCAGCGGGGACGGACGATATATAGCGTGCGCGAGCAGGAACGGCATTGCTCAAGTCTTTGAAATCCCTTCGTTGAGTCGGATTACGACTGTGACACACAAAGGCCTAATTACATCAATAGCTTTCAGTCCTGACGGTCAGAAGGCAGCGATTGGCGGCGAAGACGTTTTAGTTTTCGATGTACCAGAAGGCAAGCATGCGGTACAGCTGCCTCATCATAGTCTTGTTACAGGTATTCACTTTAGTGACAATCGGAGACTGACCACAAGCAGTATGGACGGGATAGTGAGAATCTTCGATTTGCTCAATCCCTCGAGACCCAAAGAAATCAACGTTTTCAATCCAGTGCGATGTTTGACCGTTAGCCCTAATGAACTTTGGATCGCGGTTGGTAATGGCAATAAGGTTACGATGTGGCGACAAAATGATAACAGATTAATGGAATTTCCCACCAAGAGCACCATTAACAGTATTGCATTCGATCGAGATGCTAGGTGGCTGGCCATGGGCGGCGACGATGGTGCCGTGCATGTCTACGATGTCGCCGATAGGCGGGAAGTTGTGCACTTTGAAGCAAGGAGTCGAATTAGGAATATTTCATTCAGCGACGATGACCGGTGGGTAGCTTTTGCAAGCAGCGATAAGACCGCGAGAATACTCGATATGGGCACCGGCGTTGAAATAGCAAGAATCACGCATGCCGATCTCGTGAACACCCTTGCGTTCACCCATGAAGGCGGGTTCCTGATCACGGCAAGTTTGGACGGGATGGTGACTCAGTCAAGAATTGCAGATGTGACGCAGAAATTACGGTTTGGTATGAAAGGAATATCCGCCGCCACACTTAGCAGGGACGGCAAGCTCGTCGCGATAGCAACTCGCACGCCCAAGGTGTCAGTCCTCGATGTGGCAACTCAAAAAGAACTGCAGGATTTGGCCGATGGTCACGATGTATTTGCGATCACCTTCAGCGACCAAGGGGATCTGCTTGTAACCCAAGATGTAAATATGATCAGAGTTTTCCAAAGCTCATCATCTAGTTTCGGCCAGTTCGATGTTCCTCTTAGGATCCTCTCGGGAAGGGGTGATCCAATAAATGACGCGTGGATTACAGCCGTTGCCTTGAGTCATGACTCAGCGCTGCTAGGCCTTGGTGACTCCAATGGAGCGATACGTGTTGTTAATACCCGTTTCGCCGGCCATGACGCGTACACTCAGATCAGATCCGAGGGACGAATTCATGCGCTCGCCTTCAGCCACGACAACAAATTCCTTGCCTTTGTGAGCGAGGACCACAGTGTCCATATTTACGAGCAGGAAGCTAGGGACAGAATCAATATATGGAGAGAAGTTACGACCGCCGCCGTGAAGTCGAGGGATAACGCGAAACTCCTTAGTTTCAGTCAGGATAACGCATTTCTTGCGATTGGCACCGTTGGCGGTTGGATCCAAATCTACAAGCTTAAGGAAGGGACGCCTTTGCTACCTGGAAAGGAAATTAATTACGCTAACGCCATTCTCGCCTTGGAGTTTAGCGGTGATGGAACCACCCTCGCAGCAGCGACGAATGACGGTATCATACATCTTTTGCAGCCAAACACAAGCAATGAGGTACGTAGAATTGTGAACCGGGAAAAATTTGTGCAGTCCGTAGTATTTAGCGATGATAATAAGTGTTTACGGACGCTTTCAATCGCCGGTATGGATAAAGAAAGCCAGTACGTAGTGGTTCGGGAATTTCTCCTGCAACCCGATGATTTGATTCATCAAATATGCGAGCAAATTAGCCACTATCCTTCCAAGCGTGAATGGGCCAAATTTGCGACGGGAGAGAAATATCACGACATATGCGGTGACGGCGGCAATAAAAGTTCCCTGGAATAAACGAATACGACTCACTCAGCCCCAAGAGCCTATTTCTTGATGTATAAGAAAATCAAAATTCCGCTTCGGCAACTTGATAGTAATCAGGAATGTGTTGGGCCCATCGGTCCAAAAATTCTTTAAGAGAGCACTCAGTCTCAAGTCGGCGACGCAACTCCTTATCTTTGTACCAGAATTTAACGGTTTGCTCCCCGATCCAGGTAAAGCGACGCTGCGCGATGGGAAGACGTCTGATCGCTTGTCGGTGCGACGGATCACCTTCACTCAACGGCCTCCCTAAATTAACGCAGAGGATTGAGTATCCGTTGTGTGTCTGCAAGTAGCTGAATACCAATTGCTTAAAAACAATTGTGCCTCAACTGTGACTGAATTCAAAGATTACAAAATGGCAGTTCGGGCCAGTGTCTCTGCCATTAGTGAAGGTGGTGCGAGATGCAGCATCTCGCACCCGTTTCCAATGCCGTGACCCGCGGTCTGCGGGCACCTCGCCTGGCCGCAAGACGACGGGCTGCCCGACTTTCGAATGGTGGCCTTGAACGATCCCGCCGCGCCATCGACGATAATGTCAGTTTCGATGTCCCGGAGACCGTCGCGCGCCTTGTGCTTTCTCTCAGTGAGTTGTCGTCGCGCAGGCAGCGTCTTTTGGCGACGCGGCGCACCAGGCATCGGCAATGGCCTCTCCGCCTGCGGATGACCCCAGATAACGCGTTGCGCTATGCCCGTCGGGGCCGCCGAGATCAAGAATCATGTCGTGGGGGCGTTTAGACGTGGTTCCCGAAGCGAAGGCAGGCGCAGCCGCAAACGCCAGTGAATCTTGAACGTTCACCACATTCCACCATCCCTTGACGGGAAGAGGAACCTTTGCGGGATAGTCCGCATGTGAGCCGAGGAGGGTTTGTTGCACCACGCGGGCGCCCACCATCGCGCCAATCGTGACGAGGTAGACGGGGCGATGCGTGTCGGCGAGGCGATTCATCAGGTTCTTGTAGGCGATCATCGAGCCGAGACTATGGGCAACGATCACGACGGGGCCGTCGGGTGCAATGCGCTGCGCAGCAGCCCCATCGCCAAAGGCATCCCTGAATCTGCCGTCGACCGCGCAGGCTGCGGCGCCATTGCCGAGATATGTCTCCACATCCGCCATCAGGGCTTGGACCAGGGCCTTCTGTTCTTGATTGTTTAGTCCTTCGGCCACGTGTGCGAAGAGGTTGCGCAGACTCGGCCATTTCGAAAAACCCGGCGCTTTGTAGGCGTTAGCAGCGCCTTTATCAAGGAATGAGCAGCCGCGAGCGCCGGGCTGCAACAGATCGGCAAACCAGACAAATCGCCTCTGCGAGGTGGGAATCAGGTTCGGATGTCCTGCCCGGACGAGACCAGAAGAGACCGCCGCCTCCCATTCAGCCTCGATTTCCGCTCGTTTATCCACGGGCTGGTTTCTGCCGTGGACTAGAATGAGCGTGACAGATGGTGTCTGCGATCCGCCAGGAGCGCCTGGCGGCTGAGGCGTTTGAGCAGGCGCTGCGGTCGCTAAGAAAAGCACCACAAGGAGACAGGCCAATAGCTTCATGTCAACCAGGGTGGAACGGAACCGGGATTGATTTCTCAAGGGACATCCTCGAAATTCTTTTATGTCCTCGCCCAGAGCGCTGAACTCGGAGGGCGCGTCTCGCAACAAACTTTACGCTTGGCGAGAATAACACATGCTGTAAATAGGGACTACAATCGTGCGACCACGTCTTTCCGTGCGGCCTATAACTCTGATGGCAGTCATGACCATGCTTATGTGCGCCTGCCCTAATCTCTCCTTTTCGCAATGCTCGGCGGCCTTCGCCGCCGAGGCGAAAGCGGGCGGGAAGCTTCAGGGACCGCAGCCGAAAGTGGCAGACTGGCTTGAAGCCTACCTGAAGGAAGAAGTACGGCACCTGTCTGATTCGTTCGGTCTTTATGCCGGCGTGCAATTCATGGACGGCGCGGGCGCCTGCGTAAACGTCGATGATTCCGTTGTCCTCATCGGGCGCGGATTGCCAGCCCGCATTCTCGCGACAATAAAGAAAGAATTGCCGCCCGTGATGAAGCGACCGGAGTTTGCAAATCGGGACAACATCGTCCGCGCCGGAATGCGCTATGTCCTTGCACACGAATTCGCTCACCTTTTTCAACACGCAAGAGCCAATGCTGGAGACAGCATTCCCATGAATGAGGCTGCCTTCGAACTTCAGGCCGACTGCATCGCCGGCCTGTGGCTGGGCTACGATCCTTCAGCGACGCTCATGAGCCGGTCCTCTATCGTCCTCGAAACACAAGTGGCGGCCTGGGTTTTTGGCGACGAGATGGGAGACTTCCCGACCGCAGGTGTGCCGGAAAAAATTGATGCCACGGGCCACTCAACAGGGACAAAACGCATGTCTATCGTGACGTCAGGGATCGGAGCGGGCCGGAGCCAGAAATTCGGTGATCGGTCCACGGCTTTTCGGGATCGCCCTAAAGAGATTCTCGATTGGAGCGCCGAAGGCGCTCAGTTCTATCTCACGCCCTTTGAACGCCAGAAACGCAAGCCCTGAAGCAATGACGTCTTCTCTTGATCTGCTGCCGGTTAAATGTCTTGGTGCTCAGCCCCGCTCTAGTCGTGCCATGACCCATCCGGGCCAGTTGCAGTGAATCGGCAACCGTAGCCACAACCTTCGGCGAATGACTAATCGGCTCTCCCCGAAGTCGGATTGCAGCGACAATCGAAGCCGCAATCAACAATGCGCCTTCCTGCTTGGGAGCTTGCTTCTTTAAACATGCCGGATTCCGGCGCGGCGTCCCACGAACAATGTCCTTCGCTCCGTATCGGTACGACGATCCGCAGCAGAGACATGTCAGAACGGCGGAATCACCAGGCGGTCCCTGTGCGCTGCGTCCGTGCTCAGACTGCGGATCACAACGACGGCCCGATTAAATGTCAGCCTCGGTTCGCTGCAGTACCGTGCGATGAACCTGTCGATCGCGAATGCGTAGCTCCTACGAGAATGAACGGAAGCGAGCGTATTGAGCACGGACGCCTTCGATTGTTCCAGTTCCGGGAGCGTCTCAGAACGAGCGCCGAATTCGATATGATTTTGAGGAACCATAGAGAGCGGCTCCTTCCAGCCGCTCTTACAGTTTTCTCCTCATGGACGGTTCCCTGGCCGACTGCCGAACCGCGCCGACCGAAGGCGATTCACAATCATTGAAGCAAACGTCCTTTATCATCCACGGTGCGGCTGCCGACAGGACACGGCGACAGGACACGGAACGGCTTGGGAACGTTTGGGACACTTCGGGCGGACCCGCTTCGTACGTTAACGGCTTGGAGACGGCTGCAGTTTCCAGAACGCCATTCTTGGGACTTCCCCGGAAGCCGGAAATACAGAGCAGTCGCCATAGAGCATCCCGTCAAACTGATCACGGGCCACCTTTATTGCCGCTTTGGGGACCGAAACGGCGGTATCATTCATCACTGGATGGCCGTGCACCTCTTCCTTTCCTACGCCCGAACTGATGACGAGCCCTTCGTCCGGCGGCTATATCACTGCCTCAAGGCCGCGGGATTCGAGGTGTGGTTCGATCGAGGCTCAATATCGTCTCGTGGGGCGAACGTTTTCCGATGAAATTCGGAGCGCGATCAAGGGCTCCGACCGTTTAGTCCTCATCGTCGGCCCAGCAGCCGTTGCCTCCGATTACGTCAAGCATGAGTGGCGGTTTGCATTCCACGAAGCTGCCATCTGTGTCAATCCCATTCTCCGTCTCGGAAATTACGATCTGCTGCCGGAAGATCTGCGTGGCTCGCATGTTGAAGACTTCCGTGACAACAGCGAATTCGATTCCCACCTCGGCAATTTGATTCGCCAGCTCTCAGAAGTCATTCCGCCGCTGGGGAGGCTGGTGGCCGTACCATCGCTGCCGGACCACTTTCTAGAGCAGGGTGACCGCATTCGCGCACTTCGCGATCTGGTGATTGCGAACCTGAGCACGCCTGTAGTCCTCACCGGCGCATCGGGACGCGTTGGGCTGCATGGTATGGGCGGCATCGGCAAGAGCCTGCTGGCGGGCGCGCTCGCGAGGCGTCCAGAAATCCGCCGCGAATTCGCGGACGGCGTTTTCTGGGTGACTCTTGGGCAAAAACCGGGAGTGGTCGAACTGCAACGCAACCTAGCTAAGTCCCTCTGTGCCGCTACGCTGAATTGAGCGAAAGCGTTGCGCTTAACGCCTTGGCTGCCTCCACGGACTAAAAAATTCTAGTGAAACGATTTGTCGCCTGGGATCACTATGCATAGAGATGAGTGTGCAGTAACTCCGATTCGTTCTCGGGAGGCGTTGATGGCACAGGCATTCTCTTCACTGAGTGTATATCGCCTTCGCAGCGGTGGTAAGGACGCCAGATTCCAGGATTTCATCGACCCGAAGAAAAAGCCTTCTTTGCACCGACTAAAAGGACGTTATAACTTCGATGCCGAGCTGTTCGTAGCGCCACCAGACGAAAAGCCGCCTGGCTGGCTTGAGCCCCTTAAGGTCGGTTTTGAGGGTCTGAACGAAATTCCTGACTCAGTGAAAAACGACGCTGTGCTGATCCTCAGTGTCAACCACGGCAAGGAATTGGTGTTCTTTGCGATCACCTTTGGATTTGGCCGATTCCTTTTGAGGCCGAGCACGATCGAAAGAAATTACGGCCTGCGCGTCGCCCTTAATGCAATTTATCCAAAGCATGGCAAGGGACAGAAACTCGACCCAGAGAGGCTTCGGAGTGTGGATTCTAAGACCGTTGCCGAAACTACTTTGAGAACGCGAAGACAGGTTGACCGCATTTCCGATTTTGAGAGATTTAATGTCGATGTTGAACGTGATCTTCTTAGCGGCCTCACCGGTACGCCTCTTGAGACAGACCTGTGGGGAAGGCGTATTGATGGCTCTGATGCTGTCCATGTGCATAGGGCTGTAGCATTTGCACAACTCGGAGATATTTGTCGTCAATTCGAGAAATATTCGAAGAAAGTACCGCGTGATTTTGAATGGGTTGACAACATTTTTGTTGTTCGAGAACCTCTGCTCGTCGAGACCCTCAGGAATCGCGTGTTAGGAAGGATCCGCAGGGATGACGTCGAGAATCTCGAATTGGCTCCTCCAGAGCTGGTTGAATGGAGTGACATCGATCATTTCGCGTTTTCGTTCGCCATTGAAGAGCCTTTCAGTGATCCTAACATAGAGGAGTATGTTTCCCGTTTGCGTGCGAGAAACAAGCTCGACGGGTTGACGTTAAACCAACTGATGTCCGGCCACCGGCTAATCGCGTTTGACGCGGACGGCAACGAAATCAATGATTGGACGGTCTTTCGCGCGCTAAGTGGAGGGCTTGAACATCGCTCGCCGACTTATGTTCTGAGCGAGGGGGATTTCTTTGAAGTGAAAGCTGACTACATGGATGATTTGGATGCTGCCCTTGGCAAGTTGACGGAGTTTACCGCCGAATTACCGGAATCACGACCCAACTGGTCAGAGGATCGTTACAACCGAGAGGCCGCTGCATTGGCCGGCAATTTCCTTCTTGACAAGATGACCGTTAGGTTGACGGCCAGGACAACCCCGATTGAAATATGCGATGTGCTCACTAGTGACAAGAATCTGATTCATGTTAAGCGCAAGGTCAATGCCCCTTCGTTGAGCCATCTTTTTTCACAGGGGATTGTGTCAGCCGACCTCCTGCTCATGAATGCGGAATTTCGCACTAAAGCTCGTCAACGGATTGCTAGCCTTGAAAGAAGCCGGCATATCAACAACCGATTTTCCAAGTTGTTTCCCACCCAGCGTGGGATCACAGCGTCTTCTTTCACGATCGTCTTCGGCATTATCGAGAAGTGGAAGGGCAAAACACTGATCGAGAGATTGCCTTTTTTTAGTAAAGTTAATCTTCGTCGCTGCGTGCATGAGCTTTCCCGCATGGGTTACAAAGTAGAATATAAAAGGATTGATATCGAGCCACACCGGTAGCTCTGCCAGGAACTTTCCGGGACGGCGTGAAGCTTAAATCGCCTGAGGATCCTGCCTTAGGAGGTTTTAATGAAGTTGGAATCCGTTCCGAAAAATGTGGAGAGCCGCCTCCTGCGTTTTTACGGTGGAGGCACAATCAATTTGGCGATCAAATGCGTGGTGACAGATGGCGATCCGACGTGGCATCACTTGGACGGCAACCACCATAATCATTCTCTGGCTAATATTATTCCTCTCTCAGGTCGTCTAAATTCAGAGCTAGGCGGCCTAAAGACACGCCGTCAGAACTCCCCGCTTTTCCTTGATCCACAGCTAGTTCCCAGTGCTCTTTTGAGCAACTCCGAAACAAAGTTTCGCCAGTGGCAGGTTGCCGCGGCCTATGGGTGCGCTCACCTGGCATTTTTCACGGGAATGGCGCCGTACTCGAAGCTAAAGGACTCCGACCGAATTTCGGTGTTACGTCGCTCCTTATACTTTGCGAGACATAGATTCAACAAAGAGATAATTGAATACATAATTAAAGAAGAACTACTTCCGCTGCTGCACCGAACAATTAATGCACTGGAAAGCACAGAACGAGACCTCCTAGTTCAGGAAATTTGTGCTTTGTTAGGCGAAGAAGGGGAATCACAGTTTGCCGCTGACGTTTCCAACTTCCTGGCGCCTCTGCGGAGCAGTGGGACTGATCAGAGAGCAAGTTTGCTCCGACGAAAGGCGCAGACTGAAGGACTCGCCGGTAAGCGGGAGAATGTGCGTAAGTTGCTCGACGAGGCAAAGGAGCTTTCCGGAAACGACCTTAACCACTTAGCTAACCGGGCCAATACCGAGACTTTTTTAGCGCTTTCAAATGGTTCAATGCCCCGCTTGAAAGTACTCTTTGATAATGAGATCTCTCCTCTTTTCTTGGGATTGCTGCGGAAACAGGAACGAGGACGCATCGTAGCAATGACAGTGTCGAATGCGGCGGCAATAGCCTTACATTACGCACTTCTTGAGTCGATTTTTCGTCCGAGAGATTGGAAATCGGAACGGGATCACGCCGTAGTTTTGGCTAACGATTTGTTTCGACAAGCTGGAACAGATCTCTGGCTATTGCGCCCTCAATATTGGGAGGACGTGACCCAACTAATTCTAGGATACGGAGGCGATCCCAGCGGACTCGACCGGCTCCTAGCCCGACAACGTGGTCGTTTGAGCCCAACCGTTATCGCCTGTTTGAGGGAGGCAGTAAAACTGCTTCGCAATTAGTCTCGGAAACCAGAGTGCGAGTTCTGACGTTTTGCACTAAATCTCACTAAACTTACCGTCTCACGATCTTCGCTTTGACCGCAAGCAGTTGCGTACTGCGGCGCCATCTTTGTTCCAAAAACCCCATTGCGCCATGTTCGCTAAGTGCCAATCTCTTAATGGCTCTTGCAGCCCACATTAGGTGTTTCAAAAGCACATGCTTGTGGAACAAACTGTGCCGGGTGACAGCAGTACCAACGGGATTTGCTGGGTCGCGCGGGACCTGTGCTCGAGATTGAACTACCCGACCCTCTGGCTTGGGCGCAGAGGAGCCCTCAGAGGTTCTCTTTTGTATCACTCACTTAGAGAACCTGGTTGTTGACTCTTGGGGGAACCGCAGTTAACATTTTTATCTACAGCAAGCATCTGAATCACCACTCGCCATCGTAAGTGCCTGAATTCAGGTCGTAAATTAGGCTCAACAACCGAGGACTCCTCTGCGTATAGGGCATGCGAGTCTAGGATGCCCCAATCCGGATTCGGTTATTGGTTTGCGGCAGTTCTGCTGGTCATTGGGACTTCTCAGCGATAGCCTTTGATGCATCCCTAAATACTGGTGGCCCAGGCTGACGGACGAAAAGTGGTTCACTTATGCTTTTCCATGACGTTTTCCATCCCGCGGGGTAAATTGGTAGATTTTTGGGAGCTTCTTCTGGGTAAACATCTATCCATCCTTGCGCAATGGCGTGGGTCAGGGGTTCACGCGAAAAGTCAAATAGGTCCATGCCCCATTTAGACTTGGCCGGGCACTGCTGCTTCAGATGGAGACCCGCACAGGTAGGCCTTAATATAAACAATTCCGCCTCGCCTTTGGTCAGCCGATCGCGGCTCTGCGCCTGGTCAAACAGATAATTGAATGCATTACTGATGTTTCCTTGAAAAGTCAGTGTCGAGAACTCCTCTGTACGAGGGGACGCTTCAATCAGTATGATATGGGTCGCTTTCCATTTCAACGCGGCATCAATGGGACTGTTATGGATAAATCCACCATCGACAATTTGGATACTCGTTGGCTTACTTCTTTGCTCTCCTTGATCATAAACCGCTACATCTAGCTTTTGAGGCGGAAAAACAGGGTAAATGGTGCCAGAGCCAACAATCGTCTCAAGCAGCTTGTCTTCGTTGTGGTCCTGAAATGAGATGAATTGGCCCCCTTCACTCGGTGGCGATGGTCCCTCCGCCTGGTAATAAAAATATAGATCATCTGGCAGCATCTGCTTCCTAGGATCTTCCTCTTCGGCTCGCAACTGCGATGCAGTAATAACCAGATCACGTTGTGGTTTGTTGTTAAGAACGATATTGCGGGAGTATCTGCGCAGCCGTTCTAAGGTCGATCCGGAAGAATCGTTTTCCACTATGTCCGAATAGTAGGTCGGAAGCGCGCGCGCCATTGCATCAGAAATGGCGGCCGAATCTGTCGGCGATACTTCCCTCTCAAGAAGAATCGCGACCGTAATGGTTGATACGACAATAGCAGCAATCGCAATCCCCCCTACCATCAAAGCATGCTTTGTGTCCCACTGCCAATTAACTTTGGCTTTTGTCATCGCACTCGGAAGTAGCACCATAATAATTCCGATGGTTATCGGCATCGGAATGGTGAATCCAGAAATTCGAAACGGCAAAAACTGAAGCAAAAAGTAATGTTCAAGCCAGTGATATGCGCTGGGTAAGTGTCCCCAGTACGGCGTCAAACTGGCAACAAACTCAAGGATCGACAGCACAAGCATGGTCCACCCGGCCAGGTTCCACCACGTGCCGCTGCCAAGCCGCGACCATTCCAATAATGACATGATCCCGAAAATCATTAAACACAACAGCATCTGAGCGAGAAATAATCCACAAATCGCGATTGCTATCGAAAAGTAAAAGGCACCTTGAAATGCTGCTCCTACTATTAGCATCAACAGCAATGAAAGCAGAGGAATTAAGGTTAACCCTTTGTTAGCAATGACTCCCTTTTCCCACATACCAAGCGTCCAAGCGACTGTTAGTATGACAATCGTCGAACAAATCAAATAAAATTCGGGGCTGGTCTTTATTTGGACAATCCCTGCGATAAGCTGTTCTAAAATCAGAATGGCAGACAAGCCAATGAAAACTCTTTTCCAACTCCAGTACGGCCCCTTATAAAACCCGGCGAAAATGCTGATGACAAGGCTTTGCGCCAATCCAAACCAGGTGCTCACCCAAAACAAGAATCGGTTAGAGGGATGGATAAGGGATGCAAGATTCAAGGAGAGCCACAGATGTTCGAGCCTATACTTTACCTTTTGTGAAGAAGGATTTTTTGTTGCGCCTAAAGCAGCAAATAATGCATTGATTGATCCCCCTGAGGTGCCTACAACAAGGTTCACATCAAGTTGAGACAACACACTACAATCTGATTTGCAAGCTTTGCGCCTATTCTCTAGTCTGGCCTCGAGCGCCTCGATAGCACCCGCCTGATAAGCACATTTGGCGCCGCCTCCTGACAACACGAGGGCCAGACGTGGCATTTGCCCTGTTGCAGTCTTGTACTTAATTAAGGGTCAATGATGTCATCGAGAGTAGCGTGATATTCACGTTGAGTTGAGAGGTCAACGTGGACTTCAGCCATCCATTTTTGTAAATCCGCGTAATTCCCGACCCAGTCGGCTTCGTGAATCAGACCGAAGGGGGACGGAGGCGCGGTGCTCATTTTATTCACGAGATCAGTGAGCAACTTTTTATTACGATCAAAAGTCTCGGGAATATTGTAGTTAACAAGCAAAACGTTGTACGGGATGGGATTATTAAGCTCTTCCAATCCCTGTACGACTTTCAATTGCAACAATTGGGTTGGGGAAATCTTACTGCTATCATGTACAAAGGCGACAAGTATCTTGCCATCGTCGTCAGCCATCGGATAATTTACAAGCCGCTTTATGGACGCAGGCTGTTGATAAGTAAATACCTCTGTAATATCCGATCGCGTCGATAAATCGTCTTTATATAATTCCAGGGCGTGTTTCGGCAATATGTACCCTGAAGCTGAAAGCGGACGAACATATAAGAACCTAACGGGTCTGTGCAAACTAAGGATTTCCTTTAGCGTGTTGACATTTGCAAGGTCCGGGCTATTTCGGACCAGCGCAACCGTGTGAAATGCAAGTTCGACATTGTCGACTTTACGATGTAATTGCACTTGCTGTTGAATGGAAAGGCCCTCGAGTCTCTGGATGGATGGGACAAATGTTGGCCCAAGATAGCCGCCGGTTGTGGCAACATACGAGTTGTTGAGCCGTTCCCGTTCCAGGGCGAGCTGTTTTTGCCGGTCTGGAGTTTTGCTCGGACTGTTTTCTAGTTGTCTTTCCTTGTTGTTCAGGCCATTGAAGAGCATTGCCATAGGTGTTGCAGCCAGCACTGCGGCATCGATCTGTTTCTTCTCCCACCAATCGAGAACTTCCGCATAATCGCCGACCGCCACCTCAAACGAGACCGGGTGCTCACGGTCTGCCAACTTCGCGAGATCGTGGAATAAGCCTGTATACAGTCGATAGACGTCCTCAATATTTTGATATTCAGAGACTCCTATTCGGATTGTCACTGGTGCATTGGGAGTCTTTTCTTTCCCCTTAGCAAGAGAGGGTATGTGAGTCAACGGCAAGCATAAAAAGATAATCAAAATACGTTGAAAGAGCATATTATTCCTCCACTTACAGGCACTGGATTGTCGTGAAAAGAAAATTACATAACCCGTGCGTAATTCCGTAGCCTGGGAAGTCGTAAATGACAAAGCATCGTGAGCGCAAATGTGCCTCCTTCCAAGAAACAAATATCAGTCGCGGGAGTGTGGCTTTGGAGAAAACATGCGGCAGGCCAATTACCGTCGTCAGCGGAGGTAGAATGACATATGGGAATAGCGATGCATTTGGTGCATAACGGGAATTCCGCTCTTCGCTATCGTTTGGCATAGTTGTGTTCACGGGTCACAATGAAACTGGCGGGCGATTCCCGATAAAAACATTGATGAGCAGTTACCGGCAAGATGCAACTGCATATTGTGACAGCCAATATTCAAAGTACGGGGAAATCAAACTGGCAGCTGCAATACGGAGGATAAAGAATTTCTTAGAGTGTACTGAAGTGTAACGTGGTGGGCATGTGAGTCAAGCTACACTTCTCGAATCGCGCTTTCTCATTCGAGAATTCCGCAAGTACAAAGGCATCAAACGGCCAACTCGGAGTGCCAGCGCGATTGTGTTGATGGCGTCCTAACGAGGCCGTAACTGGCACGATTGTTGACGCAACGAATGGCAAGCGCTCGGACGTGGTACGGAAAGAGGCCGACGGCGACACTTGGAAACAAGAGTGACGAAGGCGGAAATCTCGTTTACGAGATTGTTTGCAATTTTAAAGTTACACAGGCTGACGCCGAAGGCTTCATGTCCAGTCTCCTTTCACTCACCTGTCGGCCTGCCGCCGGTAGGATCGCACGTCCGCATTGTCGGAACCTACGTCCGAGATACGAATCATGCGAAATGGACGCAAATTCATCCGTTTCTAAAATCACGATAGTTCCGTAACTCAGAGATAAGAGGATTGCTTCGAGGAAGAAATGCCTGCTTGGAAAGGAATCGTTGGCAAAGGGTTCAGCGCATCAGATTTTGGCGACTACGTTCAAACCGTTGAACTGACTTCGTGGCGTCCGCAATTTCTCATGGGGCGTTGAGTTGGTCGGGGACTATTCCATAGAAGATTTCAGTCCAGCCGTTCAGACTAACGCAGCTTCCGCACTGGCTGGTCTTTATTCTCTCGCCGGACTCAGCCCCGACAAATTGAAATTGCATAAGGACGATCCCCTAACCACTCACAAAAACTGCCCCACCACGAAGATCGTAAGGGGCGATGTGATCACATTTGTATCAGCTGCGCTAACAGAGATGCATCCGGGAGAACACACTCCTGGTGCGGTTGGTTGATAGCGGAACCGCTAAAGGTATTCTAAGAAATTATGAAGGGTGTTACGTGTTGATTTCGTTTGAAAGGAGGTGGGGTTTCGCAGTATCGTGCTGTTCACACCCCAAGCCCTGGCTGGAGTACGTCTATGAAGTCCATTCGCACGATCCTTCTTCTAATACTGTCCCTCCTTCCAACGCTTCCGGCATACGCCAGTGAAGACAAGCCGGCTGTTGCAAATTGCAAAGTACAGCAACAGGGCCCCAATGCCCATCGCCTCGTTGTGCTGCTGCACGGCATAGCCAACAGCGAACATCGAATGGACGACGTTCGAGATTCCATCCTAGCGGCAATGCCCGACGCTGATTTTCTAGCTCCTACCTTTTCAACCAGCATCTATGCCTCTGATGATCCCCGTACAATTGCGGCCAGCATCGCAGAGTGCGTCAGCCGGGTATTCGACCCAAAGTATTCGGACGTTGTTTTGGTCGGATACAGCGCTGGAGGACTCCTACTGAGAAAGGCTTATTTGATTAGCCGAGGATATTCAAGCGATGACCCAAATAGCATGCAGAGAGTCAAAGAGGAATGGGGTTCGCGCGTAAGTCGTATCGTATTGTTGGCAGGCATGAATCGGGGTTGGTCCATCGATCCGGCGCCAGCGAATATGAGTTGGTTTACTAGGTTTAAGATTCGCGTTGCAAACGCACTCACGCCAGCGAGTGTAGGCGGTTTAATCAAGAGCATGCGGCGCGGCGCACCGTTCGTTGTCGATCTTCAGATCGACTGGATGAGAATGGCCGAAGATGCTCGCGAGGCAAATCAGCACTTGCCAATGACCATTCAGTTGTTGGGCGACAGAGACGACATTGTTTCGAAGACGGACAGCATTGATTTGGAATCTGGTGCCGCTTTTATTTATAAGCGATTGCCCGATCCGACGAACCACATGACTGCGGTCAACTTCTCCGGAGACATTGGGCAACTACGAAAACGGGTATTTTTAGACGCGCTGACAACGCCTCCAGAAAGATTGACCGGTGACTATCTTCCGGAAGCGGAGATTGTGCCAGATTTTTCTATTACCGATGTCGTGTTCGTCGTACACGGTATCCGCGACCCCGGGGCAGATTGGACAGCAGAGATAGCGAGACAATTAGAAGGAATGAAGCCGGGATTGAAGGCCATACCCTCCAGCTATGGCTATTTCCCCATGGGTAAGTTCCTGCTCGACTTTGAACGCGAAAAGAACGTTCGCTGGATGATGGACCAGTACACTGCGGCAATGGCCCGATACCCAAAAGCAAAGTTTTCATTTATCGGCCACAGCAACGGCACTTTTCTTCTTGCCCAGGCTTTAAGAAATTATCCCGCCTGCCGCTTTGAACGCGCAGCGCTTGCTGGTAGTGTTATGCCAGCAAATTTTCCTTGGCATAATACCGGCGGCAAGATAAATGCTGTAAAAAATTATGTGGCAACGGCAGACTACGTTGTCGGTATCTTCCCCCATTTTTATGAGGTCTTGAGACCCAATACGTCGAATATCGGGGGCGCGGGATTCGTGGGTTTTTACAGAGATGACCTCGTACGAAAAGAGCAGGTCACATATGTAATTGGCGATCATGGGGCCGCGCTCGTTCCCGGCGTCATGGCTAACATCATCAGTTTCATCTTACGGCAGCCAAACGAGACTCCAATTTCGCCTAATTGCTTTGCTACTGCTCAATCCAGGGGCGCGGTCTGGGCATCGAAGTTCTGCTGGTTAATATGGTTGGGGCTTCTCTCAATTCTGGTTGGTATTGCATGGTTTCTTACCCACATGACGAAGGGTAAGAGATTCGTTATCAGGCTTGCAGTACTGGCCGCATACATCGGCCTTCTAATTTTGCTGCTCAATACAATATAAGCTTGGCAATTTACACGGTGGGTTGAAGAGTCGCTGCCGATGCGATCTTCTTCTTGGCCTTTTCAGTTCACCCTTGCACTGTTCACATTCAACTCCCACAAGGACGTCTTTCGCAGTAGCATCAGGCTTCAGGTGCAGTGTCGGATAGTGCTTCTTGATTTCTGTCGCCCATCCCTCGTCCATGCCGGCGGCTATAAGGATTTGCGGGTCGAACTGTTCCTCGGCCAAGCGAAAACCTCACTGATTGCCAAGCATTCATAAATGCGACGTTTCTGCAGAGCAGATCAAAGGCATAGAAACATGGATCGCTCTTATCAAAGAACAGCGCATTGAGGTCAGCCTTGCCAGCGTCATCCAGGCACAGAATCTTGCCGTCCAGAATTGCGTCTTTCACAGACGCAGTGATGCAAGAAATCTCTGCCTGGGATAAGCATCGCGGAAATAGAGATCCAAGGGTTAATGCTAGTAAAGGCGAAGAAAGCTGCTTTCCTAAAATTCAGAGACGCTGCCTACCGATTCGTTCGGAAACCATCCTTTCCAGCACATTGGGATCCTAAGCTTAGAATTCCACGTGGACAAGTTGTCGCG
>JADMIO011107679.1_pt1 | contig 99630 bp, 92 predicted proteins | sample 8958161 | NCBI WGS metagenome assembly JADMIO01 (sample SAMN16585339, study PRJNA669376) | soil metagenome | isolation source: Crop rotation soil | place: USA: Cullars Rotation, Alabama | collected 2011
CGCGACAACTTGTCCACGTGGAATTCTAAGCTTAGGATCCCAATGTGCTGGAAAGAGTGCCGCGTTCCGGGCGGAACTGGTCGACGCAGCCATCGTCGACGTCGGATCCCCGCATGACGACACCTGGGTCGTGGCGGCGCTGGCTCGCGAGTTCCCGAGCGCGCCGTTTTTCGCGCTCGCTCCGTTGCGCGCGGCGGAGGGTCCGGCGATCGCGCAGTGCGCGGAGCTGGAGTTCGCGGACATTCTCGTGGAAGGAATCGACGACGGCTGTGCCAGGGATCTCGTGGCCCGGCGTGGGTTCTCCGCCCGCTTCGCGGACGCGCTGCGCACTCCACCCGCGTCGCTGGCACTGAACTCGGACGTGCAGCTGCGCGCCTGGGAGTACATCGTGGCGCACGCGGGTCGCCGCGTGCGCACGATCAACCTGGCGCGCCGTCTCGGTGTCACGCGCGAGCATCTGAGCCGGACGTTCGCCGCGGACAATTCGCCGAACCTCAAGCGCGTCATCGATCTCGTGCGCCTGCTCGCCGCCGCGGAGCTGTCGAAGAACCCGGGCTACGACATTCGAGACGTCGCGACGGTCCTCGATTTTGCGTCCTCGTCCCATCTCTCGAGCACGGCACAGCGGGTCGTGGGAACGAAGCCCGCGTCGCTGGCGCGCCTGCGCTCGGTGGACCTGATCCAGCGATTCACCAAGGGACACGGTCGCAGTCGTTCCTGAGACCCCCGAGGGCGCCTCGATCAGGCCGGACTCTGGTCGGCAACCCGCGCCAGTGGATCGCTCGTCGTGGCGACCTGCCGATCGAGGTACACGAGAAATCCCGACAGCAGCCGATTGACGGTCTGGATCCTCGCTCCCACCTGCGCGTGTGTGGTGACCGAGAGCAGGTCCGCCTGCCTCGCGATGGCGAGTGACGTCTCCAGGCGCAGCAGCTCGCGCTTGGCTGCCCGATACAGCTGTCGTTGTTCCCCGGCCGCGTAACGGCCATAACCCTCGGCGATGTGCTCGGCCACGAGCAGAGCACTGACCATCGTGTGCTCCGTGATGGCTTTGATCTCACGCCGGTTGGTGTGGCGCATCCCCCGGATGACATCGGCACCGAGCCCGACGGCTTCCTGCCACACTCGTAGATCCCGAAGTCCCAGCCCCATGGTGCGGAAGATGCGGCCCACCAGCCGCCCGCCCAGCACCAAAACAACGCAGTTGGTGTTCGTCCCCAAAGAGGGTCATTCTTACCGGCTTGCAGCGATTCCCCCGCTTGTGATATTTTTCACAAGCTCCCAGCAGGGAGCTCGTTCCCGAATTCACCCCGCTCGATATGGCTACTGAGACCACACTCCGCCCCGGCGAGATCAAGGACATCCTGCTCCGCGAGATCGAGGCGGCAGACCTCCACGAGCTCGACGTCGAAGAAGTCGGATCCGTCCTCGAAGTGAAGGACGGAATCGCCCGCATCTATGGATTGAATAAGGCCATGGCTGGCGAGATGCTGGAGGTCACCTCGTCGGAGACGGGCAACGTGATCACGGGGCTCTGTCTCAATCTCGAGGAAGACAACATCGGCGCCGTCATTCTCGGCGACTACCTCCAGCTCAAGGAGGGAGACGACGTCCGCAGGACGGCGCGAGTGCTCGAGGTTCCCGTGGGTCAGGAGCTCGTCGGGCGCGTGGTCGACGCGCTCGGGCGACCGATCGACGGTCAGGGTGAGATCAACGCGAAGCACACGCGGAAAGTGGAGTCAGAGGCGCCCGGCATCATCGTTCGCCAGCCCGTGAAGGAACCGCTGCAGACGGGCATCAAAGCGATCGACTCGATGATCCCGATCGGCCGCGGCCAGCGTGAGTTGATCATCGGCGACCGCGGCACCGGCAAGACGGCGATCGCGATCGACACGATCATCAATCAGAAGGGGCAGGGCGTCATCTGCGTCTACGTCGCGATCGGCCAGAAAGCATCCACCGTGGCTTCCGTGGTGGAGCGGCTGAAACAGGCGGGCGCGATGGAATACTCGATCGTCGTCGCGGCGACGGCGTCCGACCCCGCGCCGATGCAGTACATCGCGCCGTACACGGGCTGCGCGATGGCAGAGTACTTCATGTACAACGAAGGCAAGCCGACGCTGTGCGTGTACGACGATCTCTCGAAGCAGGCAGCCGCGTACCGCCAGCTGTCCCTGGTGCTGCGTCGTCCACCCGGCCGTGAGGCGTATCCCGGCGACGTCTTCTATCTCCATTCCCGTCTGCTCGAGCGCGCAGCGAAGCTGAGCAACGACGCCTCGGTGGTCGATGGGAAGACGATCCTGAAGCCCGGTGGATCGCTCACGGCCCTTCCTTTGATCGAGACCCAGGCGGGCGACGTCTCGGCGTACATTCCCACCAACGTCATCTCGATCACCGACGGCCAGATCTTCCTCGAGTCCGACCTCTTTTTCTCCGGGGTCCGACCGGCGATCAACGTCGGAATCTCGGTTTCGCGCGTCGGTGGATCGGCGCAGGTGAAGGCGATGAAATCGGTTGCCGGTCGCCTGCGTCTCGACCTCGCCCAGTACCGCGAGCTCGAAGCATTCGCGTCGTTTGCGTCGGACCTGGATGCGGCGACGAAGAAGCAGCTCGAGCGCGGCGCGCGCACCGTCGAGATCCTCAAACAGGGTCAGTACTCGCCGATGCCCGTGGAGCAGCAGATCATGATCATCTTTGCCGTGACCAACGGCTTTCTCGACGACGTGGACGTCGCCAAGCTTCGCGATTGGGAGCGCGGCTTTCACGAGTTCATGCGCTCGCAGTTCCCGCAGGTGGGCGACGCGATCCGCCAGAAGCGGGAGCTGTCCAAGGACGTCGAGGCTGACCTGCGCCGCGGGATCGAGGCGTACAAGAAGAACACGACGAAGTGATCTCCAATGGCTAAGGGCCGCGAGCTGAAGGGCCGGATCAAGTCCGTCGAGAACACGCGCAAGATCACGCGGACGATGGAGATGGTCGCGACCTCGAAGATGAAGCGCGCGCAGGATCGCGTGGTGGCAGCGCGTCCGTACGCGACGTCGCTCGGCGAAGTCATCGCGGGTCTCTACACCCCGGACCTTGCCGAGCGCTTTCCGTTGCTCCGCCAGATCACGGGGAAGCCCAAGAAGGCCGCGATCATGCTGCTCACGGGCAATCGTGGCCTGGCCGGCGCCTTCAACTCGAATCTCATCAAGGAAGCACGCGGCCTCGTCGCGAAGCTCGAAAGCGAAGGCACCGAGGTCGAGATTCACGCCATCGGAAAGAAGGGGCTTGGGTACTTCCGCTACGTCGGTCGCCCCGTGGCATCCAGTCGCATCGACCTCGGTGATCGCCCCACCGCCGAGAACGCCGCCGAGCTGGTAGATGCGCTGATGCAGCGCTTCACGTCGGCCGAGCTGGATGCCGTCTACATCGTGTACGCGAAATTCGTCTCCGCGCTCTCGACGCCTCCCACCAGTCAACTGGTGCTTCCGGTGACGCCCCCGGCGCGCGCGAAGGGCACGGCGCCGGATTATCTCCTCTTCCCATCCGCGGAAGCGATCCTCGAGAAGCTGCTTCCTGCGTACGTACGCAATGCCGTGTATCGCGCGCTGGTGGAGACCATCGCCGGCTTCTACTCGGCGCAGCGCACGGCAATGAAGAACGCCACGGACAACGCCGGCGAGATGCTCAACATCCTGCGGCGCACATACAACCGAGCCCGTCAGGCGCAGATCACCCAGGAAATCGCGGAGATCGTGGGCGGCGCCGCGGCCCTGGAATGACAACCCCGAGAACCGACATGGCAACCGCAACTGCTTCGAAGAATATCGGCAAGGTGGTGCAGGTCATCGGACCCGTGCTCGACATCTCGTTCGAGTCCGAAAACCTGCCCGAGCTGTACAACGCGATCCAGATCAGGACCAAGTCCGATTCTGGCGCCGACATTAACGTCACCGCCGAGGTGCAGCAGCACATCGGTCGGAACCAGGTGCGCGCGGTGGCGATGTCCACCACCGACGGCGTCGTTCGCGGAATGGACGCCGTGGACGCGGGCGGGCCGATCACCGTGCCCGTCGGGAACACCCCGCTCGGGCGCATCCTCAACGTGCTCGGCGAACCGGTGGACAACGGCGCGGTGATTCCGGCGAGCGCGCCGCGCTGGCCGATCCACCGCAAGCGTCCGGAGTTCGTGTCGCTCGAGCCCAAGACAGAGATCTTCGAGACCGGCATCAAGGTCATCGACCTGATCGCGCCCTTCGTGAAGGGTGGCAAGATCGGCCTGTTCGGCGGCGCCGGCGTGGGCAAGACGGTAGTCATCCAGGAGCTGATCAACAACGTCGCGAAGGGCCACGGCGGCAAATCGGTGTTCTGCGGAGTCGGTGAGCGGACGCGCGAGGGGAACGACCTGTATCTCGAATTCAAGGAAGCGGGGATCCTCGACAAGGTCGCGCTGATCTACGGGCAGATGAACGAGCCGCCGGGCGCGCGTCTGCGCGTGGGCCTGACCGGTCTCACGGTGGCGGAGTACTTCCGCGACAAGGAAAACGCGGACGTGCTCGTGTTCATCGACAACATCTTCCGGTTTACCCAGGCGGGGTCGGAAGTGTCGGCGCTGCTGGGGCGCATGCCGAGCGCGGTGGGCTATCAGCCGACGCTCGCGACCGAGATGGGCGATCTGCAGGAGCGGATCACGTCCACGAAGAACGGCTCGATCACGTCGGTGCAGGCGATCTACGTTCCCGCGGACGACATCACCGATCCCGCGCCGGCAACCGCCTTCGCGCACCTCGACGCGACCGTGGTGCTGTCGCGCGCGATCACGGAGCTCGGCATCTATCCGGCGGTCGACCCGCTCGCGTCGGGTTCGCGCATCGTGGATCCGCAGTTCATCGGGCAGCGGCACTACAACGTGGCAACGTCCGTCCAGAAGGTGTTGCAGCGCTACAAGGAGCTGCAGGACATCATCGCGATACTGGGCATGGACGAGCTGTCCGAGGACGACAAGAAGGTCGTGGGACGCGCGCGCCGCATCCAGCGCTTCATGTCCCAGCCGTTCGCCGTGGCCGAACAGTTCACGGGTATCAAGGGGAAGTACGTGAAGCTCGAGGAGACCATCTCGTCGTTCGAGCGGCTGGTGGCGGGCGAGTTCGACCAGTACCCGGAACAGGCGTTCTTCATGGCTGGGGGCGCGGACGACGTGCTCGAGAACGCGAAGCGGATTCAGGGCTGAGGCGCCCGGTGCTCAAGGTCTCAGTGATCTCGCCGGAGGCGTCGCTGTATCAGGGCGACGCCACCTCCGTTGTGGCTCCTGCGTTCGATGGCGAAGTTGGTATCCTCACGGGCCACGCCCCGATGATGACTCTGTTGGGGAAGGGGGAGCTGCGCGTCGAAGGGGGGAGCGGATCGAAGAAGTTCGCGATCGAGGGTGGGTTTCTTCAGGTAGTGAACAACGAGGTTCGCGTCGTGACCGAGCGTGGCAGCGCCGCGTAGGCATCTGTTTCCTGCTCCCGCTGGTTACCCTGTATTGCCTTCGAGCCCCACCGGGCTCCGTGGCGCCGTAACCCCGATTTAAGCCTCCCACCTATCCGAAAGAGCCGTTTCGCATCGGGGGCGGGAGATACAGGAGCAGCATCGTTCCCCCCATTAGGTATAAAGTCGTTCTTGCACGACAGCTCGTAGGTCCTTACCGTTCGCTGGCTTACAACCGCCAGCTGAGGTGGCTTTCGCCCGGAAATCGGTGACCGGGACGGGCCCTTCCAGAGTTAGGAGTGTCAGCCGCAGGCTCAGCAGCCGCGGAGTGCCTGCCCGTCACACCAGCACAGATGTCGTGCGTGTGCGCCGGCTCCTCGCGTCATCTCAGGCGTGAAGGCCGTGTGTGTTTGTCCTTCGCAGTAGATCGGGAAACATCAAGGAGGAAGGAATGTTCTTTCAGGTGCGTCAGGTAAGGCAGTGGATCGCAGTCGCAGCCGCACTGGCGTTCGTGCCCGTGTGGGCAAACGCGCAGGACCGGTCGGTGACCATCACGGGCCGAGTCATTGGCGAGAACGGCGATGCATTGCGCGCGGCGAATGTCGCGATCCCCGAATTGAGTCTCGTTGTCTACGTCGATGCCGACGGCAACTACCGCCTCGTCGTTCCGGGCGCGCGGGCCACTGGCCAGCAGGTCGCGCTCACCGCGAGGATGATCGGACGCCAGTCGCGTTCCGTTCCGGTACGCCTCAACCCGGGCACGACGCTGACACAGAACTTCCAGCTTCCGGCCGATCCGCTGCGTCTGCAGGAGGTCGTGGTCACGGGTGCGGGAACCGAAAGCCTGGTGGAGCGGCTGGGAACGGCGCGCGCCTCCGTCGATGCCGCGACCATCGCGCGCACCAACGAGACGAGTGTCGTCCAGGCTCTCGCAGGAAAGATCCCGAACGTCGTCACGAACCAGGGCAGTGGTGACGCGGGCGCGTCCACCGCGATCCAGATTCGCGGGGCGAAGACGTTCGGCGCGAGTCAGCCCACGATCTTCGTGGACGGGGTTCCGATCAACAACAACACGCGTATTGCCAGCGTGGGCACCCTCGGCGCGCTGGAGGGCCCGCCAACCGCCAACCGCGCGTCCGACATCAACCCCGACGACATCGAGTCGATCGAGATTCTGAAGGGCGCTGCTGCCTCGTCCATCTACGGCGCGAGTGCGGGATCCGCGGGCGCGATTCTCATCACCACGAAGCGCGGCCGCTCCGGCAGCACCCAGTACACCTTCCGTTCGAACTTCCAGGCGGATGAGCCGATCAAGACGCTGCCGGTGCAGCGCAGCTACGGCGTCGGATCGCGCGGCATCACCTCGCCGTGCGTCGGCGTGAACTGCACGATCAGCTCGAACTTCTTCTCGTGGGGGCCGCAGCTTGCGGCTGGAACGCCCACCTTCGATCACGCCGCCGAGATCTATGAGACGGGCAACATCTTCGACAACACGCTGTCGTTGTCGGGCGGAAACGAGCGGACGACGTTCTACCTCTCGGCCGCGGCGCTGGATCAGGACGGCTTCATCGTCGGCAACAAGGACTTCCTGAAGCGCTATACGACGCGGTTCAACGGGTCGCACATGTTGACCGACAATCTGACCATCGGCGCGAGCGGGTCGTACGTGCAGACCAAGTCCGGCGGCGAAAGCCGCGGCAATGGTCTGAGCGGCGTCGGCCTTGGCGCGCTGCGGCAGCCGCCGGATTTCAACGCGCTCCAGTATCTCGATCCCGTGAGCGGATACCACCGGTCGTGGCGCTTCCCGAATCCGGGACCGACGGCGGCCAGCGCGGCGACCTTCAGCCGCGGGTTCGACAACCCGTTCTACGCGATCAACGAAGATCAGCTCACCGGCGAGACCGGCCGCTTCTTCGGCAACATCAACACCAACTACCGCCCCTTCAACTGGCTGCAGGTGAACTGGACGCTGGGCGGCGACTACAACAGCGATGACCGGACCTACGCGTTCGGGCAGGCCAGCTCCGGTACGCCGGGTGGACAGATGGAGCGCTGGCAGTACTACGATCGCTTTATCGATCACAACCTGAACGTCACGGCCACCCGCCAGATCAACAGCAACATCAACGCGGGACTGACGCTCGGACAGAACCTCAACGAGACGTATTTCCGGCAGATCGACGTGCTCGGTCAGACGTGGATCGCGCCGAAGCCGTACAAGCTCACCAACACGGTGTCGCGCACGATTCCGACCGACAACGAAACGCGTCGGCGGATCGACGGCTACTTCGCGCAGGGCACGACAGACCTGTACGATCAGGTCTTCCTGCAGGCCCGCATCCGGAACGACGGCAACTCGTCGTTCGGTGTCGGCCACCAGCGGGCGTGGTATCCCGGCGCCAGCGCGTCGTGGAGCTTCACGAAGTCGCTCAGCGTTCCCGAGAACATTCTGAGCTTCGGCAAGATCCGCGTCGCCTACGGCGAGAGCGGTCAGCAGCCGCCGCTCTACACCACGCAGGACATCTACTCCGGCGCGGCGTTCGCGGATTTCAATCCGGCTTCGATCCAGGCGCCGACGCTGAACAACCTCGGCGGTCTGTACCAGGGTACGACCCGCGGTAACCCCGACATCCGGCCCGAGAGGAACAGAGAGCTCGAGGCGGGCTTCGACCTGAGTCTCTTCAAGGGGCGGTCGGACGTCTCCGTGACGATGTACGATTCCAAGTCGAGCGACGTGATTTTCGCCGTACCGCTTCCGCCCTCGACGGGCTACACGTCCGTCAACCTGAACGCGGGCGCGCTGACCAACAAAGGCTGGGAAGTGTCGACGAACTACCGCGCGTTCACCTCGCGCGATCTGAACGTTGAAATCGGCGGCAACTGGGCGAAGAACCGCAACATGGTGACGAGCCTGGGCGCCATCGAAGCACAGACGAGCGGCTCCATCCTGATGCCGACGGCCGATAATTGCGGCCCCGAGGCGAAACTGCCGCGCTGTCAGACCGGCTTCGGAAATTCGTTCGCCGGCCAGGCGACGTTCGCGCAGGTCGGGTATCCGCTCGGGACGTGGCGGTCGCAGGACTTCGCGCGTTGCGGTCGGGGCCTCACCACGGTGACGTTCCAGGGCATCGTGAACGACGTCGGCGCCGCGTGCGCCAATGCCCCGGACGGCGCGCTCTACATCGCCGCCAACGGCTTCCCGATCGTGGATCCATCGGAGCGGGCGCTCGGCAACCCGTGGCCGGACTGGACCGCGGGCATTTCGACGAGCATCGAGTATCGCGGCGTGCAGGTCAGCGCGTTCCTCGATCACCGTCACGGTGGCGACGTGCTCAACATGACGCGCGCGTCGATGAACCAGTACGGCACGCACAAGGACACGGAGATCCGTGGCCAGTCGCGCACGTTCGGAACGGACATGCTGTGTCACAACCAGACCTGCGACGTGCTGAACGGACCCGTCGTGGGCCCGGGCGTCGGTCAAGCCGTGGTCATCGGTGAAGGCTGGTTCAGCGCGCAGGTGGCTGGCACCCAGGGTGGCGGCATGGGAGCGACCGGTGGTCCCATCAGCGCCAAGCTCGAAGATGCGACGCACACGCGTCTGCGTGAGGTGTCGATCGGTTACACCTTCAACCAGAACTGGGTACAGAAGATCGGCGGCTCGCGTTCGATGGACGTCAAGGTCTCGGGCCGCAACCTGAAGCTCTGGACGGACTACAGCGGGCTCGATCCTGAGACCAACATCGGTGGCGCGTTGAACGCAAATCGCGGCATCGACTGGTTCGGCACTCCGCTCGCTCGCGCGTGGGTGCTGTCCGTTGCCCTCCACCACTAGAGAAAACTTGAGGATTCAGATGAATAAATCGGTACTCACAGTCGGTGTGGTGTCGGTGGCACTCGGCATTGCCGCGTGCAACAGCTTTCTCGTCGGAGATGGCCTCGACAAGACACCGAACAGCGCACTCCAGGCCACCGTGCAGCAGCAGCTGATTGCCGTGCAGGCAAATGCGGCAACGCTGTTCGAGGGCCAGCTCGCGCGCTCGGCTGGCATCTACACCCAACAGCTCATCGGCAGCAACAACCAGCAGCTGCAGTGGGCCACGCAGTATCAGCAGTCGGAGAGCGACATCCCAGCCTTCATGGGACGCTTCTACACGGGAGCGGGTCTGCTCGGTCTGCGGAACATCCAGGCCTATGGTGCCGCGAACGACAAGTTCCTCGAAGGCATCGCAAAGATCTGGGAAGGATTTTTCTTCGGTACCGCCGCCTCGATCTGGGGCGATCTGCCGTACAGCGAGGCGCTGACGGCGATTTCCACGCCGAAGCTGGACCCGCAGCAGAGCATCTATACCGAGGTCCAGACCCGTCTCGACGAGGGGATCGCGGCGCTCCAGGCGGCGCCGAGCACGGGAGCATGCGAGATCTACGATCTGATCTACTGCACCGGGACGCCGACGCCGACGCGCGCCCAGGAAATCGCGCGCTGGATCGCGGCGGCTCACACGCTCAAGGCGCGGTTCTACCTCCATCTCGTGGAGCGGCAGGGCAACGCCGCCTACACGCTGGCGCTGGCACAGGCACAGCAGGGCATCAGCGACGTGCCGGCAAACGCCACACAGGCCATGCACGGCCAGGCCGTCGGAGACTTCAAGTTGTTCCACGGCGGAACGCTCGACCAGGACGCCAACATCTGGTACGAGTTCCTCAACCAGCGTCAGGACATCGTCGCCGGTGACGCGCTCATTCAGATACTCAAGGCGCGAAACGATCCCAGGCTGGCGGCGTATTTCAACGCCAACGCGAGTGGCCAGTTCACCGGCCACAACCAGAACAACGCGGTCGTCGGCGTCGCGCCGGCCTCCACGATCAACACACCGGTGCGTCGTGCCCCAACGTTCAGACAGCCGCTCGTCACGTGGGCCGAGAACCAGATGATCCTCGCGGAAGCGAATTTCGTCCTCAACGGTGGCGACGCCGCTGCGGCTCCTTTCGTGAACGCGGTGCGCGCGTCGGTCGGGTTGCCGGCGTTCGCTGGAGCACTCACGTTCCAGGATGTGATGATCGAGAAGTACATCGTCATGTATCAGAACGTGGACGTCTGGTCCGATTACAAGCGGACCTGCTTCCCGACGCTGGCCAAGTTCGGCTCGGCGACCGAGATTCCCGGACGCTTGCCCTACAGCTCGACGGAGCGCTCCGCGAATCAGAACATTCCATTGCCGTCGGCGTATCCCGCGGGAACCACGGGGCCAGCGGCTCTGCGCAACTGGAACGACCCCGCCGCCTGTCCGTGAGGTAGTCGGGGCTGATTAAGATTCATCGGACGACCGGTCCGGCCTTCGGCCGGGCCGGTCGTTTGCACTTGGGCACGGGACTGTCTCGAACACTTCCATGACTCTGAACACGAATGTCCGGCGCGCTGCCGCGCTCATTTACCTGCTGACTCAGGCGGCGTGCTATACGGCGCGACCACTCGACGTGAGCATTCCGGCGCCCAACACCCGAGTGATCGCTCAGCTCACAGACTCCGGGACCGTGGCCATGGCCAACGCCCTCGGCCCCGGTGGAGTGGAAGTGGAAGGAATCGTCGAAAGCGCCGATGCGTCCGGGTGGACGCTGCGCATGCTTCGCGTGGATCAGCGCGGAGGAATTTCCACTCTCTGGAATCGTGAAGCGGTCACCTTTCCGAGATACACGCTGACACGACTGACCGAGAAGCGCATCGACCGGAAGAAAAGCTGGGCGTTTGCCGGCCTCCTGACCGCCGCCGTGGTGATTGCGGGCAAGGCCTTCGGTGTCTTCACCATCGGGAGCGAGCCGGTCGGCCCGCCCCCTCCGCCGCAGTAGCTGGCGTCTCTCGGGGCGTCAGCGGGCGTGTCGGGGGTCGTTTCCGCTTCGCGTCCAGAGGCCGATCAACCCGCACTTCGCATTCTGAGCGCTCGAATTGAATTGGGCGGGCAGCTCTGACGGGCTGTAGATCTCGATTCCCACGAGCTCGTGCGCGGCGACGTAATTGTTGATCGGGACGTCTGCAATCGGCAGGGGAGACCCATTCACGTAGAACAGCACCGGGCAGCGGCCGCCCCTGTGCATGACGGCGAGATTTTCCCCATAGAACCCGGCGACCGGGCGGATTTGGATTCCCGGCACGCGTCTGAGCACGTCGGTGACTTGCCGCGGCTGCATACGGAGAATCTGGTCCTCCGTGAGGAAGGTGCCCGGTCCATGCGTGCGCCGCTCCTCGAAGCCACGCAGCGGACCACGGAACACCGCGACGACCTCGACACTCGGCAGGTCGACGGCGTCGAGCGCGGAGAGCCGCGCGCGTACGAACAACGTTTCGCCAGCGCGAACGTCAACCGGCAATCGCAGCGGCTCGTAGCCGAGCATTCGGACATCGAGGGTCTGCGCACCCCGGGGAACGTCGGCGACGGCGAATGAGCCATTCGCCTCCGCAACGGCCGCCAGCGACGTGCCGACGACGCTAATTCGAGCTCGGGAAATTGGGTTCGAATCCGGGCCCGTGACGCGCCCCGTCAGGATCCCGGTCGACTGCGCAGGCGCTACGGATGCGCCCATCATGACGAGCAGCGCACCAACTTTGAAATCGCGGATCAGCGCCATGCCGTAATCCTCCCGGCGAATCCTCAGGCGGCGCGCGTGGAGGGCGTACCGTCTAGCGGCCTACCTGAATGACCTCAATATCGTAAATGAGCGTGGAATTGCCAGGAATTATCACGTTCCCGGCACCATCCGTTCGTGGTTGCGAGCCATAGGCCAATGCGGGCGGAATGATGAGTCGGCGCGTACCGCCCGCGCGAACGCCGATGACTCCCTGCTCGAATCCGTCGATCAGCACACCCAGCCCAGGAGCGAAGATCAGGGGCGCGGCATCGGCTCGGGTGCTGTCGAACTTCGTTCCGTCAGTGAGAAAGGCGTCGTAGTGCACTGCGATGTTGTGACACCAGTCTACCGCCAGGCCCGTTCCCGTGGTCCCATCGATGAAGCGAAGTCCGGTATTGGTGGTAACCGTGTCGCCCTCCATCGAGACGGCGCTTATGCTCTTTGCGGCGCACGGCGGCGCCTCGATCGGATCGAGGCAGGCGGCACACACCGATGCGGTCAGGCCGAGCAGGAGGGCAATTCGACTGTTCATTTGCTGAGTATACTCTCTGAGGAAACCACGGGTCCGCGCCTTTAGTCACCAGGACGTCTTTTTTGACGGCGTCGAGGCCCACGTCGCGGCACAGGGCGCACGGAGCTTGCTCCTTAGAGCATACTACCCTTGCGAGATATCAAAGATGTCCGTTCGATGGTCAATTGTCCTAACGGCACTTGGCGCAGCCTCAGCTGCAGCGCAAGTGCCTGGAGCTCCTGTGCTTCAGAATGCCTTCCATAATCCAGGGTTGGCCTTTGCAGCCAATTTCGGCAGCGGGACCGGTCAAAGCTTCTTTGGCGCGGCCGCGGCGTATGGGCTCGGTGGACGGTTCCAGGTGACTGGAGCAGCGGGGGGCCAGCGATCCAACGGGTCGAGCCGAGGAGCCTACGGGATTCGGGCGGCAGCGGCTTTGTGGTCGAGCTCGTCGGGATCGCTCGGAGCTGGTGCGTTTGCGGGGGTAGGTGGAGCTCCCAGTACACGAGTGAATGGCGTGACGACTAATACCGCGGTCACGAGCGTTCCGGCGGGGCTCACGATCGGCTACAGGCGGCCGATGGGGACGACACGGGGCCTTTCCCTGTATGCGTCACCGCTGTATCGCTGGACGCGCTCCGACAGCGCCGGGACGATCGTATCAAATGGAAGCATGCGGGGCGCAGTCGGGCTCGATTTCGCCTTCACATCATCGCTGGGGATCACCCTCGGCGGTGAGTTCGGCGGAAAAACAGAAACGACCGGGACCGGCCTGTTCGGTGCAGCCGTGTCGTTCGTTCCGGGGAGACGCTGATCATGGCAAAGGCGACGCTGCCGGCCATTCTCGTGGTCGACGACAACAGAGACAACGCCGAGATCATTCGGCAGTATCTCGAGATTCGGGGCTATCCCATCACGGTGGCGCACAGCGGCGAAGAGGCGCTGGCGCTTTTCGAAACGGTGAAGCCCGCGCTGGTGCTTCTGGACGTGATGATGCCGGGGCGCGATGGTTGGGAAGTATGCCGCATCATGAAGCAGCACCCGCAGCTCGGAAAGACGGTCCGTGTGATCATGGTGACCGCGCTGAACGAGATGGATGACAAGCGGGAAGCGTTGCAGACGGGTGCGGACGACTACGTCGAGAAACCATTCGACCTCGCAACACTCACTGCAACCGTGCAGCGCAACCTTGCGATGCAAGGAACGGCACTCGCGTCCTGAGGACGTCCGCAACGCGTGCAAAACAGCTCGATTCTCCTCACAGATTCTGCTGACGAAGCGGTTGCGTTGGCTGCCGAACGACTCGACGGCTGGCGCCTGGAGCGTCGCTCGTCCGGCGAGCTGCCCACCGTCATCGGGACGGTCGCGGGCACGCGCGCCGTGTACGTGTGCACCAACGATCCGACGATTCTCCGCTCGGCAGTGGAGAAGGCGCATGGGGCTGGGCTGCCCGTCGTCGTCGAATGCGAGACGGACGCGGAACGCCGCCGCGCGCTGGAGCTCCGGGCCGAGGAATGGGTGTTTCGCGGCACGGGCCCGGACGAGCTCGCGGCGCGGATCCACGCGGCGACGATGCGCGGGAAGCCGACCGGTGCCGGGATCACCGACCGCGTGGAACGCGTGGAATACGAGCGAATGCTGCACGACTCGCTCACCGGTCTTCCGACGCTGCCCGTGATGATCGAGCGCTCGCGCCAGCGGTTCAAGGAGCGCGGCGAACTGGTGGTGCTCTACTTCAACTTCGTCCGATACTCCAAGATCGAGGAGATCTACGGCTGGGAGAAGCTGGACGCGGTGCTGGAGACGACGGCGGGGGCGGTGCGGGAGTTTCTCGACGACAGCTCGCCAAACCCCTCGCGTCTGATGGTCAGCTTCATGAACGACGACGACTTCATCTTCTTCCACGTGCCCGCGACGGGCGTGGCCGCCGCCACCGACAGCGAGATCACCGAGATGGTGTCACGGCTGCAGCGGCACGTGCAGTCGCGCATCGAGACCCTGCACGGCGAAGAGATCGCGGCCCTGTTCGACATCTACGTGGGCCGGGCGCACGTGTATTACAACCCCAAGATCCGGATCGAGCGGCTCATCTATCGCGGCATTCGCGAGGCGGCGCAGGCGGCGCGCAGCATCGAGCAGCGTGAGCGCGCGCGCAAGGTCGCCGATCTCCGGAGCAGCCTGCGCGAGCGCGGCGTCTACGTGGACTACCATCCCATCGTGTACGCCGACACGGAAGAGATCTTCGGATATGAGGCGCTCGCGCGAGGGGTCCTGCGCAGCCTGCGCAGCCCGGAGGTCATGTTCGAAGTCGCCGAGGAGGCGGATCTGATCTGGGAGCTGAGCCGCTTGTGCCGCGCGCGCGCGCTCGAAGGGCTGGACACCTACCTGCGGCCGGGTGAGTCACTCTTCATCAACGTGGACCCGCACGACTTCAACGATCCCGCGTTCACGGCCAAGGAAGTCTCGCATCCGGAACGCGTGGTCATCGAGATCACCGAGCGCACCGCGATCAAGGACTATCCGAAGTTCCGGGAGAAGCTCGGGGTGTTCAGGGAGATGGGCTTTCGGTTCGCCGTGGACGACGCGGGCAGCGGCTATGCCGGGCTGGGATCGATCGCCAACCTCGAGCCAGATTTCATCAAGCTCGACATCTCACTGATCAACGCGATCGACACGAATTTCATCAAGCAGAACCTGGTCGAGACCATGGTGAAGTTCGCCAACGATCACGGCGCCATGGTCATCGCCGAAGGGGTGGAGCGCGCCGAAGAGTTCATGGCGGTACGGAACCTCGGAGTGCACCTGGTCCAGGGATTCTTCCTGCACAAGCCGAGCTCCGTCGCGGTGCCCCGGCAGGCGCCGCAGGCAACGGTCAAGAGCGCGTGAACGGCTAGGGCGCGAGCAACCGCTCCACCAGTCGGAGCGATTGCTCCGCGGCCCCGCGTCCCCGCTCGACGGCAGCGCGCGCCTTGCCCCCCGCGACGGCGCGCGCATCCGCGTCGGTCATCCAGTGCGTGAGTGCGGCCTCGGTGTCCGCCACCCCACCCACGGCCCGGGCCGCACCGCTCGAGAGTAGCATGAGGGCGTCGCGACTCCGGTGATGTCTGGGACCAAACAGCACTGGCGCGCCGAATGCCGCCGGCTCGAGGACCGAGTGGAGCCCCGCGGCGTGGAAGCCGCCCCCCACGAACGACACATCGGCGAGCGCGTACAGCTCACCCAACACCCCGAACCGGTCCACGAGCACCACGTCCGCGTCCCCGGTTGCCTCGTCCACTGGCGCGAGCGAGAGCGCATGGGTGGCGGCCCAGCGCCGGATAGCGTCGAGGTGATCGCCCGACAGCTCGTGCGGCGCGATGATGAGTCGCAGCGACGGCACGCGCTGCCGCGTCCGGAGCACCGCCTCGAGCAATGGCGCTTCGTCTGACGGCCAGGTGGACCCCGCCACGAGGGTCGGCCGGTCGGATGCCAGCTGTGTTTGCAGTCGTGAGTCCGGGTCCACGGACCCGGCGCGTTGCAACACCTGGTCGAATCTCGTGTCACCGGTGACCGTCACGACGTCGCGACGCACGCCAAGCTCGACCAGCCGATCGGCGTCGTCCTGATCGACGGCGCCGACCGCGTCGAGCGACGCGTAGGCGTCACGCAGGAGAAGCCCACCGAGACGGCTGCGTCGTCCCGACACCGAGCCAAGGGTCGCGCTCACCATGCCGATCCTGACACCGCGTCGCCTGGCCTGCCGGACCACTTCCGGCCACACATCGAGCTTGCTGAACACGAGCGCGCACGGGCGCAGGGCGTCGAGGCACGCGCCAGTGTCAGCGGCGGTGTCGAACGGCAGATAGTCGCGAAAATCGACGTCCAGTGCGCGCGAGAATTCCTCGGCGCTCGGCGAAAAGAAGGTGTACGCAAGCTGCACGTCGGGACGGCGCTCCCGCATCAATGCGAGTACCGGGCGCGCCTGGAGACCCTCACCGACCGAGGGCGCGTGCATCCAGAGCAGCGGCCGCGACACCTCGCGATGCTGCGCCGCCCAGCTCGCATAGCGTGTGCGGATCCCCCGTCGCGCCCGGATGGCGATGACCGCCTTGCTCTCGCTCGGCGGGACGACGACCGAGGCAGCGCTTGCCAGATTTGCCGCGACAGCGTACAGCGCCCGCAGCAGGAAGCGCACTATCTCGGCGCGGTGCCGCCCGCCTTGGCGCGTGCGCGCGCGATGGCGGCGCGAAACGCATCCATCGGCGCCGCGCCCTTGATCGGCTCGTCGCCCACGAAGAACGTCGGCGTGGACCCCACCCCGGCGGACAATCCGCGCGCGCGATCGGCGCTGATCAGGCGGCGCATCACCTGCGAGCGCACGCACTCTCTCCACTCCGGGGCGTTCACGCCGAGGGAAACGGCGAGCGAGTCATACGTCGGCATCGCGTCGCTGGTGGCAACCCACTTCTGCTGCGTGTCGAAGATCGCGTCGTGCATCTGCCAGAACTTGCCCTGCGCCGCGGCGCACATGGCGGCTTCCGCCGCCGGGAGGGCATGGGGATGCTGGCCCAGGGGAAAGTTCACATAGGCCATCCGCACGATGCCCGGAGTGATGTATTCCTTGAGCAGCGTGGGATACGTCTCGGCATGCCACTGACGGCAGAAAGGACATTCGAAATCGCTGACCTCGACGATCCATACCTTGGCGGCGGTGTCGCCCTGAATTCGCGCCCGGTCGGCGCGCTCGAGCAATGCATTCTGACGCACGGAGTCGGGCACGCCCGCGGCCGCCCGGGAAGTGGACGACGCGCCCGCCGGTGGGGAGCTCTGGGCCTTCCCGTCAGACGAGCGGCAGCCTGCCACAAAGGCGGCAAGGAGGAGGAGACGCTTCATCAACAGAAACATATGGGCTCCCAGGTGGAGCGCGCTACCAAGCAGGCACAGCTTCTGCGCTAAGAGGCGACGTCAAATGCAAACGATCCTGACCTGGTATCAGAGCGGTGGGCCCTTCATGGTGCCACTGCTTCTCGTGGCCGTCATCGGCCTCGCTGTGCTGCTCGAGCGATTCTCGTACATCGTCCTCCGGTCGAAGATCAACGCGCGGCCGTTCATCGAGCGCGTGATCTCCCTGGTGCGTGCGGGGAAGCTGGACGAAGCGCTGAAGCTCTGCGCCGAGCACCAATCCACGCTGCCGGACCTTGGGCTGGTGATCCTGCGGAGCCGGAGCCGCGACGAAGAGGACCTGGTCAACGTCGCCGAGGCATCGGCCCTCAGCGTGGTGCCCGCGATCATGCGCCGGCTCACGTGGCTTCCAACGCTCGCGATTGTCGCGATCATGATCGGTGCGCTCGGCTTCGTGGCCAACCTGCATGACTCACTCACGCATGCGGCGAGCCCCGCCGGGGCTGACGTCTTCGCGGTGGGCGTGGCCTACGCGCTGCGTCCGCTTGGCGCGAGCATTCTCACGGCCATTCCCCTGGTGCTCGGTCATACCTTTCTCTCGAACGAAGCGCAGCACATCGTCGGGCAGCTCGAGGAGTTCACCGCTCGCCTCGTCAACGCGCTGATCGACCGGCCGGACGTCCGCCTCGGTCATCGCACGTAGCAGAATCGCCACGACTCCGGCGACATGACACGATGCGGCCATGCCGCTAGACTCTCGGCGGTGTTAGCCCTCCTCGCATTCACAATCGCCGCGCAGCTCGGGCAGATCCAGGTTCCGAAGCCGGTGGGATACGTGAACGACTTCGCGCGCGTGCTATCGCCCGAGGCGACACAGCGCATCACGCGAATCATCGACGACGTCAAGCAGAAATCCGGCGGCGAGATCGTGATCGTGACGCTGTCGGATCTTCAGGGGCGCGAACCCGCGGACGTCGCCCGCGAGATCGGACGTCAGTGGAAGGTGGGAGCCACCGGAGGTCCCGGCGACCGCGCGCGAAATACCGGGACGATCATCCTGCTGGTGCCGCGGGAGAGCAGCTCGACCGGACGTGGATACACGCGGATCGAAACCGGGCTGGGCTCCGAAGGATTCCTCACCGACGCCACCACGGGCGCAATTCAGGACGAAGCGCTGCCGCTGCTGCAGCAATCGCCGCGCGACTACAGCGGTGCCGTGGAGCTGATGACGACGCGCGTCGCGCAGCGCTACGCCAACGAATTCCAGTTCGCGCTCGACACGACGCTCTCGAGATATCAGGTGCAATCGCCGGTGGACCGTGGATCCCGGGTGAGTGGCGGAGGAATTCCACCCTTCGTGTGGTTCCTGCTCATCTTCTTCATCCTGTCGATGCTGCGCGGAAGACGTGGTCGGCGGGGAGGATGCGGCGGCGGCGGGTGTCTGCCCATCTTCATTCCCATGGGCGGAGGCCGCGGCGGCGGATGGGGCGGCGGGTTCGGCGGTGGTGGGTTCGGCGGCGGCGGTGGTGGCGGGTTCGGGGGATTCGGCGGTGGCGGCGGTTTCGGCGGTGGCGGTTCTGGACGGAGTTTCTGATCTATGGCCAAGATGACGCTCGAAGATCTCGTCGCGCAGCTCCGGTCTGCTTTCGGCCAGGAGCTCCGAGCCGTGGTGCTGTATGGCTCGGCGGCGGCGGGCGAGCATCACCCCAAGAAGTCCGACTACAACGTGCTCGTGCTGGTGGAAGCGATTCCGGCGGACCGGCTGCTCGCGGCGTCGGCGACGGTGCGCGCCTGGGTGGACGCGGGCAACCCGGCGCCGCTCACGCTGACGATGAACGAGTGGCACGGCTCGGCAGACATTTTCCCCATCGAATACGCGGACGTGCTGGACCGACACCGCGTCCTGTTCGGCGACCTACAGACGGACGTGCGCGTGAATCCGTCGCATCTGCGCCTGCAGCTCGAACACGAAGCGATGGGAACCCTGCTGCAGCTGCGGCGGGGCGCGCTCGCTGCCGGCACGGACGTGAAAGCGCAGCTTGCGCTGCTCGAGGGAAGCACGAGCACCGTGATGGTGGTGTTCCGCGCGCTGCTTCGTCTGCGCGGCGACGAGCCGCCGCGCGATTACGTGGAGCTCAGCAAGCTGGTGGCGAACGCGGTGGGGATGGATGCGGGTCCCTTCGTGCAGGTCGTCTGGCACAAGCGCGGCGAGTCGCCGATCCAGCCGAAGGACGTTCCGACGGTGCTGTCGGGATACCTGTCGGGAATGCAACAACTGAAGCAGTATCTCGATCAGTATTCCGGCGGCAGAGCCTGAATCTCAGGCGGTCCGCTCGCGTAGTGTCTTCGCAGTTCAATCGTCCCGATCGACAGGAGCTCTGACATGTTTCGTCGCTGGATCGTGGTGACGCTCGCGGTGCTGAGCACAGGGTGCGGTTACAACAAAATTCAGCAGCTGGACGAGCGCGCACAGGCGTACCAGGGGCAGATCGAAGTTCAGCTGCAGCGTCGCGCCGATCTGATTCCGAACCTCGTCCAGACGGTGAAGGGGTACGCGCAGCACGAAGAGGCCGTGTTCACGAACGTCGCCAACGCGCGCGCAGGCCTGCTGAATGCGGTGAAGTCCGGTGACGCCGAGCAGATGGCGACCGCGAACGCGGCGCTGACAGGTGCCCTCGGACGGTTGCTCGCCGTCGTCGAGAACTACCCGCAGCTCAAGGCGGACCAGGGATTCCTGCGCCTCCAGGACGAGCTCGCGGGCACGGAAAACCGGATCGCCGTATCGCGCAACGACTACAATGGCGCGGTCAACGAGTACAACGCGTACATCCGCCAGTTTCCCGCCGTGATCACGGCCAAGGTGACCGGCGCCAAGCCAAGGAAGTACTACACGGCGGCCCCGGGCAGCACGGAAGCACCGAAGGTGGACTTCTCGCGGCCCGCGACGCCTACGCCGTCGAAGACGCCGTAGCCGGTTTCGGAAAGAGGGGGTCGCCTTTCCGGACCCTCCAGCCGGTCGCATCGAGCTGCATCAGCGTATCGAAGCGCTGATCCTCGATGCGGCCGGGCGCGCCGAGCTGACTCCAGAGCTCCTGCGCTTTGACAGGAACGAAAGGGAACAGCATGACGCACTGGCGCGCCAGGGTTCGCGTCAGTGCGCCGAGCGTGGTTTCGAGCGCGGCTCTTGTGTCCGGCGACTTCGCGAGCGCCCACGGCTGCATGGTCTGCACGTATTCGTTCCCTCGGACGACGCTTGCCAGGGCGCGACGAATGCCGTCGTGCAGCAGGTATCCCTGTTCCCCGCTCATGGCCGCGTGATAGTTCTCGAGCTCGACGGCATCGGCACGATCGACCTCGGTCGGCTTCGCTGGCGGGACGACCCCGCCGAAGTATTTCTCCACCATCGCGATCACGCGACTGCCGAGGTTTCCCCAGGTGTTGGCGAGCTCCGAGGTGTAGACCTGCTCGAACCGCTCCCAGGAGAAGCCACCGTCGGTGTCGAACGGGACCTCCCGCAGCACGTAGTACCGGAAGGCGTCGGGGCCGTAGCGATCGATCGCCTCGCTCAGGTCGAGCTTGACGCCGGCGGATTTGCTGAATCGCTCGCCCGCGAGCAGGACGAACCCATGCACCCAGACACGCTCGGGGAGCGGGAGCTCGGCAGCCTGCAGCATGGCGGGCCAGATGATGCTGTGAAAACGATTGATGTCCTTTCCGACGACGTGGAGCTGCGCCGGCCAGCGCTCCTTGTACTGCTTCTCCGGAAATCCCGTGGCGGTGAGATAGTTCGGCAGCGCGTCGAACCACACGTAGATCGTCTGGGTCTCGCCCGTGGACAGTGGAGCGGGGAACGGAATGCCCCACGTCAACCGCGCCCGGCTGACGGAAATGTCCTCGAGCCCGAAGTCGAGGAGCGCGAGCATCTCGTTGCGCCGGGACTCCGGCTGGAGAAAGCTCACGCGCTCCGTGAGCAGCCGCTTGAGGAACGTGGTGTACTTGCTCAACCGGAAAAACCAGTTGCGCTCCTCCACCCACTCCAGCGTCCGTGTGGGATGGAGCGTGCACTTTCCATCTTCGATCTCCGAATCCTGCTTGAAGGCTTCACACCCAACGCAGTACCACCCGCTGTACGAGCGTTCGTAGAAGTCGTCGGGCGTGTTGTCGAAGATCCGCTTGACCAGCGCGCGGACTCCCGTCCGGTGGCGTTCCTGCGTGGTGCGCATGAACTCATCGTGCGAGATGCCGAGCCTCGTCCACATCGCCTGAAAGCGTTCGGCGATCTCGTCCACCTGCTGCTGTGGCGTCACGCCGCGCTGTTCGGCGGCCTGGACGACCTTCTGGCCATGCTCGTCCATCCCGATGAGAAAGTGCACGGAGTCGCCGCGCAGCCTGCGGTACCGCGCGATCGCGTCCGCGCCGATCTTCTCATACGCATGTCCGATGTGGGGGTCGCCGTTCGCGTAATCGATCGCCGTCGTGAGGTAGAACTTGTTCACGCGGGCCCTCCAGACGGCGGCTTCTCCGAACCGCCACCGTCGCGACGCCCGCCGCGATTGCGCCGTCCGCCGCGACGTCCCCGCCGACGGTGCGGCCGGCGCTCCGGTGCATCCGCGGCTGGCGACGCCTCCTCCGGCGCCGCGTCGCCGCTCACGACGTCGGTATCCGCCTCCTCGAGCTCGCCCTCTTCCTCCACGGCTTCCTCGGCGGAGATTGCAGTGCGCGCCAGCTCCGCCGGCGGTCGCGCGCCACGATCGCCGCGGTCCGCCCGTTCACCGCGTCGTGGAGCAGGCGATTCCGTTCCTTCGACGCGGTCGGTGGTGGTGGTCGGCGTCACGATCGCGCCGGAGATGCCGTCGGCCTCCTGCAGCAGCTGGGCGAGCGGGATGGTCCGGATCTCCCCTTCGCCGTTCCGCAACACCACGCGCTCACGGAAGATGTCGTTCGAAACGACGCGCTCCTCCCCGAGCGAGGTCCGGATCGTTTTGCCTTCCTTGGGAAAGCGACGCCGTGCCTGCACGTAGAACTCATGCTCGTATCGCAGGGAGCACATCAGGCGCCCGCAGGCGCCGGAAATCTGCGTGGGATTGAGGGACAGGCGCTGATCCTTGGCGACGCCGAGACTCACCGGTCGCAATTCCGGCAGCCACGAGGCGGAGCAGTACTGTCGGCCGCAGCGTCCGATGCCATCGAGGCGCTTGGCTTCGTCCCGCACACCGATCTGCTTCAACTCGATGCGGGTGCGGAACGCCGCGGCGAGCTCTCGCACCAGCGTGCGAAAATCGACGCGTTTTTCGGCGGTGAAGTAGAACGTCAGCTTCTTGCGATCCCACTGCCATTCCGCGTCCGACACCTTCATGGTCAAGGCGTTGGCTCGAACCCGCTCCATGGCTTTCCGGCGCGCGTCCTCGTCCTGCTGCCGCAGGTCGTCGTGCTTGCGGACGTCGTCGCGCGACGCGACTCGGCGTGCCTTCATGGTCGGCCCGTCGTCCCCCGTGCCGTGCGGCGTCCCCCGATTCCGGTGGATCGCGGACTCCCCAATGGAATGCACACGTCCGAGGTCCTCGCCGCGGTCCGCCTCGACGATGACATGGGTGTTCACGGCGGGTATCTCGTCGGACTCCCAGAGATAGAACTCGCGGCGATTGCCCTTGAATGCGACTTCGATGATGGCTGGCATGTGGCCTACGGCTTATTCGAGATACTGGCCCATGCGCAGATACTTGTCGCGCCGCCGCCGGACGAGCTTGTCCGGCTTGTAGCGCCGCAGCTCGTCCAGGTGCCGCAGGAGGACGTCGTGGACGCTGGTGGCCATCATCTGATGATCGGCGTGCGCTCCACCGCGCGGTTCGGGAATGATCTCGTCGATCACCTTGAGCTCGAACAGATCCGGGGCGGTAATCCGCAGCGCGGTCGCCGCCTTCTCGCGCATTTCGGGACTCTTGCCATCCTTCCACAGAATTGCCGCGCAGCCTTCGACCGTGATCACGGAGTAGACCGCATTCTCGAGCATCAAGACCCGATCGGCGACCCCCAGCGCGAGCGCGCCACCCGACCCGCCCTCGCCGATGATCGTGGCGATGATGGGTATCTCGAGGCGGCTCATCTCGAAGAGATTCCGCGCGATCGCCTCCGACTGACCGCGCTCCTCCGCGCCGAGGCCGGCCCACGCGCCTGGCGTGTCGATGAACGTGAGGACAGGGACGTGAAACTTCTCGGCGAGCTTCATCAGGCGCAGCGCCTTGCGGTAGCCTTCGGGATGTGGCATGCCGAAGTTGCGCCGGAGATTCTCCTTGGTATCCCGGCCGCGCTGGTGGCCGATAACCATGACGGTCTCGCCGTCCAGCCGGGCCCATCCTCCCATGATGGCAGCGTCCTCGCGGAACGCGCGATCACCGTGCAGCTCGATGAAGTCCGTGAAGACCAGCCGGTAGTAGTCATCGGCGAGCGGGCGTTTGTTCGATCGCGCGACCTGCACGCGCTGCAGGGGGGTGAGGTTCCGGTAGATCTCCTCGCGCAGCTCGGTGAGCTTGCGCTCCAGCGGCGCGATCTCCTCGGCAACGTCCAGCTGGCGGTCCCCGGCGAGCCGCTTCAGCTCGTCGATCTGCTTCTCGAGCTCCAGAATCGGTTTTTCGAAGTCCAGGGAGGCCGTGGCCATACGAACTAGTTTAGGTCCCCTAGCCGGCGCGGACGAGATGCACCCGGTCCGGCCCGAGCAAAGCCCGTAGCTCTGTCAGGGCGGCATGGGATGCCGGGAGACGCAGCGAACGCGAGCGGAGCCGCGTGCCCCCGTTGCCGTCGCGCCAGCGCACTTCGAGTGCCGGGGCGACCGTACTGCCGGTGGAGTGCGTCTCGATCACCGAGCGCACGTCGCGCAGAACGTCGGAACTCACATCGCTGCTGTCGCCGATCGTGATCGCGACTCCGATCTGCCCGGAGAACGCCAATTCCGCGAAGGGTGTGACCGACTCGATGATGAACGTGGGCGAGTCGGCGTCCCGGTCGCGTTTCGAGTAGCCACCCTTGAGGAGCACCGGCACGTCCGTCCTGATGCGGTCGGCGATCGCGGCCCACTTCTCGGGAAAGATCAGGACTTCGCACGATCCCGAAAAGTCCTCGACGGTGAGGCGCGCGAACTCGGAGCCGGAGCGCTTGCTGATCTGCTTCTTGACCGCGGTGATCACGACGCCGAGCGAGATCGGGTCGCCGGTCCACGTGCCGAGCTGCGAGACGGTGTGCGAGGCGAAAAGCTCGCACTCGAGCTGAAACGGCTCGAGGGGGTGTCCGGAGATGTAGAAACCGAGGATCTCCTTTTCCTTGGCGAGGCGGTCGGATTCGGTCCAGGGCGCGACGTTCGGGAACCGCTGCGGCGCTTTGGTATTTGCCGCGGGCGCGCCGAGCCCACCCGGTGTGTTCTCGGCGGCCACCGGGCCCGCGAACATGTCACCGAAGAGCGACACCTGGCCGCTCTCCTTCTCCTGCTGCCGCAACGAAGCTTCGTGGAGCGCGGTGTCGAGGGCGGCCCAGTTCTGCGCGCGCTCGACGCCCAGCGAGTCGAGCGCGCCCGACGCGATGAGCGCCTCGAACACGCGCTTGTTGCAGAGGCGCAGGTCCACGCGCTCGCAGAGGTCGAACAGATCCGTGAAGGGACGCTCGGTGCGGGCGGCGGCGATCGAGTCGATCGCCGAATGTCCCACATTCCGGATCGCGCCCAGCCCGAACCGAAGCCGCTTGTCGCCCACGACGGTGAACTTGTACCCCGATTCGTTCACGTCCGGCGCGAGCACCTCGAGCCCCAACTCGCGCGCTTCGGCGATGTACTTGACGACGTTGTCGGTGTCGCCGATGGACGACGAGAGCAACGCCGCCATGAACTCCGGCGCGTAGTGTGTCTTGAGCCACGCCGTGTGGTACGAGATGACCGAGTACGCGACCGAATGCGACTTGTTGAAGCCGTAGCGGCCGAACGTCTCGATCTGCCCGGCGAGCTCCTCGATGATGCGGCGGTCGTAGCCGCGGCCGACGGCTTTCTCGACGAACTTGCCCAGCTCGAGCTTGATGAGATCGGCGTCCTTCTTTCCGACTGCCTTGCGCAGGACATCGGCTTCGGCGAGCGAGATGCCGGCCAGCTGCTGCGCGATGCGCATCACCTGTTCCTGATAGGTGATGACGCCGTAGGTCGGCTTGAGGATCGACTCGAGCTCGGGCAGCGCGTACGACACCGCCTCCTCGCCTTTCTTGCGGCGCTGATACACGCGATGCATGCCGGCATCGAGCGGGCCCGGACGCATGAGCGCGTTGGAGGCGACGAGATCGTCGAAGCGGTCGCAGCGCATTCCGCGCAGCATGTCGGTCGCGAGCGGCGACTCGAACTGGAATACGCCGACGGTGCGTCCCGCGCGGAGCATCTGATAGACCTTCGGATCCTCGAGCGCGATGGCGTCGAGATCGAGCGCTTCGCCGCGACGCTCCGCGATCATCGTGAGCGCATCGTGGATGACCGTGAGCGTGGTGAGGCCGAGGAAGTCCATCTTGAGCATGCCTGCCTTCTCCAGGCAGTTCATGTCGTACTGGCTGACGACGACCTGCTCGTCGTCTCCCGATCCCGCGCCCTTGGAGGTCTGGGTGCAGACAGGGACGTATTCCTGCACCGGCCCTGGCGCGATCACCACTCCGGCGGCGTGCACGCCCGTGTGTCGGCTCAGTCCTTCGAGTGCGATGGCGTAGTCGAGCAGCTGGCGATAGCGGTCGTCGTCCTTGTAGAGCTTGCGGACTTCGGTGATCTGATCGACGGCTTCCTTCACGGTGAGGAAGTAGTTCGGCTGATTCGGAACCAGCTTGGCCAGCGCGTCGGTTTCGGCTGGCGTGAAGCCAAGCACCCGGCCGACGTCCTTGATGGCCGCGCGCGACTTCATGGTCCCGAAGGTGACGATCTGGCACACCGAATCGCGGCCGTATTTCTCGCGCACGTACTCGATGACTTCGCCGCGCCGCTCGAAGCAGAAATCGACGTCAACGTCCGGCATCGACACGCGTTCCGGGTTCAGAAAGCGCTCGAAGAGCAGATCGAAGGTGAGTGGATCGACGTTGGTGATCCGCAGCGCGTAGGCCACCAGCGAGCCCGCGGCTGACCCCCGACCGGGGCCCACCGGGATCCCGCGCTCGCGCGCGGCGCGGATGAAATCGGACACGATCAGGAAGTAGCCGGCGTATCCCGTTTTCGTGATGACCGAGAGCTCGTAGTCGAGTCGCTCCTGCACGTGGGCGGGGATCGGCTCCCCGTACCGCTCCCGGGCGCCCGCGACGGCCAGCGTGGTGAGCAGGTCGTTCTCGTTCGTGACGCCGGCGGGAAGCGGGAACGACGGCAGGTGATACTTCTTCTCGAGCGCGACCGAGACCTCGTCGGCGATGCGCAGCGTATTTGCGAGCACGTCCGGTCGATCGGGAAAGCTCGAGGCGATTTCAGGCGCCGACTTGAAGTACAGGCCGTTGTCATACCGCATGCGGTCACGGTCGGCGCGATCCTTTCCGAGGCCGATGCACAGCAGCACGTCGTGCGCGTCGTGATCGCCGCGGGTGAGGAAGTGCGCGTCGTTGGTCGCGACGACGGGCAGACCGACGTCCTTCGCGAGCGCGAAGACGCGTTCGTTGAGTCGGGCCTGGCCCTCGGAGGCGTGGGCCTGCACCTCGAGGTAGTAGCGATCCTTGAAGACCTCGGCGTACCACGCCGCCACGTCGCGCGCGCCCTCGACGTCGTCCGAGAGGAGGTGCGTGGCAATCTCGCCGGCCATGCACGCCGAGGACACGATGATGCCCTCGTTGAATTTCTCGAGCAGCTCGCGATCGACCCGCGGTTTCGTGTAGAACCCCTCGGTGAACGCGAGCGACGAGAGCTTCACGAGGTTGCGATATCCCTGGGCGTCGCGCGCGAGCAGCACGAGATGGTAGTACGGCTTGGCCCCCGTCGCGGTACGTCCGCGCTGGCGCCGATCACCAGGAGCGACGTAGGCTTCCATCCCGATGATCGGCTTGATCCCCGCGTATCTGGCCTTTTCCTGGAAATCCCAGGCGGCGTGCAGGTTGCCGTGGTCCGTGATGGCGAGGGCGGGCTGCTCGAGCTCCTGCGCCCGCCGGATCAGGTCGTCGACCCGGTTGGCTCCGTCGAGCAGGGAGTATTCCGAGTGACAGTGGAGATGGACGAAGGACATCGTACGCAAGATAGCGGCGCGGCGAGCCCCGAGGGAGGCAGACGATCCGCCTGGATGCTCGCGCGACAGCGCGCGTCCGTCGTCCTGCGTCACCCGGTCACCCGCCGGGTCACACGGTGGCTGCTCGCGGGACTCGGCGTCCTGCTGGCGCTGCTCGCGCTGTATCTGGTGCTGACGCCGACCGGGAGATATCTAGCTCGCGCCGGATGGGAGGAGACCAAGATTCTCTGGCGCCGGCGCGCCATCGCGGACATCGTCGCGGACACCACGGTACCGGCCGCGACGCGCGCCAAGCTGCGACTGGTGCTCGACGCGCGCGCCTTCGCGCGCAACGCGCTGGGTCTCAAGGTCGGCCACAGCTTCACCACGTTCTCGCCGCTGGAGCACGACACGCTGGTGCTGGTGCTGTCCGCGGCCTACCGGGACCGACTGGAGAATTTCCGGTGGTGGTTTCCCCTCGTCGGCAGCGTGCCCTACAAGGGATGGTTCGACTTCGACGCGGCGCGTCAGGCAGAAGCGTCGTTTCAGGAGCGTGGCTTCGACACGTACCTCCGGCCCGCGTCCGCCTTCAGCACCCTCGGCTGGTTCAACGATCCGCTGGTCTCCACGACGCTGCAGTCCGACACGCTGTCCCTCGCCAACACGGTGATCCACGAGCTGACGCACAACACGTATTTCGCGTCGGGCCAGGCGGAGTTCAACGAATCGTTTGCGAACTTCGTCGGCGCGCGCGGGTCGCGCGAATTCTTTCGCGCGCGCGGGCAGCGGAGCGCGATGACGGAGGCAGACGACCGCTGGAGCGATGAAAAACTCCTGGCCGCGTTCTGGAAGCGCCTGCATCGCGATCTCGACTCGACGTTCAAGGCGCATCCCGGAGCTCCCGCGACCGCACTGCGCCTCGTCCTCCGCGACAGCATCTATCGCGCGGCACGCGAGGAGCTGGTCTTCCGGCTGGGGCCAACCCTTCGCACGATCGGGCCGCGGTATGTGGAGCGCGTCCGACTCGACAACGCCGCTCTCCTCGCGAGGCGCATCTATCTCACCGACGTGGACCTCTTCGACTCCGTCTGGGTGCGGGAGAAGTACGACGTCCGCCGAGCCGTCGATCGCGTCATTCAGATCGCCAGGAGCGACCGGAAAAACCCGTATGGTGCGCTACGGCGCTGGATCGCCGGGAGAGGGGGGAGCGGGGGCAGCGGGGGGAGCGGCGGAAGCGGCAACGCCGGGGTCGACCCCGAAGCGCCCCCGCAGTAGCGCGAACAGGTCCACCTTCTCGCGATCGGGCGCCGCGGGGCGCGGCGCGACGGGCGCTTCGTCCGGCGCCGCGATGACGACGCGCTGCATCTTCTCACGCACGCCGCGGTCGATGAAACGCGACAGCTGGTCCATGGAGTAGTCCTGCCCGCGTCTCGTGGAATAGACGTTCACGGGATACGTCACGGCCAGGTGATTCCTCGCGCGCGTGAGTGCCACGTACATGAGGCGTCGCTCTTCCTCGAGCTCTTCCTCCTGTTCCGTGGCGCGCGCCATCGGAAACCATCCGTCCACGGCCCAGATCAGGAACACCACGTCCCACTCCTTGCCCTTGGAGCTGTGCGCGGTGCTCAGCACGAGCGCATCATCCTCCTCCTCGCCTCTGCCCTCGGCGAGATCCTGCGTGCTCTGCGGCGGTTCCAGCGCGATGGTGGACAGGAAGTTCTCGCGACTCGGGAATCCGGCGGCGATGGCGCGGAGCTGATCGAGGTCCGCGAGGCGTGGCTCCGGACGGTCATAGCGATCCCGCAGGAGGTCGTCGTACAGCTGCCGAATGAGGTCGATCTCCGCGCCGACGTTGTGCTCGGGCGCCGGTCCATCGGCGCGTGCCCCTCCGCGCAGCCGACGCAGCAACTGGGACAGCGCGCGATGCGCGTCGCGCGCGCGCGGCGGCGGCGTCCAGTGCGTCAGCGCGTCCGCGTCCCAGCCACGGTCGGCCATCGACGTCATGATGCCGCGCGCCGTCGTATCTCCGATTCCGGGCAGGAGCATCAGCACGCGGTACCAGCTCACCTCGTCGCGCGGGTTGTCGATGACGCGGAGGAACGCGACGACGTCCTTGACGTGCGCGGCCTCCAGGAACTTGAGCCCACCCCATTTCTCGAACGGGACGTTGCGGTTGGCCAGCTCGATCTCGAGGTCCGCGGACATGTAGCCCGCACGAAAGAGCACGGCCATCTCACGCAGCGGCACGCCTTCCTCGTGCAGCTCGAGCACCCGGTCCACGACGAATCGCGTCTGCTCGTGCTCATCGCGCACCGTGACGAGCCACGGCTGCTCGCCCCCGGCGCGTCGCGTCCAGAGGTTCTTGCTGAATCGCTCCAGCGCGCGGGAGATGACCGTGTTGGTGACGTCGAGGATCGGCTGTGTGGAGCGGTAGTTCTGCTCCAGGGTCACGAGCCGGGCGCCGGGGAAATGCCGGGGGAAATCCAGGATGTTGCGCTGGGTCGACCCCCGGAACGAATAGATGCTCTGCGCGTCGTCGCCCACGACCGTGATGTTCTTGTGCTCGCGGCACATGCCGCGCAGCACGCGGCTCTGGAGCTGATTGGTGTCCTGGTATTCGTCCACCAGCACATGGTCGTACTTGCCGGCGATGCGCGCCGCCAGGTCCGGCGCCTGCTCCAGCATCAGGGCCCAGCAGAGCAACAGGTCGTCGTAGTCGACGAGCGCGCGCTCCTGCTTGCGGCTGATGTATTCCGCGAAGATCCGAATGATCTCCTGCGAATAGTCGAGAAACTGCGGCACCTCGTTGTGCAGCATGTCCTCGATCGGGATCTCGGTATTGATGTGCCGCGAGTAGATCCAGTGCAGCGTCTCCTTCTTCGGAAACCGCTTCTCCTTCTTGCCGACGCCGAGGTTGGCCCGGGCGATGCCCATGAGATCGACGGCATCTCCCTGGTCCATGATCGAGAACTCGGATGGCATTCCCGCCGCCTTGCCGTACTGCCGTAGCAGGCGGTGGCCCGTCGCATGGAAGGTTCCGCCGTGCACACGGCTGCTCGCGGTGCCCACCAGTCGCTCCGCGCGGGACAGCATTTCCTGCGCGGCGCGGCGCGTGAATGTGAGCAGCAGGATTCGCTCGGGAGGCACGCCGCGATCGATCAGATGGGCGACGCGATAGACGAGGGTGCGCGTCTTGCCCGTCCCCGCCCCCGCAATGATCAGCAGGGGTCCGTTTCCGTGAACCGTCGCGGCCAGCTGCTCGGGATTGAGCTCCGCGCTGAAGTCGCGCGTGGAAGGCGCGACCTCGCGTTCACGACGCGGATAGATGCGGAGCTCGTCAGTCACGCCCGAAACGCATGGATGATCCGTGAAAGGATGGGAGGAACCGGCGGCGCGTGCGTCTCATTCTAGCGCCGTGCGCGGCGAATCGCTGCCGTGGCCTCCGCTTTGCGCCCGGGACCCGGCAATGCATTGTTCCGACATGTCTCCGGATGCGCAAAAGCCGCACACGGTCGTCGGCGACCTGCGCGTCCACGAGTTCGACTCGGTCGTCCTCGGCGAATCGCGCACGATCGCCATCTGGCTCCCACCGACCTACCACGCCGACGACGTCTCACGTTTTCCCGTGCTCTACCTGCACGATGGGCAGAATGTCTTCGACAACGCCACGGCCTTCGGCGGTGAGGAATGGCAGGTGGACGAAACCGCCACGATGCTCATCCGGCGCGGCGAGGTCGAGCCGCTGATCGTGGTCGGCGTGTACAACGCGGGTGATGCGCGCATCGACGAGTACACGCCGACCGTGGACGCCACGCACGGCCGCGGCGGGCGGGCGGAAATCCATGGTCGCATGCTCGTCGAGGAGCTCAAGCCGTGGATCGATGCCACGTACAGAACGTTGCCGAGCGCGGCCAGCACGGCGCTCGGAGGCAGCTCGCTCGGCGGACTCACCACCCTGCATCTCGGGCTGCGGTACTATACGGCCTTCGGGAACCTCGCCGTCCACTCGCCGTCCGTGTGGTGGGACAACCGCGTGGTGCTGCGGCAAGTGGAAGGGCTCACCGGCAAGCTGCCCCTGCGGATCTGGCTCGACGCGGGAACGGCGGAGGGACCGGCCGTCATTCCCGACGTTCGATCGCTGCGCGACGCGCTGGTGCGGAACGGATGGCGGCTCGGGCACGATCTGGCATACGTGGAAGTCGAAGGAGCGGGGCACGACGAACGCGCCTGGCGAGCACGCGTGGCGCCGATGCTCCGCTTTCTGTTCCCCGCGCGCCGCCGACCGCTCGAGCGAACCGTCCGTGCACTGCGCCGGTTTCGGGATCTCTGGAGAGGCACTCCGTCCTAGCCCCCCGCACGCTCATGCATCGCGAACATCACCGCTGGCACAGCCCGTCCCTCGGACGTCAAATGGAACTGCTCGTCTTCGGTCATACCGGCGCGCGCGTCCTCGTCTTCCCTTCGTCCATGGGCAAATTCTTCGAGTGGGAAGACCGCGGGATGGTCGCCGCGCTCGGCGAACATCTCGAGCGTGGCTGGCTGCAGCTGTACTGTGTCGACAGCGTGGACGAGGAGAGCTGGTACGCGAAGTGGAAGCACCCGCACGATCGCGCCGTTCGCCAGACGCAGTACGAGCAATACCTGCTGAACGAAGTGCTCCCGCTCAGCTGGCAGAAGAATCCCAACCCGTTTCTCATCACCACCGGAGCGAGCTTCGGCGCGTACCACGCCGCGAACGTGGCCTTCCGCCATCCCGGACTGGTGGGGCGCGTGCTGGGGATGAGTGGCCTGTATGACATCAAGGAGCAGACCGGCGGGTGGTCGGACGACGACGTGTATTTTCACTCCCCGACCGACTTCATCAGCAACGAACGCGATGACGGCCGGCTCGCGGACCTGCGCCGCATGGACATCATCCTCGCGATCGGCCGCGACGATCCGTTGCGCGGCAACAACGAATGGATGTCGAAGGTGTTATGGGACAAGGGGGTCGGCAACGCGCTGCGGATCTGGGATGGCTGGGCGCACGACTGGCCCTTCTGGCAGCAGATGGTGCGGATGTACATCGGCGGCCATGATTGAGCACGCGAGGGCGACGTCGCGCCAGCCCTCCACATGGACCCACACGGGAGAACGGTGATGGATGCGAAGGTCGGGTTGCTCGTCGGACGGGAATGGTCGTTCCCGCCGCGATTCATCGAGGAGGTCAACAACCGTGGCAACGGCGTCACGGCGGAGTTCGTCCAGCTCGACGCGGCACGCATGGACGAAGAGGTGCCGTATGCCGTCATCATCGATCGTATCTCGCACGAGGTCCCGTATTACCGCACGTATCTGAAGCACGCGGCGCTCCAGGGATGCACCGTCGTGAACAATCCGTTCATGTGGACCGCGGACGACAAATTCCTGGACGCCTCGCTCGCCACGCAGCTCGGCATTGCCAGCCCCAGGACCGTCGCGCTGCCCAACAGGGAATACGTGCCGGGCATCAAGCACGACGAAAGTCTGCGCAATCTCAAATACCCACTCGACTGGCAGGGGCTGGTGGACTACGTCGGCATGCCCTGCGTGCTCAAGGACGCGCACGGCGGCGGCTGGCGGGACGTATACGTCTGTCGTTCGCTGGACGAGCTGATCCACCATTACAACGGATCGGCGCGTCTCCAGATGGTGGTTCAGGAATTCATCGAGTGGGAGCACTTCGTCCGATGCCTCGCGATCGGGCAGGAGGACGTGCTGCCCATGAAGTACGATCCGAAGCAGCGTCGCTACCTCGTCGAGCACGATCATCTGTCCCCCGCGCTGGGCAAGCGCGTCGTGGACGACTCACTCACGCTGATGCGGGCGCTGGGCTACGACATGTGCTCCCTCGAGTGGGCGATCCGCGATGGCGTGCCGTACGCCATCGACTTCATGAATCCCGCCCCGGACATGGACGTGAACTCGCTCACCCCCCACTACTTCGAGTGGACGGTGGAGCACATGACACGGATGGCCATCCGCCTCGCGACGGAACCCCGCCGGCGGGTGGACGCGCGCCGGGGCCAGTTCCTGCTCGGTCGCCGCATGCCACCGGACGCGGCGTCGAAGAAAACGGGTGAGCGCGTCCACGCCACCGCGCACGCGGCCGCCCGGGAGTAGCGCGTGCGCGGCGTCGCCGACGCGGTCGCCCGGTACCATGACCTGCTGAGCGACGAGCTGGCGGGCGAGTCGCAGCAGCACCTGAACGATCAACTGCGCAGCCGGGGACTGTTCTTCGGCGATCGCCCCCTGTGCACGGTTCTCCGGCCGCGCTTTCTCAGCGTCGAGCAATACCGTTTCCTGAAGGATTGTATCCGGGCGATCCTGCGTGCATTTCGTGCGGCGCACACCGCGGCCATGGCGAGCGATGCTGTGCTTGCGCAATTCAGGCTGGAGGATTGGGAGCTGGCGCTCGTCCGCCACAACTCGGGAGTTCTCGAGCCCAGCCCGCTGTCGCGGATGGACGCCTTCTTCTCCGGCGCGGGCGGGCTCGCCATCACGGAATACAACGCCGAAACGCCCGCGGGTCCGGCATACAACGACGCGCTGACCGAGGTCTTTCTCGCGTCTCCCGCGATGCGGCGGTTCGAAGGGGAGTGGGACGTGCGGGCGCTCCCCGCCCGGCATCACACGCTCAACGCGCTGCTCGAATCGTACCACGCCTGGAGCGGAACCCGCGCGCTGCCCCGGATTGCCATTCTCGACTGGCCGGAGGTGCCGACCCAGAGCGAGTTTCGCCTCTTCCGGGACTACTTCGCAGGCCAGGGCCTGGAGTGCGTCATCGCCGATCCGCGCGACGCGGAGTACCGCGGCACCAAACTCTGGGTCGACGGAAAGCCAGCGGACCTGATCTACAAGCGCGTGCTGCTTCACGAGCTCGTGGAGCGGATGGGAATCGACAATCCGGTGCTCCGCGCGGTCCGGGAGCGAGCGGTCTGCATGGTGAATCCCGTGAGCTGCAAGGTGCTGCACAAGAAAGCGAGCCTCGCCGTGCTGAGTGACGAGCGCAACGAGTCGCTGTACGACGCCGGCGCGCGTGAGGCGATCGCCGCGCACGTCCCCTGGACGCGCGTCGTCGAGGAGCGACGCACCACATTCGACGGTCGCGAGATCGATCTCGTGCCGTGGATCGCCGAGCACAAGGACGATCTGGTGCTCAAGCCCAACGACGACTACGGCGGCAAGGGCATCGTGCTCGGCTGGGAGGTGGCCGACGACGCATGGCACACCGCCTTGCGGACGGCCATGCAGACGCCATACATCGTGCAGCGCCGCATCGCGCTCGAACGCGAGGCCTATCCGAGCCTGGTGGACGGGCGCGTGGTGTTCGCCGAACGGATGGTGGACACGGCGCCGTACGTTGCGCACGGTGCGTTCGTCGATGGATGCCTCACGCGTCTCTCGACGGCCGCATTGCTCAATGTCACGGCGGGCGGCGGGAGCCAGGTGCCGACATTCGTGATCGAGCCGCGATGAACCGGCGTCTCAACTCGTTGCGTCATCAGGGAGGAACACCCGCATGAAGGCGCCATCGCTCACCCTCGGGATCGAGGAAGAGTACCAGATCATCGATCCCGTGACGCGCGAGCTTCGCTCGTACATCACCGAGATCCTGCACGAGGACTACGTACGACTCGGCGAAGTGAAGCCGGAGCTCCATCAGAGCATGGTGGAGATCGGGAGCAAGGTCTGCCGCACGCCGGCCGAGCTGCGCGCGGAGCTCGTGCGCCTGCGCGGGCTGGTCATGGGGCTGGCCGCGCGGAAGGGGCTGCGCGTCGTTGCCGCCGGAACGCATCCGTTCTCGAGCTGGATCGACCAGGAGATCACGCCGCTCGAGCGGTACATGGGAGTGAAGGAAGATCTCGCCGACCTCGCCCAGCAGCTGTTGATCTTCGGCACGCACGTGCACGTGGGCATCGAGGATCCCGAGTTCCTCATCGACGCGCTGAACGTCTCGCGCTACTTCTGCCCGCACGTGCTCGCGCTGAGTACGAGCTCGCCATTCTGGATGGGCCGAAAGACCGGGCTCAAGTCGTATCGCAGCGTGATCTTCAGGAACTTTCCCCGCACCGGGATCCCGCCGATCCTGCGGGGCTTCAGCGATTACGAGGAGCTCCTCGGCTCGCTGGTGGCCACCAACTGCATTCCCGACGGGTCGAAGATCTGGTGGGACGCGCGGCCGCACCACGCCTTTCCCACACTGGAATTCCGCGTCTGCGACGTGTGCACGCGCATCGACGAAGCCGTGGCGATCGCGGCGATTCTGCAGGCCATCGTCGCCAAGCTCTGGAAGCTGCGCCGCGACAACATGACGTTCCGCGTCTATCCCCAGGCCATGGTGGAGGAGAACAAGTGGCGCGCCGTGCGCTACGGCATCGACGGCAAGATGATCGACTTCGGGACGCAGCAGGAGCAGCCCGCGCGTGCGCTGATTCGCGAGCTGCTCGAGTGGTTCGTGGACGACGTGCTCGACGAGCTCGGAAGCCGCAAGCAAGTCGAGTACGCCTTCCGGATTCTCGACGAGGGAACGAGCGCGGACCGTCAGCTCCGGGTCTTTCAGGAGACGGGGGACCTCAAGGCCGTCGTCGATAACCTCATCAACGAGACGGCGGAAGGCGTCGACGAGGCGGCCATGCAACTTTCGCCAATGCCGGAGCGGGCGGCACACGCCTAGCTTAGGAGGACATGACCGGCAAACGACCCATTATCGGCGTTCCCACCCAGAATCTGCAGAGCATCGGGGGGGTGTCGCCCGACATTCCCGCATCATGGGTCATGAGTCATCGCTACGTACACGCGCTGACGAGCGCAGGCGCGGTGCCCTGGCTGGTTCCGCTCATCGGAGAGGATCGCGCCACGCTCCGCGCCATCTACGATGAGCTCGACGGGGTTTTTCTCCCGGGAGGCGCGGACGTCGACCCCGCATCGTACAGCGAGGAACGTCATCCGGCGTGCGATCGGAGCGACCCGCCACGAGATCGAGTCGAGCTCATGCTCGTTCGGTGGGCCATGGAGGACCGCAAACCCGTCCTGGGCGTGTGTCGCGGCCTGCAGATCATCAATCTCGCCGCGGGCGGATCGCTCTATCAGGATCTCAAGGAGCTGCTGCCGAACGCGATCAAGCATGACTACTTCCCCTTTCGCGACGGCTACGCGCGCAACCATCTCGCGCATCCCGTGCGAATCGCCGCAGGAACACGGTTGCACGCCCTCATGGGACTGTCGGAGTTCCCAGTGAACAGCATGCACCACCAGGGCATCGAGCGGCTGGGGGCGGGACTGGTCGCGAATGCACTGGCCCCCGACAATCTCATCGAGGGGATCGAGACAGCTGACGACTACTTTCTCGTTGGCGTGCAATGGCATCCCGAAGTGCTCGTGGATGGCGACGCGAAAACACGACGGCTCTTCGAGGCCTTCATCGCCGCGGCGCGGCAATACCGGTCAGACCGCGCGGCGCTCGCCTCCGTTCGCTAGTCGCGTGTGCGGTGCGTTACTAGCACGCGATATGCGAAACAAACGTTCCGAACGGCTCCTGGTGCCGTCACCCTTCTCACTGCGGGGCAGTCCTGCTGGCTGGCTCAGTTCTCTGGGCCTGCCTGTCGGACGGCCCCGTAGTGCGTTCGAGGCCTAGGTTGTTTGGTCGGACACGGACTCGGAGAGGCGCGCTTCGAGCTCGGTCGGATCCACGGCCCGCCGAGTGAGGGAAAAGACATCCGCGACCGATTGCGCCACGGCAGCGATCGCGTCGCGCATGTCGATCTCGCGTTCGGTTTCGCGCTGGAGCGACGTCATCGCGACCTCGGGAATGCCGCAAGGAACGATGAGGTCGAAGTAGGAGAGCTGCGTCGACACGTTGAGCGCGAAGCCGTGCCAGGTGACCCAATCGCGCGCGTGGACGCCGATCGAGGCGATCTTCCGACCGCGCGTCCACACGCCGGTGTACCTGGCGACACGCTCACCGGACACCCCGAACTGCGCGAGCGCGCGGATCAGGGTTTCCTCGACCTGGCGCAGATACCAGTGCAGATCTTGCCGGTGACGCTTCAGGTCGATGATGGGATAGCCCACGAGCTGTCCGGGACCGTGGAAGGTGACGTCCCCGCCGCGTTCGACCTCGAACAACTCCACTCCTCGGGCCGCGAGCTGCGCCGCGTCGGCGAGGAGGTGTGCGTCCTTCGAGGATCGGCCCAGCGTGATGACCGGCGGATGTTCCACGAGCAGGAGCACATCCTGGTCGACGTCACCGCTGATGCGCGCGCGTGCGACGGCGCGCTGAAGCTCGAGAATCTCGGCGTACGGGCGGAGCCCCAGGTCGACGATCCACAGCTCCCGACCCGTCATGCGTGGATCATCTTGCCGAGCGAGTCGAGCGACGCCTCGGCGACGGACTCGGAGAGCGTCGGATGTGCGTGGATCGCGAGGTCCACTTCTTCGACCGTGTATTCGTTCGTGCGCGCGACCACGAGCTCGTGGATCATCTCGGTGGCATGCGCGCCGACGATGTGCGCGCCGAGGATCTCGCCGTATTTCGCGCCACGGATGATCTTGACGAATCCTTCCGTCTCACCGGACGTGCGGGCGCGTCCGTTCGCGGAGAAGGGGAACTTCCCGACTTTGTATTCGATTTTCTTGTCCTTGCACTGCTGCTCGGTGAGGCCCACGGATGCGACTTCGGGGTGGCAGTAGGTCGCGCCTGGCACGTTGCTGTAATCGAGCTCCTGCGCGTGATGGGGCGGCCCGGCGATCACTTCGGCGACGATGACGCCTTCCCGCTCCCCCTTGTGCGCCAGCATCGGTGGTCCGGCGACGTCGCCGATGGCGTAAATGCCCTTGACGCTCGTCTCCATTCGCGCGTCGATCTTGACGAAGCCACGGTCCGTGAGCTGGACGTTCTGCTCCTTGAGGCCGATGTCCTCGATGTTGGGCGCTCTGCCGGCGGCCACGAGCACGACGTCGGACTTCACGTCCTTTTTTGCGCCCCCGGCCTCGATCGTCATCGATACCGAGTCCTTTCCCACCTTCACGTTCGAGATCTTCGCGCCCGTCAGGACGTCGATCTTGCGCTTCTTGAACGCGCGTTCGACCTCCTTGGACGAGTCGGCATCTTCGACGGGCAGGATCGACGGCATCGCCTCGACCAGCGTGACCTGCGAACCGAACGACGCGAAGACATCGGCGAACTCGCAGCCGACGGCGCCGGCGCCCACGATGGTAATGGACTTCGGCGCCTTCTCGACGATCAGCGCTTCGTCAGAGGAGATGACCAGCTTCTTGTCGAGCACCAGACCGATCTGCGGAAGTCCTTTGACCCGCGACCCCGTCGCGATGACCACGGCTTTCTTGGCCTCGTGCTTTTCCTCCTTGCCCTCGGCCGTTTTCACGCTGACGGAGTTCTTGCCCACCAGCTTCGCGGTTCCCTTGATCCAGGTGACCTTGTTCTTCTTGAAGAGAAACTCGACGCCTTTCGAGTTCTGGGTGCTCACCGCCCGGGAGCGCTTCATGGCGACGCCGAAATCGAGCTTCACGTCGCCTGGGGTCACGCCGAACTCCGGCGCTTTCTTCATCTTCTCCGCGAACGATGCTGCCTCGAGCAGCGCCTTGGCCGGAATGCATCCCCAGATCACACAGGTGCCTCCGAGCCCTTCGCGTTCGATGACAGCGGTGCTCAACCCCAGCTGCGCGCAGCGGATCGCGCCCACGTACCCGGCGGGTCCGCCGCCGAGGAAGATCACATCAAAAGTTGCCATTCCTAGTACACCAGCATGAGAGGATTTTCGATCAACCGGCGGAGGGTCTGGAGAAAGCGCGCGCCGACGGCGCCGTCCACGGCGCGGTGATCGCAGCTCATGGTCACGCGCACGCGCTTCCTCGTGGCCAATTCCCCGTTCACGATCACCGGAGTGTCCTCGGCGGTTCCCACCGCGAGGATCGCCACTTCGGGCGGGTTGATGATCGCCGTGAACTGGTCGATCTGCATCATGCCGAGGTTGCTGACCGAGAAGGTGGATCCCGTGTACTGCTCCGGCTTGAGCTTCCGCTCGCGGGCCAGCTTGGCGAGGGAGCGCGACTCTCGCGAGATCTCGCCGAGACCCTTGATGTCGGCGTCGAAGATCACGGGGACGATGAGGCCGTCGTCCGTGGCAACGGCCATCCCGAGGTGCACACGGTTGTGGAGACGAATCCTGTCTCCGAGCCAGTGCGCGTTGACTTCCGGGTGCCGTGCCAGGGCCGTGGCGACCGCCTTCAGCAGTACGTCGTTGATGGAGACCTTGAACTCCTCGCCCAGCTCCAGCATCGCCTCACGCATCTCGACGACGCGCGAGAGGTCGAATTCCGCCGTGAGGTAGAACGTGGGAATCGGGCCGATCGATTCGGACAACCGGCGCGCGATCGTCTTCCGGATCTGGGTGAGCGCCACGTCCTCATATTCCGCGTCCGTGCGCGGTGCAGCTGCAGGAGACGTCGGACGTCGGACGTCGGATGCCGGAGGCTGCGTTGCGGCGGCTTCGATGTCGCGCTTGATGATCCGGCCGCCCGGTCCGGAGCCCTGGACGGCGGAGATGTCCAGTCCTCTCTCGGTCGCGATGCGGCGCGCCAGAGGCGAGCTGCGCGAACGGCCACCATTGCCCCCGCCTCCCGCACTGACGCCGCCGGCCGCGGGTGGCGCAGCCACTCGCGGACTCGCCGGGCGAGGAGCGCTCGCGGCCTTTTCCTGTGGCGGCGTGGAGGCCTCGCCTTGCGACTGCTGCGGCGCGCGGGGCGCCGGCGACGCGGCAGCCTGCTCCTGCGCCACGACTTTCTCGGGAGCCTTGGCAGGCGCGCTGGCGCCGGCACTGCCCCCCCCCGCGTCGGCCACGATGGCGTCGATATTCTCGTCCTGCGCGGCGATCACTCCGACCAACTGGCCCACCGGTTTCGACTCACCCTCCGCGATGAGGCGCTTTCGCAATACGCCGTCGCCTCGGGCAACCAGCTCCATGATCGCCTTGTCCGTCTCGACTTCCGCGAGCGGATCTCCGCTCTTCACGGCGTCGCCCTCGTTCTTGAGCCATTTGACGAGACGTCCCTCCTCCATCGTTGGAGAGAGCGCTTCCATGAAGATCTTGGTGGCCATTGGCTGCTCGCTACTCGAGGTACATGACTTTCTTCACCGCCGCGATCGTCTTTGCGGCATCGGGCTTCGCCAGCCGCTCGAGGTTCTTGGCGTATGGCATCGGCACATCCGCCTGGTGGACGCGCACCACGGGAGCGTCGAGGTCGTCGAAGCATTCGCGCTGGATGTAGTCGACCACCTGCGCGCCGATGCCGGCCAGCTCCCATCCCTCCTCGAGCACCACCGCACGATTCGTTTTCTGAACGGACGCCTTGATCGCCTCGACGTCCATCGGGCGCACCGTGCGAAGGTCCACGACGTCGACGCGAATGTCTTCCTTCGCCAGTTGGTCGGCCACCTGCATCGCCACCAGCGCCATCTTCCCGTTGGTGATGATGGAGCAGTGGTCGCCCTCGCGCTTGAGCTCCGCCTGGCCGATCGGAATGACGTATTCGTCCTCGGGTACCTCTCCCTTGGTGTTGTAGAGCATCTCACCCTCGAGCACGAGCACCGGGTTGTCATCGCGGATCGCGCTCTTGAGCAGGCCTTTGGCGTCGTATGGCGTGCCGGGCGTGACCACCTTCACACCGGGCATGTGGGCGAGCCACGACTCGAAGGCCTGGGAGTGCTGCGCGGACAGCTGCAGCGCAGCGCCATTTGGGCCGCGGAACACCATCGGGCAGTTGTACTGCCCTCCCGACATGTAGAGCATCTTCGCCGCGGCGTTGAGCACCTGGTCGAGTGCCAGCACGGCAAAGTTCCACGTCATGAACTCGATCACGGGGCGCAATCCCACCATTGCGGCACCGACGCCCACCCCAGCGAACCCCAGCTCGGTGATGGGCGTATCCACCACCCGCATCTCGCCGAACTCCTGGAGCAGGCCCTTCGAGACCTTGTACGCGCCCTGATAGACGCCCACTTCCTCGCCCATCAGGAACACGCGGTCATCGCGCTGCATCTCTTCGCGCAGCGCCTGATTGAGGGCATCCCTATAGGTGACGACAGGCATGACAGCCGATCCTTGGCTTCGCTCAGGAGGACAACATCAGTCGGCCGCGACGGCTTCTGCCGTGGCGTCGCTGGTCGTGTCGACGAGCACGTCCTCGAAGAGCGCCTCCGCCGGCGGCTCGGGACTCTTCTCCGCAAAATCGATCGCGTCCTGCACCTGGGCCTTGATCTCGTCGTCCAGCTTCTTGAGCGCGTCTTCCGTCAACTCGCCCTTCTCCTGCATCTGCATGCGAAGGAGCACGATGGGATCGCGCTGCTGCCATTCCTCGAGCTCGGCCTTCGTGCGATAGGTGCCGCTGACGGCGTCGGACATCGAGTGTCCCATGAAGCGATACGTCCGCGCCTCGAGCAGCGTGGGCACGGATTCCTTTCTCGCACGGTCCACCGCCTCCTGCACCGCCTTGCGCATCGCGAACACGTCCTGCCCGTCGCATTGCGATCTCGGCATGTTGTACGCGGCGCCGCGCTCGTACACGTCGTGAATCGCCGACGCGCGCTCCAGTGCCGTTCCCATCCCGTAACGGTTGTTCTCGATGATGTACACCACCGGGAGCTTCCACAGGCCGGCCATGTTGAGCGCTTCGTGGAAGGCGCCCGTGTTCACGACGGACTCGCCCATGAAGCAGATACAGACCTGATCGCCTCCGCGATACTTGATCGCGAACCCCACGCCGGTCGCCAGCGGCACGTGGGCTCCGACGATGCCGTGGCCACCGAGAAAGTTCACGTTGCGGTCGAAGAGGTGCATCGACCCGCCTTTGCCGCGCGAACAGCCGTCGGCCTTCCCGAAGAGCTCTGCCATCACCGCCCGCGGAGTGATTCCCTTCGCCAGCGCCTGACCGTGGTCGCGGTACGTGGTGATGACGTAGTCATCCGGCCGCAGCACGGAGATCGTGCCCGTGCTCACCGCCTCCTGCCCGATGTAGAGATGGCAGAAACCACCGATTCGCCCGAGCGCGTATGCCTCGGCGGTGCGCTCCTCGAAACGTCGCTGGAGGAGCATCGAGCGCAGCAGGTCGATGTTCTTCACACGCCCGCGGCCTGAACTTGTTCCCATGCGTGGTAGCTCGACCGGACGAGGGGTCCGGATTCAACGTGTTTGAAGCCCATGGTCATCCCGACGTCGCGCAGGTACCGGAATTCATCCGGAGTGACGTACCGATCGAGCTCGATGTGCGCGTCCGACGGACGCAGGTATTGGCCCAGCGTCAGGATGTCGACGTCGACATCACGCAAGTCGTGCATCACGGAAACGACCTCTTCCGTCGTCTCACCCATACCGAGGATGATCCCGGTCTTCGTGGGAATATCCGGCGCGGTCGCCTTGGCGTACCGGAAAATTCGCATGACCCGTTCGTACCGCCCGCCGGGCCGGCATTTCTTGTAGAGGCGCGGGACGGTCTCGGTGTTGTGATTGTAAATCTCCGGTCGCGCCTCGAGGACGGCTCGGATCGAGTCCTCATCCCCCTGAAAGTCCGGAACGAGTACTTCGACAGAACACTCGGGAAGGCGCTGATGGATCTGTCGAATGGTCTCGGCGAACGCCCACGCCCCGTAGTCAGGCAGGTCGTCGCGGTCCACGGACGTGATCACCGCGTGCCGCAACTGCATGGTGGCCACCGCTTCACCCACGCGCTCGGGTTCCGCGGGGTCGAATTTGGGAGGGCGTCCGTGGGCGACGGCGCAGTAGGCGCAGTTGCGGGTACATACGTCGCCGAGGATCATGAAGGTGGCCGCGCCGTGCTCCCAGCATTCGCCGACATTCGGGCAATGTGCTTCTTCGCAGACCGTGTGCAGGTCCAATGACCGCATCAGCTGCTTGAGCCGCAAATAGTTGGGACCGCCGGGGGCTTTGACTTTGAGCCAGCTCGGCTTCCGCTCAGGCAGCGGCTGGACGCGGTGGCGTCCCATGATCTGATAGAGAGGCTCTGTCACGGAGGGCGAAATCTACCCGGCCTGTTTTTCTCCGGTAGCTGAAGCTAACCGGTTCTGGAACATCTTGCCGGTTAGTGGGTTATCCTCTAGCCTGCCATGGCGATGCGGCAGAAAAGGGAGTACGATCACTGAAACTCCGAGCAGCCTCAGGGCGTACGGGACCACACGAACTGTTTGGGAGAACCAGAGCAATGATTCGTACCGTATTCATGATCGGGCTGTTCGCGCTGCTCGGCCTGTTCGCGCTGAAGATCTTCTTCGGTCTTTTTGGATTCCTGTTCAGCATCCTCTGGGTGCTGCTGTGGATTGGACTCAAGATCGCCATCGTCGGCGTGCTGATTTACTTCGTGATTCGCATCGTGAGTCCCGACACCGCGCACCGGTTGCGCTCGAAGTGGTCTGGGCCCGGGATGTAACTCGCGCGTCTTGAACATCAGAGCCGCCAGTACAAGGCGGCTCTTTTTTTTGGCGACCGACGCTTTTGAGTCCCCTACTGGCGTGCCGCTAGACGATCGAGCACGGCCCAGACGAGCATCGGTACCATGAGCTCGTGGTGTCCCGTGATTTCGTAGCCCTTGCCACTGTGCATCGTGGGACGCTGCACGACGTTCATTCGGGGGCGATAGTGGCGGGTCATGTCGAGGTCGCAGGTGACGAAGTTCTGCGGACGACCCCCGTGGAGATTGCGCGCGATGGTCAGCGCCTTCAGAAAGACCTCGGGCATGATCACCGCGCTGCCGAGGTTGAGGGCCACTCCGCCATCGTCGAGATCCTTCAGCGAATGGGCCAATCGCCGGAAGTCGCGATGGCTGGTGTCCCCGATCGCGGCGCCACTCGCCGCGGGATGCTGATGGATGATTTCGGCGCCGATGGCCGCATGCACGGTCACAGGGATTCCGAGTCGCCTGGCGTTGAGCAGCACGGAGAGCTCCGGGTGCACGAGCGCCGCGGACTCGAGCTTCACCGCGAGCGCCTCGCCCATGCCCTCATCGCGCGCGCTGCCCGCGATGAACGCCTCGTTCATCTCGCGTCCGGTCTCCTCGGCCATGCCGAACGTGCCGTCCTTGAGACCGGACGCGACGTCCTCGGACGTGCCGCCGAATCGCGCGATCTCGTAGTCGTGGATGGCCCCGGACCCGTTCATCGCGACGTGGGTGATGATGCGGCGTTCCATCAACGCGATCAGCAGGGGCGCGAGCCCCGTCTTGACGATGTGACCACCGAGCATGGCGACCACCGCGCGCTTCCGCGTCGCCGCGTTCGCGATCGCGTCGACCACCGCGCGGAAATCGCGCGCGACCAGGATGTCCGGCAGCGACTCGAGAAACGCGTGGAATGATCGATCACTGGACGGAGGCTTGGCGAACTCCTCGGCGCTGACCTTGTTCGCGCGACGCGTCAGGGGCACCGTGCGCACCTTCGTCAGATCGACTTCCGCTGATTTCGCTCGCTTCGAGTCCGGCGAGCGCTTGCTCATTGCCTGGTGAGCGAGGACGAATCGGCCTTGACGTCCGCCGGACGGTAGGATTTCAGGTAGAGGCTCAGCGATCCGAACTTCAGATGCGATTTCATCTGGACCATGAGCCGCAGGCTGTCGTCCGTGAGCCAGACCTCCGCGCGTCCGTTTTCCGAGAACACGCCGCGCGCGTTGATGATCGGGCGGATGACCACTGTCTCGAACGTTCCCGCGGGCACCCGGATGGTCTCGCGACGCAGCACCTGGATCCGCACGGGATTCCGGTCGGGACGGAAATATCGGTCGAAGCTGTACTCCTTGCCGATCTCGAGTGGGATCGTGCGCAGGAAGTACAGGAAGGACCCATCATCGAGAGGGAGCGCGACCGTGGGACGCGGCTCGCTGCCGTCTTCGGTATACGTTCCCGACTCTGGAAAGATCTCGAACTGGCGCTCGCGCTCACGGCTCCCCTCGCTGAGCTCCTGGCGATGCCGCAGAGACGCCAGGGTGACGGCGTCCATCCAGCTCTCCATCCGGTCATTCACACGAAACCCGGGCACACCACCACGGATGCGGAAGATCGTGTGCCAGGCCTGGTATCCGCGGATCGTGTCCATCCCGATGACTTCCATCGCGCCCGAGCCGACGGAGAACGGACCGTACTTCACGGAGTAATCCGCGCGCTCGCCCGCGGCGAACGGCACGACCGCGTGCACCTTCGCCGGAGCGGCTTGCGCCGGGACGGTCACGACACTGTCCTGCGCGGCGGCGGGCATGGCGAGCGCGCACGTGACCGTCAGCAAGCCGCGGAACCGCATCACGAGGCCACCGGCCTGCCGGACCGCAGGGCGCGCGCCGAGCGATACAATGCCAGGGCGCTGCGCCACGGTCTGATGCGGCTGGCGCGCGGCCGCAGTTCGTAGCGGGGACTGAACTCGACAGACTCCACGCGCCGCGCGAAACGGCTCACGCTGACCAGTAGCTCGACGTTCGCGGACCATCCATCGGAACCCATCAGGGGACGGTCACCCACGTCCTTGAGCAGATCGCGGATCACCGAGATGCGGTAGGCTCGCAGCGTGCCAAACGGATCCTTCACGTTGGGAAGATTCACGAACGGTCGCGTGATCCACGGCGCAAGTCGCCGAAGCACGCGCGCCGGTCCCGGCCAGGAGGGTGTCAGGGCACGTTCGGCGACGACAACGTCGGCGCCGCCCTCGAAGCGCTTGATGAGCTCCGGGAGGTCCTCCGGCCGATCGGTGAAATCCGCCTGCATCGTGATCAGTGCGTCGCGGCGCGGGTAGCGCGTGCGACGCGACACCGCGCGCACGAGCTCACCGAGCGCATGGGCGTATCCCCGGTGCGTCGTGCCGCCGAGAACGGTGAGCGGCAGCACCTCGGTGTAGGACTCGAGCGTCTCCGCGGTCGCATCCGTGCTGCCGTCGTTGAACACGAGGATCTCGTATTCACGCGCGAACTCCTGCAGGACGGTTCGCAGGCGCCAGAGCAGCAATCCGACCGTTGGGGCTTCGTTGTACGCGGGAATGCAGATATAGAGCAATGAAACCTCTGAGATGCACCGGACACTGGGCGGGCGCCTCAAGCTAGGAAGGTGACATCGCGCGGCGCTACCGAGGAGTAATACACGGACGGGCAGGGACTTGTTCTCGCAACTGCGTTAATTGCGCCCTGCGCTGCTTGCGGCGCGCGTAGGCAGGCGGCTAGCCTCCTGTACTTTCCGGCGCTCGACCACGGCGAACACAGGAGCGGGAATGAAGCGTTGCTCGGCATTGGGATTCATTGCGATCGCGGCGTGCGCCGGTTCGACATCGGGCACCCCTGGTCCCGCGCCGGCCGTCCCTCCGGTCAGCTCAGACGAGCTGCGCCGTGATCTCACGATCTTCGCGTCGGACTCGTTCGCCGGTCGCGAGACGGGCACGCCAAGCGCGATGCGCGCTGCCCGCTTCCTCGTCCAACGGGTCATGTCGCTCGGACTGGAACCGGCGGGCGACAGCTTGTATCTGCAGCGCGTGCCGCTGGTCAAGAACAGTTTCGCCCCCACGACCCGCCTGCTCGTTACACAGGGCTCCGCCGCGACCCAACTCGTGCTCGGCACCGACGTGGTGCCGTGGATCAACCTGGGCGCAGGCACGCCGTTGCCGCGGCGGAATGCGGAAGGGGACATCGTGTTCGCGGGCTATGGCATGAACGCGCAAGGCCGCAACGATTTCAAGGGAATCACCGATGTGGGCAAGGTGATCGTCATGCTGCACGCCGCACCTCCGGGCACCAAGGACTCCGCTGCGCGCAAACAGCTCGAGGGAGTCGACGAGTTGGCACAGCGTCTTGTCCGCGCCCTGCAGCTTCGACCGGCCGCCATCGTTCTCCTGATGACCGGTGGGACGAAGGATTACTACTCCCAGCTCTCCCCCGAGCTGATGCGATCGGTGACCGCAGCACCCGGCGACCAGACGACGACGGATGCCCAGCGGCCGCTGCCCATGGTCCTCGTGGGCAGCGCGCGCGCGGGCTCGCCGCTGCTGCCCGCGGGCTGGCCAGCCGACGATTCGCCCCAGGCACTGACTGGACGCCGATTCTCGGGACATGTCGAGCTGCGCAACGATCCGTTCACCGGCTACAACGTCGTTGCCGTCGTGCGCGGATCCGATCCACGCTTCAACAAGACCTACGTGGCATACGGCGCGCACTACGATCACATCGGCATCCAGTCGGGAATGACGCCCGATTCGATCGCGAATGGCGCCGACGACGACGGCTCCGGAAGCGTGACGATGCTCGCGGTGGCGAAATCGCTGGCAACCGCGCGGCCCCGTCGGTCGGCGCTGTTCGTGTGGCACGTCGGCGAGGAGAAGGGGCTGCTGGGCTCCGCATATTTCACCGATCATCCCACCGTGCCGATCGATTCGATCGTCGCGCAGCTCAATGCGGACATGATCGGCCGTCGCGGCGGCCCCGTGAGCACCTTCGACTCTCGCGTGAGTGGCGCGGAGGCAATCAATCGCCTGTACGTCGTCGGGCCCAATGCAGCGCCGAACAGCCAGAGCCGGGCACTTGGCGTCATCCTGGACAGCGTGAATGCGCGGCAGCCGCGTCCCTTCGACCTCGACCACGAATGGGATTCAGCGACGCATCCCGAACACCTGTACGAACGGAGCGACCATTTCAACTACGCTCGCAAAGGGATACCGATCGTGTTCTTCACCACCGGGCTCCACGAGGACTATCACAAAGTTTCCGACGACGTCTCGAAGATCGACTTCGAGAAGATGGCGCGCGTCGGGTCCCTGCTCGTGAACCTCGGGACCACTCTGGGGAACCGGGCAACGCGGCCCCAATAGCACTTATAAGTGCCGAGTGCTAAAGGTTTTACCTAGAACAGCCTCAGCCGTCTAAAGGTACAGAACCTGTTATCGCAAACCTTCGGGTCGCCCACGGGTAGAGTCCGATAGGAGGAGCGCAACAGATGATTCTGGCCAACGCCCGGCACGGTCTTTCACGTGAAGACGCGCAGCTCGCGGTCCGTCTGCTCGCCAAGGATTCAGCTGGCGAGCTCGATCGGATGCAGCGTCAGCTGGTAGACGAAGGCCTGGACGCGATCCTCGACGATCAGCGTCTCCCTGGCGCGCTTCTCGGATCGCGCTTCGGTGCGTATGCGTCGCTGCCCCTGTTTCTCTATGTCATGGTTCGCCACGCGTTGCTGCGTGCCGGTGAGCGGGACCGCGCGGTGAGCGACTATCTCGCCGCCGTCATGCTGGCCTTCGGAGCTCGGGGTCGCGCGGCCCGTATCAGCATGGCAGATGATGAAACCTACGACACGCTGGCTGCACTCCTGGACGACGTGAACGACAGCGATCCGCGACGGGCATTCCTGGTGCGCGTTCACCTGGGGAACCAGGCGCTGTGGATCTCCGGCCTGTTTCCGGACTACGTCGAGCAGCGCAAGTGGCGTCGGGGTGGTCCGGACCTCGGGTACTTCGAGGAACTGGGACGCCGCGGCTTCGAGCTTGCCGCGGAGCATCGCATCGCCGAGCAATACGGCATGGCGGACGTGTACGCCGCCGTGGCCGCGCGCTTCGGCCTTCTACGCGTCGCGCTGAATTCCGTATCGGACCGGCTCCTGTTCCCGAACGTGAACACGCCCGAGCGGCTGATGCGGCAGGTAGAGGACGAGGCCCGCTGGAAGCTGGCAGGCTAGTCGCTTCGCGAGTTGGCGCGACCGGAAGCGAGCTCCGACGCAAACGCTCGAAAGAGCCCTCGATCCCACGGCCTGGCGTCCTCGATCAGCTCTTCAGGGTGCCACTGGACGGCGAGCATCCACCAGTCGTCGCCCTCCCACTCGGCGCCCTCGATGATGTCATCCGGAGCACGTCCCGTGACCCGCAGGCCGTTTGCAACGCGAGCAATAGCCTGATGGTGCGAGGAGTTGACCGTGATGGCGGAGCCCCCGACGGCGCGCGCCAGCAGGGAATCGCTCTCGATCCTCACATCGTGCACCCGCGCTCCGCGCGCGGCCGACTGATCGTGGGCGATGGCGGTATGGCACTCAGATGCGATGTCCTGAACGAGCGTGCCACCCAGGGCGACATTGAGCACCTGGATGCCGCGGCAGATGGCCAGGGTGGGAATTCGACGCTCGTGCGCGAGTCGAACGAGGGCGAGCTCGCAGCGATCGCGCTGGCGGTGGGCAGGTTGCGTTTTCGGTCCAGCCGCCGCGCCGTATTCCGACGGATCCACGTCCTCCCCTCCCGTCAGAATCACGCCGTCGACGGCGTCCAGGATGGGCCCGAGCGCCTCGGGATCGATCGGAGGAACGACGATCGGCGTGAGTCCCGCCGCGCGCGCGGCGTTCACGTACGCCTCGTTGAGCCGCACGCGCATCATGCCGCCGATGTCCTTGGTGGTCGATGTCAGCGCGACGAGCGGTACGGTCATCCGGGCAACCAAAGGTGTTGCGGGTGTATCACAGGGATAGGTATGGTAAGCGCGCTTCCGATGGCCTGCCACGACGAGCACGCCGTCACTCACACCGCTGAACCCGCGTAAGGCCCTCCGTGTTCGAGCAGCTGCGACGATCCCTCAACGAATTGCTGGAGCGAGCCACGAAACCCGAAGACAGGCGCATGGTGCTCGTGCGCATGAAGGGCACCCTGATTCAGGCGAAGCTCGGGGTCGATGACCTGCGGGATGCGCTGGCCCAGTCCCGTCGCAAGCTGGAGAGCGAACAGCGGGAGCTGCTGGTCGTACGCCGCCGCAAGGACCTCGCTCTGGGCATCAAGGACACGGAAACGGTGACCGTGGCGGAGCGCTTCGAGCGCCAGCATCAGGAGCGCGCTACGGTGCTCGAGGAAAAAATCGTCGTCCAGGCACGCGAGCTGGCGTTGGCCGAGCGCGAGCTCGACGAGATGAAGGCGGAGCTCAGGACGGCGATGATAGGGATGCCGAATCCGCCGGTCGCCGATCCCCTGGATGATCCCCTGGCCGAACCGGGTGCGAATCCACGCGTCGGTGACGAAATCGACGCGCTCGCGCGCGAGCGTTCCCGGGCGGATCGCGACGCCGACGCCGAGCGACGCCTCGAGGAACTCAAGCGCAAGATGGGCAAGTAGCGCGTGTGCCTTCGGATCGCCGCGCTGTTGCTGTGCGCCGGTGTGTCGGTGGCCGTCGCGCAGGCTCCCGCCACCCAGGTGGTCTGCCGCGGTCAGCGCATCGACTCGATCGAGATCGACGCCGAGGCTCCAACCGTGACCGGCCTGCGTCGAGTTCCAGTGGTCGGTAACGTGGTGCGCGAGACGCACATCACCACGCGCGACGACGTGATACGCCGATTCCTCCTTCTCCAGGTCGGCGATCGATGCTCGGAGCTGCGGCGGGCGGAATCCGAGCGCATTCTGCGGGCGCAGCCCTTTCTCGCCGATGCGTCCATCGATGTCGTTACGGGGCGCCGGGGCGGAGTGGAGTTGCTGGTCCACACGATCGACGAGGCGTCGCTGGTGCTGAGCGCTTCCATGGCGGGCCAATCGCCCATGCTCAGGGGCGCGAAGCTGGGAAGCGGAAATCTCGGCGGCCTCGGGCTGGCGACGACGGCCGCCTGGCGTCGCCATCCGGTGCTGAACGATCGAACCGAGCTCCTCGCGTCAGATTATCAGTTCGCGGGACAGCCGTGGGTCCTGTCGCTCGGAACGGTGCGCGATCCGCTCGGCAGCGAGAACTTCGGAGGCCTGACGCTGCCGTTTCGGACCGACCTGCAGCGCTATGCGTGGCGCACGCTGATTGGCGAGAGCCGCGCCAACGCGCAGTTCGTCATGCGCGACAGTGGTCGGTTGATGCTCGGTTTCGGCCGCGAGTACGCCGAGGTGGGAGCCATCGGCCGGATCGGCCCGCCCGGAAAGCTGAGCCTCGTGGGCCTCTCGCTGAGCAACGAACGCACGTGGCCGGACAGCGGCGCGCGCCGACTGGACAGCACGGGCTTTCATACTGACAGCGCATCGCAGTTCGCTGGACGATTTCTGGAGACGCGGGCGGCACGGGTGAATGCCCTCCTCGGCGTGCGCGGCATCCGATTCATGCGAGTTCGCGCGTTCGACGCGCTCCGTGGCACGCAGGACGTTCCCATCGGCCTCCAGGTGGGCACGCTCGTGGGGCGTGGTGTATCGGCGCTGCGCTCGACCACCAGCGACGTGTTCGTCGCGTCGGACCTCTATCTCGGCATGGGGACTCCGCGGCGCGCGTATCGGCTGCAGCTGCGCGGCGAAGGTCGTCGGGTGCAGGGCAACCCGGAGTGGGATGGGCTCGTCGGCAGTGGACGGCTGGCGCGCTATTCGAGGCCCTCGAACATCGAGACGCGCATCTTTTCGCTCGAGTGGAGTGGCACGGCACGCGTGCTGACGCCGCATGCGCTTTCGCTCGGCGCGCCGGACGGCGGTATCCGTGGATTACATAACTCGAGCGCGATCGGCGGACGGCGAGGCATCGCCCGTGTGGACGAGCAGTTCTATCTCGGCTCGCCCTTCAGCTTCGGCGATCTCGGCATCGCCTGGTTCGCGGATGCGGGACAGCTCTGGAAGGGTGACGTTCCCTACGGCGAGCAGACACCCGTGCGCGGATCCACGGGACTGAGCCTGCTGCTCGCGATCCCGATGCGCTCGCGGCGCACGTGGCGACTCGACGTGGCCGCCCCGATCAATCGTGAGCCAGGGACGAGCACCTGGCAGGTGCGCCTGTCGCACCTGGATCGGACGTCATTCTTCTGGCGTGAGCCCGGCGACCTCGCGTCGGCGCGCACCAGGGCGGTGCCGGCATCGGTCTACAACTGGCCGTAGCGGTTACGTTCGGACCTCGCGCATCATCTTCCGGATCGGCGCGACGAGGAGGGCGAGGACGATCGCGGCGACGGCGAGCGACACCGTCGTGATCGTGAACAACCGCGGCGTCTGTTCGAGCTTGTTCGGATCGACGTTGCCGCCCACCAGGCCGGCGATGAGGTTGCCCACGGACGACGCGAGGAACCAGATGCCCATCATCTGTCCCACATACCGGCGCGGCGACAGCTTGGTCATCGAGGACAGACCCACCGGACTGACCGAGAGCTCGCCGACGGTCTGGAAGAAATAGCTGGCAACCAGCCACCACGGTGCCACCTTGAGCGCCCCACCGCTCGCGACGATGCGGTTGGCGGCAATGATCATCAGAAGAAAGCCGACGGCGGCGGCCGCCAGGCCGAACGAGAACTTGCCCGGGCTCGACAGATCACCACGCGGCCGTCGCCCGAGCGCGAGCCAGGTGGCGGCCGCGACCGGAGCGAGCAGGATGACGAACAGCGAATTGATGGTCTGAAACCAGGTGGCGGGGATCTCGAAGCCGCCCATCTGCCGGTTCGTGAAATCCCGCGCGAACAGATTCAGCGAGGTCGGCGCCTGCTCGAATGCCGACCAGAAAATGGCGGCCGCGACGAAGAGCACCGCGATCACGGCGATGCGCTTCTTCTCGTCGCGATTCAGTCCCCCCATGGTGAACAGGTAGAGGAAGTAGGCGACGGCCGTCCCCACGAGCACGTACGTCATGCTCCGAGCGATCTTCTGCGGATTGAGCGCAATGGCACCCGTGGCCGCGAGCACGATGACGAGGGCAATGACGGCAACACCGACCGCCAGGGTGACCTTTACGGTCCGTTCCTGGCGCGCCTGTTTCGCGGCGTCGGGGTTCTGCGTGGGCCGCATGCCGATCGGTCCGAGGGTTCGCGGAGCCGTGATCCAGTACGTGATGAGACCGAGAAGCATGCCGACTCCGGCGGCGCCGAAGCCGAGGTGCCATCCCACTTTTTCGCCCAGAAACCCCGTGATCAACTGTCCGGCAAACGCACCGGTATTGATGCCCATGTAGAAGATCGAAAACCCGGCGTCGCGCCGCGCTCCGCCTTCGGGATACAGATCGCCGACGATCGCGGAGATGTTCGGCTTGAGGAGCCCAGTCCCCATCACGATGAGGATGAGGCCCAGGAAGAAGGGCACCTTGCTGGCCGCGAATGACGAGAGGCCGATGGAGATGTGGCCGGCCGAAATGAGAGCGGCGCCGACGAAGATAGCGCGCCGAAGTCCCAGCAGTCGATCGGCGACCCAACCGCCGGGGAGCGACGCGAGATAGACGGAGGCGGCATAGATGCCGACGATGGCGGACGCCTGCGCTCGCTCGAAGCCAAATCCGCCCTCGGCGAGCGCGGCGGACATGAAGAGCACCAGCAGGGGGCGGATTCCATAGTAGGAAAACCGTTCCCACATCTCGGTGAAGAACAGCGTCGCGAGGCCGCGCGGATGTCCGAAGAACCGCTTGTCCCGCGTCCACTGCTCCAACCCGGGCGGGAGGGAATCCGTCGCGACGGCAGTGGCCTGTCCGCGTGCCTTCACCGGCCGGGTATTCGCCATGGTGGTCTCTGTCGGGTTACGGCGCGCGGGCCGGATCGATCGCCGCGCGCGGAATGTACCGCTCGGGCTGCAGTGTGGCGCCCTGGCTTTTCTGCGTCTCCCAGTCCACCGTGGTCGGCGGCTGCTTGATGCACGCAACGAAGTGTCCCGGTGCCTTCTCTTCGAGTGGCGGCACGATCGCGGCGCAGGCGGCGTCCTTCCGCGGATGGTGGCAGCGCGGATGGAAGACGCACCCGGTGGGTGGATGCGCGGGCGACGGCACATCGCCCTGCAGCACGATGCGCTCGCGCTTGGCGGCGGGATCGGGGACGGGCACTGCCGAGAGCAGCGCCTGCGTATATGGCATCAACGGCTCGCGGTACAGATCGCGCGCCGTCGCGAGCTCCACGATGTGCCCGAGGTACATCACCGCGACGCGATCCGCGATGTGCTCCACGACGGAGAGGTCGTGCGCGATGAAGAGATACGACAGTCCCCGCTGTCGCTGCAGATCCTGGAGCAGATTGATCACCTGCGCCTGCACTGAGACGTCGAGCGCCGACACCGGCTCGTCGCACACGATGAACCGCGGCTCGACCGAGAGCGCCCGGGCGATTCCCACGCGCTGTCGCTGACCGCCCGAGAACTCGTGCGGGTAGCGCTCGGCATACTCCGGCCGCAGTCCGACTTCCTCGAGCAGCTGGCGCACACGGCGATCCGCCTCGCCGCCTTCTGCGAGCTTGTGGATCGTCAGGCCCTCGCGGACGATCGCACCGATCGTCATCCGCGGGTTCAGGGACGAAAACGGATCCTGAAAGATGATCTGCATCTTCCGGCGCAGCCGACGCAGCGCTCCGCTGTCGAGCTTGAGCACGTCGTTGCCGTCGAAGATCACCCTGCCGGCGGTCGGCTCGATCAGCCGCAGGATGGCGCGGCCGGTCGTCGTCTTGCCACAGCCTGACTCGCCGACGAGTCCGAGCGTTTCGCCAGGAAACAGGTCGAACGAGACGCCGTCCACGGCGCGCACGACTCCCTTCGCCCCGCCGAACACTCCGGCTTTGCGTTCGTAGTGCTTGGAGAGGTTCCGCACGGACAGGAGAGGAGCGGAGGGCTCGGGGCTCTTCGCGCCAGGGGCGCGTGCCTCCACCGGCGCGCTCACGACGCGGTTCCCTGCTGCACGACGAGCGGTTCGTGCGGGTGTGCGCGATGCTGCGGCTCGTCCGCGAGGTGACAGCGCGACAGGTGCCCGCCCTCCACCTCGTACAACGGCGGGTGTTCGTGCGCGGTACGGTCCCACGCGTACTGGCAGCGATCGTGGAACCGGCAGCCCGACGGCCAGCGCGTCGGTGGTGGAACCGTGCCCGGGATAGTCTGCAGGCGCTCGCGCTCCTGGCCGACGCGCGGCATCGCACCGAGCAGGCCCTCCGTGTATGGATGGTGCGGCTTCGCGAAAATGCGGTCGACAGGCGCCTGCTCCACGATCTCACCGCCGTACATCACGATCACGCGCGAAGCGGTTTCGGCGACGACGCCCATGTCGTGCGTAATGAGCAGGATCGACGTGCCGAAGCGAAGCTGCAGATCCTTGAGGAGGTCGAGGATCTGCGCCTGGATCGTGACGTCGAGCGCCGTCGTCGGCTCGTCCGCGATCACCAGCGCGGGTTTCATCACGAGAGCCATGGCGATGACCACACGCTGCCGCATCCCGCCCGAGAGCTGGTGCGGATACTCTTTGGCCCGATCCGCCGGCCCGGGGATCCCCACGAGCTCGAGCATCTCCACCGCGCGGCTCCACGCTGCCTTTTTCGGAGCGCGCTCGTGGACCCGCGCCACCTCCGCGATCTGATCACCGACCGTGAAGACGGGGTTGAGCGCCGTCATCGGTTCCTGGAAGATCATCGCGATGCGGTTACCGCGCACGCGTCGCATGTCGGATTCGGGGAGACTCAGCAGGTCCCGTCCCTCGAAGGTCATCCGGCTCGCCGGCTCGATCCGACCGGGCGGGGCAATGAGTCGCAGAATCGATAGGGCGGTCACCGACTTGCCGCATCCCGATTCCCCCACCAGCCCCACCGTTTCGCCCGCGGCGATGTCGAACGACACACCGTCCACCGCGCGCGCGACCCCCGCGTCAGTGTAGAAGTAGGTTCGCAAATTGTCGATCGAGAGCAGCGAATCGGGCATGCGTCAGCGCAAAGGTGGCTCGGCGGCCGGCGTCAGTGCTGCAGTCCGCGTGCCGAAGGATGCGCGGGGAAGGTGACGTGGGTCGAGCAACCCCCGCAAGGCGTCGCCGAGGACGTTGAAGCACAGCACGGTGGTGACAATCGCGATCCCGGGGAACAGGGCGGCCCACCAGGTGCCGGCGAACACTTCCGTCCCCTCCTGGAACATCGTGCCGAGGCTCGCGGACGGCTCGCGCACGCCGATCCCGATGAAGGATAGGCCCGCTTCGAGCACGATCACGTTCCCGATGCTGAGCGTGGTCGTGACGATCACGGGCACCAGGACGTTCGGCAGGAGGTGACGGACCATGATGCGGGTGCGGCGCGCGCCGAGCGCCAGCGCCGCCAGGACGAACTCGCGTTCGCGCACGGCCAGCGCTTCCGCGCGAACGAGTCGTGACACATCGAACCAGCCGGTCAGCCCGAGCAGGAGGACCAGCGCCCAGAGCGGCACGGGATTCCAGAGGGCAAGCACCGCGATGAGCAGCAGGACGCGGGGGATCGACAGCATGGCGTCGAGCAGCCGCATGAGGATGGTGTCGGCAGCGCCGCCCAGCGTCGCCGCGACCAGGCCGTACAGGGTGCCCACGATCGCGGAGACGAGCACGGCGAGTGTTGCGATCGACAGTGAGACGCGCGTCCCGTAGAGGACGCGTGTGAGCAGGTCGCGGCTGACGCGGTCGGTCCCGAACGGATGTGCAAGGGTGGGCGGATGGTTCTTCATGCCGACGATGTCCACCTGCGCGGAGGGCGAATAGGGCGCGATCACCGGCGCGAGCAGCGCGAGGCAGTACAGCAGGACGAGCACCATCAGTGCGACACGAACTCCGGGATCCGCGCGCCGGAGCGAGTCGCGCGCGCGAGCGATCGACTCAGCGAACACGGACTCTCGGGTCGGCCCAGCCGTAGGCGATGTCGGCGAGGAGACTGCCCCCGACGACCATGACCGCCCCCGCGATCACCGACGCGAGGATCAGCGGATAGTCGCGAACGAAGATCGCGTTGGTGACCATCAGCCCCATGCCCGGCCAGGAGAACACGCGCTCGACGAACACGGCGCCTCCGAGGAGTGCGGGAAAGGCCAACCCCGCGAGCGTGATCATCGGGAGGATCGCGTTCCGCCACGCGTGCCGACCAACGACGGCGTCTTCGTCGAGTCCCTTCGCGCGCGCGGTACGCACGTACTCGGAGGGCAGCACCTCGAGGAGTGCGGCGCGCTGATAGCGCGCGATCATTGCCGTGATGAGCAGCACGAGCGTCAACAGGGGCAGCGCGAGGTGCCGCAGGCGATCCCACGCCGCCGCGCCAGTGCTCATGAATGGGTGCAGCACATCGTCCACCATGCCGCCAGCGGGCAGGACCGGAATCCAGTAGGCGAACCCGAGCAGCAGCATGAGCGCGAGCCAGAAATCGGGGAGCGAGTAGACGAGCAGCGACGCGGCATTGGTCACGCGCGCCCGGCGCGTGCCCCTATGCGTTGCCTCGTACACGCCGAGCCGCATACCGAGCACGAAGCTGATCGCCAGCGCGAGGCCCATGAGCAGCAGCGTCCGTGGCAGGGTGGACGCGAGGACGCGACTCACGGGCATGTGCTGGGAGTGGGAATACCCCAGCTTGCCCTGGGCGACGCTGCTCACGTAACGAACGTACTGCTCGAGGAGCGGCCGATCGTACCCGAACTGCCGACGCCACTGGTCGCGCACCTCGCCGGAGATCCGCGAGTTCTCGAATGAGAAGGGATCTCCCGGCGCCAGATGCACCAGAAAAAACGCGATCGTCGTCACGAGCAGCAGGACGACGACCGCGTGAACGAGACGAACGGCGACGAATCGCCGCACGCGCTAGGGCTGCGCGGGACGCAGCCCGATGCGATCGCGATCGATCCGTTCGTTCGCCGGGATCGACCAGTCGGCGAGGTTGGGCCACCAGCCGTCGGCGCGCAGCCCTTCAGGATGGATCCGCTTGTGCAGTCCGCCGACGGTGAGGACGTCGTACAGCCACACCGCGGGTGCATCATCGACCAGGGTCTGATATGCGCGGTGGTAGTACTGTCGCGCCTTTCCCACGTCGAAGCTCCTGGTCGCGCTGTCGACGAGCGCGTCGAAGCTCGGATTCGAATAGCTCACCTGATTCTGCAGTCCCTTGCCGATGCCCTCGGTGGCCCAGTTCTGCTTGATGCCGGAGGGAGAGGGATCGGGGTTCGTCGAGAGCATCGCGGCGTCGAACACCCGCTCCATCGTACGCTCGATGAATGCGGAGATGTCCATGGATTCGATGTCCACACGCGCGCCGGCCGCCTTGAGCTGCTCCTGAAGGAGCACGGCGTATCGCATGCGCGGTCGGCTGGACGTGGGAACGGCAAGCGTGAACGCGAGGGGCCGCCCATTCTTCGCGCGCATCCCGTCGGCACCCGCGGTCCAGCCGGCTGAATCCAGCAGCGCCGCCGCATGCGCGCGATCGTACGGCGGAAGCGAGATCGTCGTGTCGGCAACCGATCGGGCGAACGGTCCGGATCCCAGCGTGCCGAGCGTATCGAACACGTTGCGCAGCATGGCCTGACGATCGACGGCCATGGAGATCGCCCGGCGAACGCGACGGTCCCCGAATATCGGATGCGGCGAGCCCAGGCGCTTCGGGTCGCGCAAATTCATCCCCATGTACGCGTAGCCCAGGCCCGGGTACTTGAGAGGGCGAACCCGCGCGCTGTCGAGGCGGGGGATCACATCCGGCGGGACGTTGTCGAAGAAATCGGATTGGCCGCTCAGCAACTGTGCGATGGCGGATCCGCCGTCGGCAGCAAACGAGATGACGAAGCGATCGAGCTTCGGGCGTCCGCGATAGTTCGCGGTGTCGGCCAGCAGCTCGATGCGCGCCCCGGGATCCCAGCGCGAAAAGCGGAATCTCCCGGTTCCGATGGGATGCCGGATCACGTCCGACGTCGCCATCTGCTCGGGGGCGACGGCTTTGGTCACGTGCTCGGGCAGAATGGGCACCTGATACACGAGGTCGTAGAACTGCTCGGGCGTGCGGCGATGAAACCACGCCACCGCCGTCAGCGAATCCCTCACCGTCACCGAGTCCACGTTGGCGATCGACGCCGTGACCTGGGTACCGGTCTTCGGGTTCTTGTTGAGATCGACCGAATATTTCACGTCCGCCGCGCGGACCGGCTGTCCATCGTGCCACTTCGCGCGAGGGTCGAGCGAAAACGCGATGGACAGCGAGTCCGCCGACCACGTCCAGCTCCGGGCGAGTCGCGGCTGGAACCCTACGTCGCCGATCGTATTCATCGCCGGACCGATTTCAGCGAGGCGATCGTACACCTGGTCGATGACGATCCGCGACACGATGTCGGCGGTCAGCGGCGGGAACAGTGGCGACGGTTCGTTGCCGGCGACCGAAAAAATCATCGTGCCACCAGCAGATCCGGTCGCAGTGTCACCGGCGCGGTCGCCACAGCCGGCCAGACCCAGAGCCGCGAGCGACGAGGCGATCAAGGCACGACGCATCATCGAGAGATCCAGAAGGAGAGAAGTCTGGCGCGATCTTGGTCGTAGGATACCAAGTCGCGAGGTACCGTCAAGCGATCAACGTCGCCACGTCCACGACGGATCCCGGTAGGTCTCGCACAGTCGCTCGGCATCCGATCGTAACGTGTCATCCACGACAAGGGGAACAGCGGGGGACTCGGTCGCTTCTTCCAACGATTGGAGTATCTGCCGCGCAACGTCGTCGGCGGAGGGGTCGTAGCCGAGGGCGTCGGACAGCGTCGCCGCGCGCGGCGTATGGGGGACCTGGCTCTTGAGCAGCTGCCCGATGAGCGGCTGGTCGTCGCGCACCAGAATGGAGCCGTGCTGCAGCAACGTGCCCGAACTTCGCCACTGGGCGCTCCCCACCAGTTTGCGATTGCCGACAGCGATTTCGTGTTCGGCCGGCACGTCGAAACACGGGCGCAGCCCCGGTGGAATCGATGCCGGGTGCGTGGGGAGGGCGGCGGGGACACCCATGGCGCCGAGCGCGCGAAGCAGGACGGCATTGATGAAGGCGTATGCCGCGCCGGCAGCGCCGGCGTCGTCGATGGGCAACGTGGCGCTGTACGTCACCTCCCGGTGATGCAGCAGCGCCCTGCCGCCGGTTGGGCGGCGCACGAACGCAACGCCGAGCCGGTTGGCGGCATCCTCATCATAACAGTCGCGGGACCGCTGGTTCCGGCCGAGCGACAGCGTCGGAACGGACCATCCATAGACGCGAAAGACCGCCTGTCCCGATCGCCCGGCGCGGCGCATCAGCGCCTCGTCCAGCGCCATGTTGTGGGCGCCGTCAGCCGGCGGGGTCTGCAGAAAACGCCAGCGCATTTTGTCAGGAGTCGGAGGACGATCGCGCAGGTCCATTCTCACGGCAATTGGCTTGACGGAAGCATAGCTTTCATCACATGACCGCGACCACGACTTTCGCGCCGCCCCGCGACGCTGATGCCTTTGCCAGCCGGCACATCGGGCCGAACGATGCCGAGACTGCCGCCATGCTGGAGCTGTTGGGATACGAGACGCTCGACGCGCTCATCGACGCCGCGGTTCCACGCCGCATCCGGATGAGCCAACCGCTGGCGATCCATCAGGGTCGCAGCGAATCCGTGGCGCTCCGGGTGATGCGACAGCTGGCGTCGCGCAACGAGCTGTATCGCTCGTATCTGGGCATGGGGTACAGCGACTGCTTCACGCCGCCGGTGATCCAGCGAAACATCCTCGAGAATCCTGGCTGGTACACGGCCTACACCCCGTACCAGGCCGAGATCGCGCAGGGCCGGCTGGAGGCGCTGCTGACGTTCCAGACGATGGTGATGGATCTGACCGCGATGGAGATCGCGAACGCGTCGCTCCTCGACGAAGGGACCGCGGCTGCCGAGGCGATGGCGCTGTCGCACGCCAGCGTGAAAGGGGATCGCCACCGGTATGTCGTCTCGAACGACTGCCATCCCCAGACCATCGACGTGGTGCGCACGAGAGCCAGGGCGCGTGGATGGGAGGTGGTGCTCGGGGATGTCGGCGAGATCCAGTTCGACGACACGATCTTCGGTGTGCTCATTCAGTATCCCACCACGGACGGAGCGGTGGTGGACCACCGGGAACTGTGCGAGCGCGTGCACAAGAGCGGCGCGCTGGTCACCGTGGCCGCGGACCTCCTCAGCCTCGCGCTGCTCGCCCCGCCCGGGGAGTGGGGCGCCGACGTGGTCGTGGGCAATTCGCAGCGGTTCGGAGTCCCCATGGGATTCGGCGGCCCGCACGCGGCGTTCTTCGCCACGCGTGACGAGTTCAAGCGGCAGCTGCCGGGCCGCATCATCGGCGTGTCGCGGGACGCGGACGGCCGCCCCGCGCTGCGCATGGCGCTGCAGACGCGCGAGCAGCATATCCGCCGCGAGAAGGCGACCAGCAACGTGTGCACCGCGCAGGTGCTCCTGGCCGTCATCGCGGGGATGTACGCCGTGTATCATGGACCCGAGGGCATCGCGGCGATCGCCACGCGCGTGCATCGCTACGCGGAAGTGCTCGCGCGCGGGGTGGAACGGCTGGGCTACGGCGTGAAGCACGACGTGTTCTTCGACACCGTACGCGTCGAAGTGGGAGACGGCCTGGCGGCGTCGATCGTCGGCCGGGCGCGCGCGCAGAAGATCAACCTGCGACCGATCGGAGAGGACGCCGTGTGCGTCGCGCTGGACGAGACCGTCACCGAGGGGGACCTGCGCGATCTCCTGCAGGTGTTCGCCGGCGGCAAGCGAGAGGCGCCGGAGCTCCGGGCGCTCCTCGCGGAGGTCGACGACCGCTACGACGAGCGCTTCGCGCGCACGAGCCAGTACCTCACGCATCCGGTGTTCAACAGCCATCGCTCCGAGACCGAGATGCTGCGATACATGCGCAAGCTGGAGTCGCGCGACCTCTCGCTCACGCACTCGATGATCCCGCTCGGGTCGTGCACCATGAAGCTGAACGCGACCGCGGAGATGTTCCCCGTCACCTGGCCCGAGTTCGCGAAGCCTCACCCGTTCGCGCCGATCGAGCAACTGAAGGGATATCAGGAGATGTTCGCGAATCTCGAGCGCGCGCTCGCCGAGATCACGGGGTTCGCGGCGGTGTCGCTCCAGCCGAACGCCGGGTCGCAGGGCGAGTACGCCGGCCTGCTCGTGATCCGCGCATACCACGAGTCCCGGAAGGAAGCGCACCGGGACGTGTGTCTCATTCCCCAATCGGCGCATGGAACGAACCCGGCGAGCGCCGTCATGGCGGGGATGCGGGTCGTCGTGGTGAGGACCGACGCGAACGGCAACATTGATGTCGCCGACCTGCGCGCCAAGGCTGAAGAACACTCGAAGCGCCTCGGCGCCATCATGGTGACGTACCCGTCGACGCACGGCGTGTTCGAGGAGGCGATCGTCGACATCTGCAAGATCGTGCACGACCACGGCGGACAGGTGTACCTCGATGGCGCGAACATGAACGCCATGGTCGGGCTCTCCCGTCCGGGAGACATCGGCGGCGACGTCTGTCACCTCAACCTCCACAAGACCTTCTGCATTCCCCACGGAGGTGGAGGGCCGGGCATGGGCCCCATCGGAGTGGCCAAGCATCTGGCGCCCTTTCTCCCCGGGCATGCCGTCGTGACCTTGCCGGGCGATCACCGCAGCGGCGCGGTCTCCGCCGCACCCTGGGGAAGCGCCAGCATCCTTCCCATCTCGATGATGTACATCGACATGATGGGCGGCGAAGGCCTCACACGCGCGACCAAGGTGGCGATCCTGAACGCGAACTACATCGCCAGGCGCCTCGAGCCACATTATCCGGTGCTGTACAAGGGCGCCCACGGACTCGTGGCGCACGAATGCATCGTCGATCCGCGCGCGCTCAAGGCGTCGTCGGGCGTGGAGGTCGAAGACATCGCGAAACGGCTCATGGACTACGGGTTCCATGCACCGACCGTGTCGTTCCCGGTCGCCGGTACGTTGATGATCGAGCCGACGGAGAGCGAACCCAAGGCGGAGCTCGACCGGTTCTGCGATGCGCTGATCCAGATTCGCGAGGAGATCCGCGAGATCGAGTCGGGCGCGGCGGACAAGAAGGACAATGTCCTGAAGAACGCGCCGCATCCCGTTCGTCGCGTCGTCAGTGACGGCTGGCAGCACGCCTATTCACGCGAGCAGGCCGCCTTCCCGGTGGACTGGGTGCGTGAGCACAAATTCTGGCCGGCGGTGGGGCGGGTCGAGAGCGCGTACGGCGACAGGAACCTCGTCTGCTCCTGTCTGCCGACCGACGCGTACGCCGAGGCTGTGGTCGGAGCGGGCTAGCGGGCCAGACAGGGCCCGCTGGCGCGTTCAGCGTCTACTGTCCGACGTGGGCTCCGTATGCGTCCGCGTCGAGCAGCTCGTCTTTCTCCGACGGCTCGCTGAGCTTGAGTTTCACCATCCAGCCGTCACCGTACGGGGCGGAGTTCACGAGCTGCGGCTCTTTCTCCAGCCGCGCGTTGACCTCGACGACCTCACCCGAAAGTGGTGAGAACAGTTCCGACACGGCTTTCACGGCTTCGATCGTCCCGAACACGTCGTGCTTGCCGAAGCTCGCGCCGACCGACGGCAGTTCGAGGTAGACGATGTCGCCAAGCTCGCCCTGTGCGTAGTCCGTGATCCCGATCGCCACGACGTTGGGATCCTTCGTGGCCTTCACATACTCGTGATCTTCGGTGTACCGCAGCTCTTTCGGGATGTCGGACATTGGGTCGCTATGGGCTGTGGGCGTTGGCCTGCCGAGGTCTAAGCGTAATCCGCCAGGCCCAAAGCCCAAAGGCCGATGCTCACGGCACGCCCGCGTGCATCCTCGACTCCGCGTCCTGCACGAGCGTCGCCCAGATGTCGGCCACGCGTGCTTCGAGCTCGGTGAGCGTGCCGCTGTTGTCGATGACGAAATCCGCCCGCGCGCGCTTGAGCTCGGCCGGCATCTGCGACGCGATCATGTCCATCGCCTCGGTTTCGCGCAGCCCGCGATCCTGCACGAGACGCTCGAGGCGCAGCGGACGCGGGGCGTCCACCAGCACGATCCGCTCGAAGCGATCCGCGATCTTCTTTTCGAAGAGCAGCGGAATGTCGCAGACGACGATGCGATCCCCTCGAACGCGCGCCTCCTCGATACGGGCGTGACGCAGACGCTCCACCTCGGGATGCACGATGTCGTTGAGTGCCTCCAGCTCCTTGGGATTGCCGAACACGGCGCGTCGCAGCGCGGCGCGATCGAGGTGTCCATCGGGCGAGAGTACGGAGGTTCCCCAGCGACGGACGATGGCATCGAAGGCCTTGGAGCCACGCTCGACGGCGCGCCGCGCGAGCACATCGGCGTCGATGATCGTGGCGCCGCGCTCGGACAGCAGCTGCGCGACAGTCGACTTGCCGCTGGCGATATTACCCGTGAGTCCGACGAGGAGCATGATTTGTGTGGAAGCGTTGACTTGTACGTCGGGGTCGCCAAGCTACGAGAGCGGCGCGGGAGCGTCAACGATTCTTTAGAAACGGTTGAGTATGAAGCGAAAAACCAACGGAAAGCGTGACTTGGACGTCGGGCGCAGCCCCGACGTGTCGCAACAGAGCAGCCCCGAGCTGGAGTCGATCGTCAAACGGCAGCTCGAGCTCATCGGGGAAGACGCAACCCGGGAGGGGCTTCAGGACACCCCGAAACGCGTCTCGCGCAGCCTGCGATGGCTCACGCAGGGCTACCGGACATGCGTCGAGGATGTCGTCGGCAACGGCATCTTTCAGTCGGAAGGCCACCGAAACATGGTGATGGTGCGCGACATCGAGCTGTACTCGCTGTGCGAACATCACATGCTCCCGTTTTTCGGGAAGGCACACGTCGCGTACATCCCCAACGGACATATCGTCGGTCTGTCGAAGATCCCCCGCATTGTGGATGTCTACGCGCGGCGGCTTCAGGTCCAGGAGCGACTCACGGAAGAGATCGCCTCGGCGCTCGAGGAGGTGCTCAAGCCGACCGGGGTGGGCGTCGTCATCGAGGCGTTCCACCTCTGCATGATGATGCGAGGAGTCGAGAAGCAGAACTCGCGTACGATCACCAGCGCGCTGCGCGGCGCTTTCCGCGACGACCCCAAGACACGGGAGGAGTTCCTCCACCTCGCGTACGCGAAGGGATCGATCGGCTAACGGGGCTCGCGGCTCACGACGAGCGGAAGCGAGACCTGGTCCTCGTCGCGCCGCGGCACCTTGTGGCACGCGCGGCAGCGGGCTTCGTACGCTTCCTGACCGCCGACCATGATCGTGGGCGAGTCGTACCGGGCCGGCTTCCCGCCGATGAGCCGTTGGTTCCGGCTCGCCGGCCCGCCGCACACCACGCAGATCGCGTGGAGCTTGTCCACCAGCTCCGCGATGGCCATGAGCTGCGGCATCGGGCCGAACGGCTCCCCGCGGAAGTCCAGGTCGGTGCCCGCGAGGATCACGCGCAGACCGCGCTGCGCGAGGGAAGTGGTCAGCTCGACGACGCCGCCATCGAGAAACTGCGCCTCGTCGATGCCCAGCACCTGCGTGTCCGATCGCAGGAGGCTCGCGATCTGCTCGGTGGTATCCACCGGAACCGCCTCCACGGTGCGACCATCATGGCTCGACACCTGGTAGATCCCCGCATAGCGCGCGTCGAGATGCGACTTGAACACCTGCACCCGCTTTCTCGCGATCACCGCGCGACGAACGCGGCGGATCAGCTCCTCGCTCTTGCCGCTGAACATCACTCCGCTGATGACCTCGATCCACCCGCCGGTGGAAGGGAAGGGCATGTCAGAGATCACTCGGCGCGATCCCTCCGGGGGCGATCCTCGCTCTTCCGGTCGCGCGGCGGACGCCCGCCACGATCGCGCGGCGGGCCACCGCGCCCGCGGTCGCCGTCCACGCCCCTCGCGCCGAGGCGAACGTCATCGCGCCGCGGTCGCGCGGGACGCTCCGGTCCCTCATCCACGCGCGCGACCACACGGCGATTCCGGATCGAGATGCCCGTGAGCTTCGCGACCACGGCGTTCGCCACCGCCGTGGCCACTTCGACCGTGGAGTGCCGCTCGCGGACGTCGACCTTCCCCATCTCGGCCTTCGAGATCCCGGCCTCGCCCGTGATCGCGCCAACCAGGTCGCCGGGGCGCACGCTGTCCATCGTACCGACGTTGAGATAGAGCCGCGTCATCGGCTGGCCTACCGGTAGCGTGGGTGCGGCGGCGTGTGGCTTGGCGCGCTCCGCGTCCAGGAGCCGCACCGCCGCGGCCGCGATCTCGGTCGCGTCGTGTTCGGCGAGCAGCGGCTCGACCGCGAGCAACTCGCGCGAGAATTGTCCGGCCGCCAGCACCGCGCGCAGCTCGTCGCGGAGCGATTCCTCACGCGTCCGCGCCCGCGCCGCGGCGTCGGGCAGCACGAGCGGCGTCACCATGCCGCCGGCGAATCGGCGCAGTGCGGAAATCTGCCTCGGGGTCACGAGTGCCACGACGCGGGCGGAGGGTCGCTGACTCACGAGCGTGCGCAGCTCCTGCTCGCTTCCCGGAAAGTCGAAGAGAATCACGAGCTGGGCGTCGCCGTCCACGGTGTCGCTGACCCGAATGGCGCCATCCGGTGCGGCGTAGCCGAGCGCGCGCAGGAGCATGTCCGCGGCGGTGCGCGAGTCCGGATCGGTCGCTACCACGATCGCCGACACCGGGTCCAGCGCGTCCAGCAGCCTGCGAAGCGCGGGGACTCGACTGGCGTCGGTCACCGTCACGTACGACAACGACGCTGCGGCAAGCCCTTCCGTCGGCGCCGGCTGGATGCGCCGCGCGCGCCGCGCGTACCGTTCCACGAGCTGCTCGACGGCAGGCGTCACGGCGTTGGCGATGACGATGCGCGCGGCGTCCTTGGGCACTTCCGCGACCACCGTTTCCAGCGCGCGCGTCTGGGACAGGGTCAGCTCCTCGACCCAGGCAAGCACGACGACGCGAACCGTGTCGAGCTTGAGAACCGACGCCTGCATGAGCTCAACGAACGCGGCGGGCGACGCCAGCACGACCTGGGCAGGCGTGACGCGCAGGACGCGCGCTCCGCGACGGACGTCGGTCGCAGCCAGCACCCGCAACCCGCGCCCGGCGGCTGCCGGCGCGAGACGCGCCGCGATTCCCGTGGCGGCTTCGCTGTCGCTGGTGAGCACGAGCAGCTGCGGGCTGTTCGACGCTGTCTCGAGGCGCTCCAGCAGGGGCTCGATCGCCCCGGCGGCGCCACGCCACTCCTCCGGCAGAAGGTGCAGCTGGTTCTGCCCACGCGACACGCCTGCGCTGTCCTGTTCGTTTTCCACTGCTGCCTCGGTGTGGTCGTGGCTCGGCGGTGGCGCCAACCGAGGGACTGATAGTATAGCCCAGCGCCTCGGTCCCCTCCATCGCACGCCGCGGCCTCGGTTGCAACCGCCGCGCCGTCTAGTCGCGCGCTTTTCCCACCTGTATTGTTATCGCTCGCGCTTGCCGAGGAACCGCGACGACACGTGACGCATCGCGGGGATTCGGTTGTCCTGACGCAACACAGCAGTCGAGATTGGCAGTCCTCGCAAGGAGCATCTCGTGAAGATCCCGATGCAGGTCGAACCATCGCGCGCCGACGGACCCACGCCTGCGGTGGAGTATCGCTGGGATCCGGACACGGAGATCCTTTCGGCGCAGCTCAGTCCGCGGAGCGGAGGCCACGGCCTGTCGGGATCCGTGGAGCTCGAAGGCTCGGACGGCTCGTGGCTGATCCTCGACGTCTCGGCCGGCCACATCAACGGGATCGAGGTCGCGGTCTGGCCGGACGTGCACAAGCGCAACACGCTCGAACCACCGCTCGCGATCGAGGACGGGCGCGTGGTGGTTCCGGCGCGGAAAGCCAACGCGGAGATCGCGGCGTTCGAGGTCGAGACGCCGATGCTGGCGGAAGCGGACGAGGCGGAGCGCGTGTTTCACTTCGTGCTCGGGAAGCGGCGTCAGACCCGAACGGTACGATTCGCCCGGGACCTGCTGGTGGATCTCGACGGCTCGAACTGTCTCGCCGGACTGTGGCTGCTCAACGTTCCCCCCTTCCCGGCGCACGCGTGATCACGACGATCGTGCTCTGCCGCGTCGAGCCGAGCCAGATTCCCAAAGCCGCGCGCGTGCTGGCGGGCGTCGACGGCGTGGACGAGGTGTACTCGGTCTCCGGCGAATGGGACCTGGTCGCGCTGGTGCGCGTTCCTCAATACGAGGACATCGCGCGCGTCGTGACCGAAGTGTTTCCCAAGGTTCCGGGGTTGCAGCGCACGCAAACGCTGACCGCGTTTCGGGCGTACTCGAAGAACGATCTTCAGCAAGCCTGGGATATCGGCGTCGAATAGATTGCGAGAGTGACCACGACGCTGGCGCCGGCACCCGTTCGCGAAGCAGGCTTTCACGGCGTGCAGCGCCGGCTCGCCGAGCTGCTGCCGGCCGGAAGCTCGATCGACGCACCCCACGCGCTCGAGCTCTCGGCGTTGGGCGTCCAGGAGGCGCCGCGCCTGATCACCGCGTCCCTGCTCGAGGACGCGTCGTTGCGCGCGCATCCGGTCGGCGTGCGACCCCCGGCAGCCGCGCGCTTCGCCGCATTTCTCGACGGCACGCAGACGAGCAGAACCGTCGCGCACCTGGACGAAATCCCGATCGTCCACGGGAGCGCCGCCGCGGTGGTCCGCCAGCGCGTGGACCGGCGGATGCGCACGTGGGGCGAGCCGACGGTGTCGCACGCGCTGTATGCGCCTCTCTCCCTGCTCACCGCGGCATGGCGGGACGCGCTCACCTCGGTGGGTCTTCCGGTGGTCGACACAGTGGCGAGGGGCGGTCCACCTGAGTCGCCGCATCCGTTCGCGCTCCAGGACGCCGCGATCCACGCGGTGCAGGCGGCCCGCGAAGGGCTCGAGCAGCATCTGGCGGACGAGTGGTGCGGCCACGCCGCCGGGGAGCTGCTGGTCGACGGGACCATCACGGGGAGCGAACGGGTGGCGACGTCCCAGTGCGTCGTCGGCGTGGTGAAGAGCCACCGCACGCTGTACGCCGAGGGCGAGGCGCTGCGCGCGCTGCTCCGCCTCGGCCCCGGCGAGCGCACGAGCGTCTTCCGGATCACGTCCCCGAGACGCACACCGGTGGCCAGCTGGTACCTGCGCCTGCGGGACGCGCGCGGCCGCGATCCGCTCTGGGGCCTTGTTCGGGTCGAAGTCGCTGAGCAGCGGGACGCAGCGTCGACAACGATAAGCGCGCGAGCGGACGAGGTGTCGCGATGGGTGCTGGCGGAAGCCCTGCCCCTCGCGGTGCCCGATGGGCGCTGGGACAAGATGGTATATGGAATACGTGACTGCGAAGAATTTCTGAGATCGATCCAATGACGGATCCCGCACCCGAACCGCTGCTCGGCCGCGTCGTCGCGACGGAGCGAAAGCCGAACACGCCGCACGAGTTTCACTTCTGGACGGCGCTGGACTCGCCCATCGGCATCGGAACCATCGTACGCGTGGATGGCGAGACGCCCGTCGGCGGTCAGCTCGTCCGGGTGTACGGCGTAGTCGTGGAGGGGTTCAGCTACACCGACCTGCTTTCGCCGATTCACGACGTGCTCGGCCACGATGGCACGCCAGCCGGGGCCAGTGTGGCCGCGACGCGCCGCACCGAGATTCGCCTGTACACCGCGCACGTGTTGCGGCAGATCCCCGAGGAGCCGCTGCAGCCGGTGCCGATGGGGACGGTGGCGCTCGCCTCCGACGAGGACGTGGCTATTGCCCTGCGCATGGACAGCTATCTCCAGGAGGGATCCAACACCGGGATTCCTGTGGGACTCTATCGCGCGGGCGCGATGGAGGCGCCGATCTACCTGGACGCCGATTTCCTCCTCGGCCCCGAGGCGGCCCATCTGAACATCACGGGGGTGTCGGGTCTCGCGACGAAGACCAGCGCCGTGGAATGGCTGCTGGCCTCGATCTTCGCCCATTTTCCGGAGCACAAGGGCTCGGTGGCGGCGATCTGCTTCAATGTGAAGGGTCCGGACCTGCTCTTCCTGGACCAGCCCGGCCAGCTCGAGGACAGCGACCGCGCGATGTACGAGAAGCTCGGAGTGAACGCCGGGCCTTTCGAGCGCGTGCAGTATTTCGCGCCGTACACGGCCAAGGGATTCAACCTCAATACGCTGCGCTCGAACGAGCAGCTGTCCCACAACGTCGTGCCGCTGACGTGGGGCCTGAACGAGGTGATGCAGTTCGCCGAAGTCCTGCTCAACAAGGACGACATCGACGCCAAGGCGGATGCCTTCATCGACTTTCTCGGGGAACGCGTGATCGGTCGCGAGTTCCACGAAGCGCCTCTGTCCACGCCACACCGGGTGCGTTCCTTCGGCGAGCTCGAGACGTTCTTTCGTGACCTCTTGCGCGGTCTGGAGGACCGTGGCGGGGAAAGCTGGCGCACGCACCACATCGCCACCATCCGCAAGGTGCGCAACCGGCTGTCGAACATCTCCACCCGCTGCGCTGGACTGGTGACGGACGAGGGAACGGTCAGCGATCTGCCGTTCGGCACTTTCCAGGACCGCACGGTGTATGTAGTCGACGTCGCCTCGCTCGAGGAGGACGCGCAGGATCTGATCTTCGCGCGGGTCGTCTCGAAGTTGCGCGAGCACCTGGAGCGTCGCGATCTCGGCGTTAGCCACGTCGTGGTGTTCGTCGATGAGCTCAACAAATACGCTCCTGGCGACGGCCCGGATACGTACGTGCGCAAGATGTTGCTCGACATCTCGGAGCGCGGCAGGTACCTCGGTTTGGTGTTGTTCAGTGCGCAGCAGTTTCGATCGCAGGTGCATCGGCGCGTGGTCGGCAACGCCGGGACGGCGCTGTATGGCAGGATGGATATGGACGAGCTGGCGACACCCGGCTACGCGGTGCTTTCGGCCGCGACCAAGACCAAGCTCGCGACGTTGGAGAAGGGACAACTGATGGTGCGGCACCCGCACTTTGCACAGCCAATTTTCGTCCGGTTTCCCCGACCCGCGGTTCTCCGCGGGCGCGACGGGGCGGAGCGTTTTCCGCAGGCAGGGGAGATCACGCTCGACGTGGCGGTTCTGCGGTCGTTGCGACAGCTCGATCCGTCGCTTTCGCTCGACTGGGTGAAGCGGACCATCGCGGGCCACGAGGAGCTGCAGGTCATCCGGGCGCGCAACATCACCATGCAGACCAGGCCGGAGCGCGTGCAGACGTTCTTCGAGCAGCAGTTCCGGCGCATCGTTCCGGTGGAGTCGGCGCCGCGCGCGTCCACGGTGCCCATCCGTTCGCTTCCGAACGACGATCCCTACGGGTTCTGAGATGGCTCGCACGCGTCTGTCCACCGCGTTGCTGGTGCTCCTCTCGACGAGCGTGCACGCTCAGCGCACCCAGCTCGAGCTGCGGCCGAAGATGGGGGACACCCTCCGGATGCGGCTGGATCAGGTGACCGAGATGAGCGGCGCACGGCAGGGCTCGGCCGCGAAGCAGGTCGTCACGACGATGGTGATGTTCTCTCGCGCGATCGTCGAGAGCAGCGCCCCGGCCGCGTCGGTGATCCTGGCGGTGACGGACTCGGTCGACGTGACCTCCACGGACGAGCACGCGCGGGCGCTCGCGGACAATACCGAGCGGCAGTTGAAGGGTCGGCAGATGCGCCTGCGTCTCGCTCCCGACGGTACGGTGAGCGTTCCGGAGCAGACAACGGCCGTGCCACGCGAGGTCAACGAGCTGGTGTCGGTGATGCCGGCTTCGTTTCCAAAGGATCCGGTGGCGGTCGGGGATACCTGGACGCGCGAGATGCCGATCTCCACGGGCGCGAGCCTGGGCATGCCCGTCGGCGGCGTCGTCCGCGCGACGTTCCGGCTCGACTCGATCTCGCATGCCGGCGGCGGGGAGCTCGCGTTCATCAGCATGCGCGGCACGCTCGACCAGAAGCCCGGGCAGCTCATGACGCAGGCGTCGCTCGCCGGCGCGGTGAACGGTACCGTCGTGGTGAACCAGCGCCGCGGCTGGCTGTCGGAGTCGCGGTTCGTCGTCGACATGCGGACGACCGTCGTTTCCCGTGGCGCCGTCCCCATGGCTCCGATGCAATTCCGGATGAAGGTCACGCAGCACATGCGTGTCGTGGACAAGCGATGAGCGTTGCGCGGCGCTAGATTCATCGCTGAGCGTGCGCCTCGTCCATCTCTCGGATCTCCATCTCGGGTATCGGCAGTACCAGCGCCTCACGCCGCATGGGATCAACCAGCGTGAGGCCGATGTCGCGCGCACGTTCTCGCGCGCGGTAGACGAGATCATCGCACTGCGCCCCGACGTGATCCTCGTGGCGGGCGACGTGTTCCACAGCTCGCGGCCCTCGAACGCCGCCATCCTGCATGCCTTTCGCCAGTTTCTTCGCATCCGGACCGAGCTGCCCGACAGCTCCGTGGTGATGGTCGCCGGCGATCACGACACGCCGAGAACGACAGAGAGCGGCAGCATCATGGGGCTGTTCGAGCAGATCGGCATCCACGTCGCCGCGCAGGAGGCGAAGCGCATCCGGCTGCCACAGCACGATCTGTCCGTACTCGCCGTTCCCGATGTTCCAGGTCCGCTCCCGCACCTCGCGCCCGAGTCCGATGCGCGACACAACGTCCTGCTGATCCACGCAGACGTGGACGACGTTGTGCCGCGGTACTACGCTGAGCTCGACCGATCATCCGTGCGGGTGTCGCGCAGCGATCTCGAGCTGTCGCGGTGGAGCTACGTCGCGCTGGGGCACTATCACGTGCATCAGCGCGTCGCCTCAAACGCCTTCTATTCCGGGTCGATCGACTACACGAGCCTCAACGTCTGGTTCGACAGGTCCGAGGAGGAAGAGCACGGACTGAAGGGCAAGAGCTTCATCGAGTTCGATACCGACAGCGGCCGACATACCGTTCGCCCGCTCGCGCGTTCGCGCGACTTCCTCGATTTGAAGCCGATCGCCGCGCGGGAGATGAGCCCGGCGGAGGTCGACGCGGCGATTGCACGAGCCGTCGAAAAGGTGAGGGGAGGAATCGACGACAAGGTCGTGCGCCTCGTCGTCCGCGACATTCCGCGTGCGGTGTCGCGCGAGCTGGACCACCGCGCCATCCGCGAGTACAAGCGGCGCGCACTCCATTTCAATCTCGACCCGCGCAAGCCCGAGACAACGCGTCGATCGGCAGTCGGAGCGCCAGTGCGCCGTCCGTCCGTCACGGACGTCGTTCGCGAACAGCTTACGGTCCGCGCGATACCCGCGGACCTCGATCGCGACCGGCTCCTCGAGCTGGGCATGAAGTATCTGGATCAGGCGGACGCGTTCCCCGCGGCCGCGGCAATCGTGGCCGACATGGAGAGCTGACGTGCGGCTGAATCGTCTCGGGCTCACGAACTTTCGGCTGCACGCAGACACCCGCATCGACTTCGAGACGGGGCTGACGGGGATCATCGGACCCAACGGGTCGGGCAAGACGACGATCCTCGAAGCCATCGCCTGGGCGCTCTACGGAATGTCCGCGGTGCGCGGCAAGCGCCAGGACATTCGTTCGCTCAATGCGTCGGGTCGCGCCGGAGTCCGGGTCGAGCTGGATTTCGATCTCGCCGGACACCGCCATCGCGTCGTTCGAACGCTCAGTACCGCGGAGCTGTACCTCGACGGGGCGTCGGCGCCGATCGCCAACAGCACGTCAGGCGTCACCGACCTCCTGCGTCGCCGGCTCGGTATGAGCCAGCAGGAGTTCTTCAACACCTATTTCACCGGCCAGAAAGAACTCGGGATCATGGCCGCGATGGGACCGGCGGAGCGGGCACAGTTTCTGTCGCGCGTGCTCGGCTACGAGAAGCTGCGTGGCGCGCAGACACTGGTCCGCGAGCGGAGGAGCCTTCTCCGGGGCGAGCTGGCCGGCCTTCAGACCGGGATGCCCGACGGCGCGCTCGTCGCGCGTCTGCTGGCGGACACCGAAGCGCGACTCAAGCACGCCGAGACACGCACGAAAGCCGCGCTGGCGAAGCTGAAGAAGGCCAGTGCCGCGGCGCTGGCGATCCGGCCCAGGTGGGCGGAGGCGCAGCGTGCGCGCGATGCCCACCAGCAGATCGTCGCGGAGCTCGCGGTCAAGGAGAGCGAGGGGGCGGCGCTCGCGCGCGATCTCGAGCGCCTCGAGAAAGCGCTCGCGGAGGTCGTGGCCGCGCGCGCGGAAATGGAGCGCATCAGGGGCGAGCTCGAGGTGCAGAAGGATCTCGAGACGCAGCTGCTGCAGATGAACCGGTTGTTCGAGCAGGAGACCAAGCGACGCTTGGCGCTGCAGAATCACAAAGCGCTCACCCAGGAAGTCGCCGGCCTTCGGGAGCGAAGCCAGGCGCTGAGTGGAGCCGCGGAGTCGCGACGCGACGCGGAGCGGGCGAGAGACGCGCTGCGCCTGGCGCTCGCGGCCCACGCCGAGAAGCTCGAGGTCGCCCGCACCGACTGGGTCCGCGACCAGCAGGAAGCGCTCACGAAGCTCGAGGAGTACCGCAAGCAGTTCGCCGACGTCAAGCAGCAACGCGAGCAACTGGCCACGCTGGGGCCGGACAGTCCCTGTCCGATCTGTACTCGGCCACTGCGGGATCACTTTCGGGAGGTCCTGGACGATCTCGACGAAAAGCTCACGGCCATCGAAGTGGACGGAAAATATTTTCGGAGCCGCGTCGAGCAGCTCGCGTCGGCGCCCACCGCGGTGCGTGAGCTCGAGCACGCGCAGACGGAGCTCGAGAAAGACATCGAGCGGCACGACCGGCTGGTGGCCGAGGCGCAGGGACGCGCCCAGGAGCATGCCCAACTCGTGCGCGACCTCGCGGCGAAGGAGACGCGGCTGGCAACGATCGCCGCGGAGCTCGAGGCGCAGCCCGTCGCGTACCACGAAACGAAGCATGCGCAGATGCGCAACCAGTATGAGCAACTCGCGCCCCTGGCCAAGCGCTCGGCGCAACTGTCGAGTCTCATCGAGGACGAGCCCAAGCTCAAGAAGGAGCACGTCCGGGTGAGGAAGGGACTGGCCACCGTGAACGAGCGTGTCGCGGAGCTGACCCGCCTGCGAAAGGAATCGAAGTTCACCGAGGCCGGCTTCGCCGAGCTGCGCGTCGCGGTCGAGGCGGCGGGCGAACAGCTTCGCGAGGCGGAGATGGCGGGTCTGGCGGCCGAGAAGGAGCAGGAGGCAGCGCGCGTGGCGCGCACGACGGCCGAGGAAGGCCGCCGCGAGCTCGAGCGATTCCAGGAGCGCATGCGCGTTCTCGCTGGCGACCGGCGCCTCCACGACGAGCTGGACCAGGCCTTCACCGACATCCGCTCCGACCTCAACGCGCATCTGCGGCCGGAGCTGTCCGAGCTCGCGAGCGGCTTTCTGGCCGAGCTCACCGACGGGCGGTACACCGATCTGGAACTTGACGAGGACTACAACATCATCGTCAAGGAAGATGACATCCCGAAGCCGGTGATCTCTGGCGGTGAGGAAGACCTTGCGAACCTGGTCCTTCGACTGGCAATCTCCCAAATGATCGCCGAGCGGGCAGGCCAGGCGTTTTCGCTGCTCATCCTCGACGAGGTATTCGGGTCGCTGGACGAGTCGCGCCGCCACAACGTGGTGGAGCTGCTGCGCCGTCTCCACGACCGGTTCGAGCAGGTCGTGCTCATCACCCACATCGAGTCCGTCCGCGAAGGATTGGACCGCGTGCTCACGGTGCGGTACGACGAGGAGTCGCGGACGTCGAAGGTAGAGAGCGAATCGGCAGCGATCCTCGACCGCGACGATACGATGAGCGACGAATACGCCGAGGCGGGAGCCGCCGACTGATGGCGACCTCGCGCTCCTGGCGTCCGAGCCATGTGCTGGATGGGCCGTATCAGGCGAAGATCGAAGAGATCGACGAGCTGAATCAGGTCTTCAGCGAATCGTTCACCGAACGGTATCGCCGCGACGGCATGGTCGGTGTGCGGGTGCCATTCCTCAATCCGACGGTGTGGCGCTACGCGATCCGCGACGCCGCCGACGGTGCCATGGTGTGGCGCGGAGAGCGCGGGGACGTCGTCGCCTTCAACATCGTGCACCGGTCCGGGATCGAAGGCTGGATGGGTCCGATCGCGGTGCGCAGCGAGCACCAGGGCTTCGGCGCGGGCAAGGAGATCGTGCGCCGCGGCGTGGACTGGCTCAAGGTCCACGGCGCCGCGGTGGTCGGTCTCGAGACGATGCCGCGCACGATGGACAACATCGGGTTCTATTCCGCGCTGGGGTTCATTCCGGGCCGGTTGACGCTCACGACGACCGTCGATGCCAGCTACGCGGACAAGCCGGCGATGCTCTACGGGCGTTTGTCGAGCCGTGACAAGGATGACGTGCTGGCGCGCTGCCGCGACCTCGTGGGGTCGCTCATCCCCGGATACGATCACAGCCGCGAGATCCAGCTCACCGACGAGCTCTCCCTGGGCGACACCCTGATCCTCCAGAAGCGCGACGAGATCGTGGGGTTCGCGCTCTGCCACACCACGCCGCTCGTGGAAGGCCGGACGCGCGAAGACCTGCGGGTGCTCAAGTGCGCCCTGTTCGACCTGTCGTTGTTCGACGAGATGGTTCGCTCCCTCGCCGATCTCGCGCGCCGCAGCGGGACGCGGCGTGTCTCGATCCGTATCCAGGGCGACTACGAGGCCGCGTACCAGCGGATCATCGCGCTGCGCGGGCGCGTGCGCTGGTCGGACCTGCGCATGACGCTGGCGGGGCACGGTGAGCGTCGCGCCGAGCGCGGCCTCGTCCTGTCGAACTGGGAGATCTGATACGTCCGACGATCAACGGCCGGCGTGAGGCGACTCCCCTTCGAACGGACATATCTGCTCGACTCGGTGCCCTGTCCCCGGTGCGCCGGGTCGGGCGTGTTCGCCGCGCCAGCGCGGCCGCCGCGCGAATGCTGGAACTGCCGCGGCCTCGGTCGAAAGCTCACCCAGGACGCACGCGAGCTGTTCTACGAGATCTCTGAGCTGCTCGGCGCGCCGGTGGAGCACCGCGAGACCAGGATCCAGACGCGGCACATCGAGACGATCCGGGCCGACCGGGTGCGGCCGGGCATGGCCGTCACCGACACCCACGTCGATCGCCGGCGCACGCCGCGATCGGTCGCCACCGTCCAGCAGATGCCACTCGAGCAGCTGCGCGTCACCTTCGTCGACGGCTCGATCGTGAATGTCCCGCCGTACGAGTTGTTCGCGCGCGAGCTCACGCGCGCGGAGCTCGATCGCGTCGATGCCCTCATGGCACAGCGACTCGGTGAAGGAGTGAAGCCCGCGCCGCCCTGATCCTGGCTCCGATGTCTGCCGTACGCCCGCGCGCCGGCGGCCAAAAATCCGGGACGTGGGGATCGCTATCCAGTTATCATTTGCGGCTGATGCGAGCATCGTTCACACGCCCAACCGCCGCATGGCCCTGAAGTCGGCCGAGCGGCTGGCCAAACGCGCGACCACGTCGGCAATCGCGGCACTGATGCGCGGGCGCGGCGTTCGCGAACGGCCCGACTGGCGCCAGCGGCAGTATCGCGTGCTCTTTCTGCGCCACGACCGCATTGGCGACATGATCCTGTCCACCGGCATCCTGCGCGCGATCGCGCAGGCGCATCCCACCATCCGGCTGGACGTGCTGGCGTCGAAGAGCAACGCGCCGGTGCTGAGCAACGAGCCGTACCTCAACGACGTCATCGCCTTCGACAAACGCGCGCCGCTCGGATTCCCCTCCATGTTCGCCGCGCTCCGCAGACGGCGGTACGACGCGGTGATCGACTGCATGGTGACGGCGCCGTCCACCACCACACTGCTGCTCATGCTCGCGAGCGGCGCTCGCATCCGCATCGGCGTCGCGAACCGCGGAAACGATTTCGCCTACACGCTCCCCGTGCCGCCGCGCGACAGCGCCGAGCACATCGTGGACAAGCTGGGCGCGCTGGCGACCGCGTTCGGGCTCGAGCCGTCCGGGCTCGATCTCCGGCCCCGCGTGCGTCTCACCGACGTGGAGCGGGAGCACGGCGAGCGGGTGTGGGCGGCCGGGAGCGTCGGTCGGGGAGCGGGCGTCCGCCTGCTCGTGAACGTCTCCGCGGGACGCGCGCATCATTTCTGGCCCGACGACCGCTTCGTTCAGGTGATGCGCGCCGTCCGCGAGCACGCGCGGGACACCAACATCGTGGTGGTCAGCTCGCCGAGCGATCGGGAGCGTGCGGCGGCGATCGCGACCGCGGGCGGCGCGCGTCTCGTCGCGGACGAGGGCATCCGCGACGCGATGGCGATCGTGTCGCGGTCCGACATCGTCTTCACCCCGGACACGAGCATCTCGCATGCGTGCAGCGCCTTCGACGTTCCGGCGATCGCGCTGCACCCGCGCGGATTCGCGGCGATCTGGGGACCCTACGAAACGACGGGGCGCGCCGTGGAAAGCGTCACCGATCGCGTCGCCGACATCACGGCTGACGAGGCCGCTCGCGCACTCCTGGCTCGCTTCGCTTCACCACGCGCCAGATGAGCAGCGCAATTCCCCCGGTGAGCAGCGCATGCGTGATGCCCGGCGCGTTGTTCACGACGAACGTGAGCACGGCCCAGACGATCAACATCGCGAGAGATAACACGATTCCGAGGTCCATTTTGTATTGACCTCCGTTTTCACGAGGGTAAATTACGGCCCACGAAGCACGACGTTTTTCCGATGGACGGAGAGCTCCGTTTTTCAGCCGATAAGTCCAACTGGTGGGTTCGACAATCTATGCTGACGTCATGCCCCCAGTGCGGGGGAAGGCGGAAGGTGTGGTGAGGGCCTCAATCTTTCCTTTGGGCTTGATAAAACCCTCTTCGTTCCATTGTATCGAGCGAGCCCCGTGGATAACCACGGGGCTCGTTCTTTCTCGGGTCGCCCCATGGCTGCTTCCACTCCGCAGGTCATCGTCACGCGCCGCATGCATTTCAGCGCGGCGCACCGCGTGCACAATCCCGCGCTGTCGGACGAGGAGAACCGTCGCACGTTCGGGAAATGCAACAATCCGAACTGGCACGGGCACAACTACATCCTCGACGTCTCGGTGCGCGGACCGGTGGACGCACGCACTGGCTATGTGATCGATCTCTCCCGCGTCAAGCAGATCGTCGAGGAGCAGGTGATCGGCAAGGTGGATCACCGCAATCTCAACCTCGAAGTGGATTTTCTCCGCGAGACGATCCCGACGACCGAGAACGTCGTCGTCGCGTTCTGGCGGGTGCTCCAGCCGGCGCTGCGCCCCGCGCAGCTGACACGTCTCGTGCTCTGGGAGACGGTCAACAACTATGTCGAGTACGACGGCAGCTAGGCAAGAAACGCCGCTCTCCGGTCGGTCCGCCATCGTAACGGGAGCATCGCGCGGCATCGGGAGAGAGTGTGCCCGGGCGCTGAGCGCCGCGGGGGCGGAACTCGTCCTCGTCGCGCGCGACATGGAGGCCATGGGTGAGGTCGGTCGCGCGCTCACGGGCCGGTGGGCCGCGTTCTCCTGCCACATGGCCTATCCCGACATCGTCGCCGGCGTGCTCGAGAAGATTCGCGTCCGCCTCGGGGGCGCGCCGGACATCGTCGTGAACAACGCCGGCGAGTTCTTTCTCGCGCCCATCGAGGAGACGGAGCCGGCCGACTTCCAGCGCACGCTGACGGTCAACCTGACGTCGCACTTCGCGTTCATTCGCGAGTTTCTCCCGGACATGCGCGCGCGTGGCAGCGGGCACATCGTCACCGTCGGATCGATCGCCGACCACGACGCCTTTCCGGAGAACGCGGCCTACGCGGCGAGCAAGTATGGCACGCGCGGGCTGCACGAGGTGTTGCGTGTCGAGACGCGGGGCTCGGGCGTGCGCGCCACCCTAGTGTCGCCTGGCCCGGTGGACACCAGGCTCTGGGACGAGGTGAAGCCGGACGATCGTCCCGGGTTCACGCGCCGCACCGACATGCTCCGTGCCACCGCGGTGGCCGACGCCGTGCGCTACGCGGTGACCTGCCCGGCCGACGTGAACGTCGACGAGCTGCGCGTCTCGCGCACCTGACCGGCGGTGTTCGTCGAGCTGATCGAGCTGCTGCGGTGCCCGCGCGTCCACGAGGAGGCGCAGCTGGTGGCCGCCGCGAGCCGCACGGAGGCACGACACATCGTGGACGGAATACTCGGCTGCCCCGTCTGCAACGCCGAGTTCCCGATCGTGAACGGCGTGGTGCGCATCGAGGAACCAGAGACCGCGACTCCCTGGGAAGAACCAAGCGCCGAGGTGGGGATGCGGCTCGCGGCGTTTCTCGAGCTGACGGACGCCCGCGGCTTCGCGCTGCTGTGTGGCCGGTGGGCCGCGCACGCGGACGTGATCCAGCGGCTGACCGAGACGAGCCTCATCCTCGTCAACCCGCCGCCCAGGCTTCCATCGGATATCGCAGCCGGTGTCGTGCTCGCGCGGGAAGTCATTCCGTTCGCCGCGGGCTCGGCGCGGGCCGCCGCCATCGCGGAGACCGCGTCGCCCGAATTCGCTCGTTCGGCGGTGCGTGCCGTTCGGCCTGGGGGCCGGCTCGTGGGTTCGGCGGCGCTCGCGGTGCCGGCCGGCGTCAGTGAGATCGCCCGCGACGAGCACATGTGGGTGGGGGGGAAAGCGTCATCGCCGGAGAAGCCGGCGCGGCTCGTACCGCTCCGCCGCGCCGGCCAGCCCGGTGTGAGTGACGTCTAGCGGCCGATTGCGGCTGGCTCGCGCTCGCCCTGATACAGCGCGTCGATGACGTCCTTATATGTCTTGTCGATCACGCGGCGTTTCACGGAAAGCTTCGGTGTGAGCTCCCCACGCTCGATCGAGAAGTCGTGCTCCAGCAGCGCCACTTTCTTCGGCATCTCGAAGTGTGCCAGCCCTTCGAGCTCCCCGAGCACCTCGTTGTCCATCTTCATCCGGATGTCCGGCATCGCGAGCAGCTGCTTCCGATCCGTCCAGAGGATGTTCTTCTGCTTCGCCCACTTCTCGAGCGTGTCCCAGTTGGGAACGATGAGGATCACGGGGAACTTGCGGCGATCCCCGATCATCACCGCCTGACTCACGAATTTGTTCGTCTTGACTTTGTTCTCGATGGGCTGGGGGGCGATGTTCTTGCCGCCCGCGGTCACGATGATGTCCTTCTTCCGGTCGGTGATCCGGATGAAGCCATCCTCCAGAATGCCGATGTCGCCCGTGTGGAACCACCCGTCGGCATCGATCGCTTCGCGCGTGGCGTCCGGCTTGTTGTAGTAGCCCTTCATGACGTGCGGGCCGCGCGTGAGGATCTCGCCGTCGTCGCCGATGGCGACCTCGATGCCAGGGAGCGGCCTACCCACCGTTCCGATGCGGAAACTGGCCGGCGTATTGACCGAGATGACCGGCGAGGTCTCTGTGAGCCCGTAGCCTTCCAGAATCGGAAGACCGGCCGCGAAGAAGAAATTGTTGATCTCCGGCGCGAGGGGCGCCCCGCCGGACACGAAGTAGCGCAGTCGCCCGCCTGTCCGCGCCTTGAGCTTCGAGAACACGAGCTTCTGCGCGATTCCATACTGCCAGGCGAGCAGTCCCGACGGCTCCGTGCCCGCGAGCTTGAGCTTCGCCCATCGGTCGGCCACCGCGCGCGCCCAGAAAAAGATGCGCTTCTTCACCGCGCCGCCGGAGAGCGCGTTGTCGAGCACGCGCGCGTACATCTTCTCGAAGAGGCGCGGGACGGACAGCACCAGCGTCGGCTTCACCTCGCCGAGGTTCACCGGCACCGTGTCGATCGACTCGGCATACGCGATCGAGGTGCCGGTGTGCAGCATGAGGTAGTGGTCCGCGAGGCGCGCGAAGCTGTGCGACAGCGGCAGGAAGCTCAGCGACGTGTCGCCACCACCGAAGGGAATCGCCGCGGCGCTCGCCAGCGCGTTGGAGTACAGGTTGTCGTGCGTGAGCATCACGCCCTTCGGGTCGCCCGTCGTGCCCGACGTGTAGATGATCGTTGCGAGGTCACCGGGCCGTACCGCGAGCGCCTGCGTGCGGTACGCCGTCGTGCGCTGCGGGCTATCGGCGGCCGCGCCGCGCGCGCGAATCAGCTCGAGGGTCAGGTCTTCGCCGGGGCGAAGACTGTCCCCGAACCCGATGACGTGGCGCAGCGAACGGCACTGGGCCCTCACCTCGGCGATCTTGGCCGCCTGCTCCGGCGTGGACGTGAAGATGGCCACCGCGCCGGAGTCGTTGAGGATATAGGGGATCTGCTCGGCCGGCAGCGTCGGATAGACCGGAACGTCGGTGAGCCCGGACGTCAGGCAGGCGTAATCGGCGACGGCCCACTCGGGGCGGTTTTCGGAGAGAATGGCGACGCGATCGCCGTGCGCGATGCCCAGCTCACGCAGACCGATGGCCACCTGGCGCACACGATCGCCGAGCTCGCGCGACGAGATCGGACGGTACACACCGTCGCGTTTCACCTGGAGTGCGTCGGGCTTGTCGAACCGCTCGATGGCGTCGAAGAACAGCCTGGTGAGGGTGCCCGGCGTGGAATTGCGCGGTCCCCCGCTGGCGTGGGTCGTACTGGCCGAGGTCAGTTGCATGGGGTGACACCATCATCCTTGACGCAGGTGGAGATCAGCGTGAACAGGACGTTTCCGATCATCCGGCCCGCATAGGATGCGGTGGCGCGCACCAGTGCGGTATCGGTCGTGAACGTGCTTTTCGCCAGGAGGCGCAGCCGTGCCGTCCGCGACGCGCGACCGGTCGCATCCGACGTGTCGCGATCGGAGGGGACGGTGCCATTCAGAAGAAACACCGTCTGCGCGTTGCTGATCCCCGTTGGCATCTGCTCGATGGCATAGCGGACGATGACCGCTTCGACTCCCGAGATCGATGTGCCGCGATGCTGCACCGTCGTCGCCAGGTTGAAGTCGATCACCGTGTCGACAGCAATGGAATACTTTCGCCGGTGCAGGATGGAGTCGGCCGCGACCATGGTGTCGGGCGAGAGCGTGACCTTCACCGACGCCGGCTGTGTCTGAATCACGTCGGTCGATCCGATCACGCGAACCGTGCCCACGGTGTCTCCAATCAACAGGGCCCCGGACAGATGCGCGGCGGGCATCGTGTCGATGACGATGAAGGTGATGGCCGCGTCCGGCACAGGTTGTCCGGCGGCATCGTACGCCACGACGCGCAATGGCGCGGCGAGTCCCGTGCTGTCGCGCATCGTGTCTCCGACCACCAGCCCCGGCGAGGGAAGCCGCACAGGCGACAGCGCGAGAATCCCCCCTTCAGGTGCCGGCACGTCGAGACAGCTCGCCATGAGCCACGCGAGCACGCCCAGCCCGGCGCCCGCCGCTTTGCGACCGCGCCGCGTCACTGCGAACGACTGGCCAGCGCCTCGGCGAGCGCCATGTACGCCACGGATGCGGGGTCCGCTGGTGAGCGGAGGACGACAGGCTGTCCCGCGGCGAACGCCTCGACCGTAGCGGGCGTGCGCGGAACCGGCAGGTCGAAGAGCAGCTCCTTCGGCAACTGCTCCCGCACGCGCTCGGCGATCCTTCGGCAGATCGGACTATCGTTTTCGTACAGCGTCAGCACGATACCCTCCAACCGCAAGCTATCGTGCTTTTCGATCGCGGCTCGTATGCCTTTCAGAATCTGCGCCGTGGTCTGCAGCGCGAGCGGTTCACACTGCAGCGGAACGATCACCCGATCGCTCACCGCGAGCACCGCCTGCACGATGGGACCAAGGCCCGGAGGCGTGTCCACGATGACCGCATAGCCGCGATCCACCGCGAGCGCGAACAGCTCCTTCAGCTTTGGAGAGGACCCGACCAGCGCCTGATACTCGGCGTGATCGCCGGTGTCGGCCACGCCGCCCGTGAGCAGTGCTCGCAGGAACGGCAATGACGTCGCCCGCACGATCTCGGGCAGCTCCATCGTTCCCGCGAGGTATTCCGCGATGCCGCCGCCTTCGGGACGCAAGCCGAGGCCGAAGCGCACCGATCCCTGCGGGTCGACGTCCACGAGCAGCGTGCGCACACCACGCTGCGCCAGGGCGGCGGCGAGGTTGATCGCGGTCGTCGTCTTGCCCACCCCTCCTTTCTGGCTGACGACGGCGAGCGTGCCGCGCACTTATGGTTGGGGCTCCGAGGGCACGTCGGTGTTCCCGGCGCGCAGCGCCGCGAGCGTCTGCTCCGCGTGTCGAACCCAGCGCTCCATTTCCGCGTTCGCGGGCGGCCGGCCGAGGAACGCATCGAGATGACTGATGGCGCCCGCCCGGTCGCCGCGCTTGAGCAGCAGAAAGGCCAGACCATAGTGTGCGCCGGACAGTTCGGGCGCGACCTCGAGTGCCCGGCGATACGAGCGAATCGCTTCCTCGAGACGACCCGTGCGCGAATAGGCGATGGCGATGTTCTGCAGGATCCTGGGATCACTGGGATGATCCCGCAGCGCGAGACGATACGACGTGAGCGCCGCGTCGAAGTCGCCCTGGCGTTCGAGCGCGATAGCTTCGCTCAGATAGTCGACCCGGCGTGAGCTGAGCTCATTCTTCGACTTTCCGCCCGTCAGGCGGCTCCACCAAGACATGCGGCTCTGAGGAGGAGATAGAAGGGGCGGAGCGGAGCGCAGGGTGCGCACCGTGCGCAAAGCTATGGCCTGACATGACATGACACAACGTCCCGCGCGCTCACAAGACGAGTGCCGGGGCGATTAGCTTGCAGGAGCCATGACACCGCGACGCACGAGCTTCGATCAGACCAAGGGCGTCATCAACGTCGAGTGGCCTTTTTTCGGCGAGCTCTCCCGCGGGCTCGCGCTGAAGGTCTCGCGCGAGTACGACCCGGAGGTCGTGCTTGGCATCGCGACCGCCGGCGTCGTCCCCGGGGCGGTCATCGCGGCAATCCTGAACCGGGAGTTTCACTCCATCGTCGTGAGCCGACGCTTTCGCGCCGAAACCGTGCGCGAGAAACCCGCGGTGCTCAGCGCCGCGCCCGCGGACATTCGCGGACGTCGGGTGCTCATCGTGGACGAGACCTGCGATTCAGGGGACACGATTCGCCTGGCGGTCGCCGCCGCGGTCAACGCCGGGGCGTCTGACGTGCGCACCGCCGTCGCGTTCAAGACCGGCGATTTCAGACCCGACTTTCATGGCCTCGCCACCGAGAGCACCATCATTCTGCCGTGGGATCGCGAGATCCTCATCGATGGAGAGCTCGTGCCCAACCCGCTGTATGCCGAGGCACTCGAGACCGACGACTGACCGCCGTCAGGCCATTTTCGACAGCGTCGAGTCGTAGGGAATACCGGTCGTCATGCCGTTGTAGACGTACTGCATCGTCTCGGCGCTTCCAAGCAGAAACCGGCAGCGCTGCGAGCCCATCGAACGGCATTCGACTTCCATCACGGCCAGGGGTGTCCCGGCCACGCGTCCGAAGAAATCCGCGAGCAATCCGGACGTCAGGTAGCACCCGGGATACTCCATCGCGCTCGCGGGATCCGATTCGGCCCAGTTCCAGCTGTCGAGCGTCAGCACCGAGTCGTGCAGCGGGCTGACCGACAGCGTTCCCCATCCGAGCTCGGCGAAGAACTCGCCCGCGCGCGCTTCGAATTCCTTCGCGCTGAGCTTCGGTGGCGTCGGCAGGCCGCGCGCCGCCGTCCATTTCGCGAAGGCGCTATAGAGGGCGCTCCCTCCAGCGTAGCCGGCGTCCTGCAGGTAGGACGCCGCCGTGGCACCGGCGTTCCGAAAGAGAACCGATCGCAGGGCGACGAGCGCATCCCGCGTCAGGCCAACCATCCCGCTGGCAGCAAGATCAAGTGTCACTGGGGTCCTCGATGGGGTGGTCAGTCCTGCCCGGACTGAACGAGCTTCTGGAGTTCTGTCTCGCCGATGACGTTGACGCCGAGCGTTCTCGCCTTCTCCAGTTTACTGCCCGGCTCCCCGCCTGCAACGACATATGAGGTTTTCTTCGAGACGCCGCTGGTCACCTTGCCGCCGTTGGCTTCGATCAGCTCCGTCGCCTGCTCGCGCGACAACGTCTCGAGGGTGCCCGTCAGCACGAACGTCATCCCGCGGAGCGCGCCGGCCGTTTTCTGACGCGGCTCCTCGAAATTGAGACCGCGCTTCCGCAGACGTTCCACCAGACGCTTCGCCTGCGGATTTCCGAACCAGTCGGTGACGGACTGCGCGATCGCGTCCCCCAGCCCATGGATGGCGAGCACATCGTCCAGGCTCGCGCGCATGAGATCATCCATGGTGCCGAAGTGCTTCGCGAGCTGCTTCGCGGCGATTTCGCCGACGTGGTCGATCCCGAGCGCGAACAGGAGCCGAGACAACGGCTGAGCTCTGGACGCCGCGATCGCGTCGACCAGGGTTTCGGCGCTTTTGTCGGCGAAGCGCTCCAGCTCCACGAGCTGCGCGGCCGTCAGGTCGAACAGATCGGCCGCATCGTGGACCAGTCCGGCGTCGATGAGTTGCTGGATGCGCGCGTAGGAGAGTCCGCGGATGTCGAGCGCGCCCCGCGACGCGAAGTGCACCAATCCTTCGAGCTGTCGCGCGGGGCACTCGAAATTCGGGCAGTAGAGCATCCCGCGATCCACGCCGGGAATGGCTTTCGTACCGCACGAAGGGCACTGCGTCGGCGGCGCGTAGGGCGCCGGCGGGTGCGTCGGGTCGCGCCGATCGGGCACGGGACCGATCACCTGCGGGATCACCTCGCCCGCTCGCTTCACCTGCACGATGTCGCCTTCGCGCAGGTCCTTGTCCCGGATCAGCTCGAAGTTGTGGAGCGTCGCCTGCTGCACCGTGGCGCCGCCGATCTCCACCGCCTCCAGCATCGCGAAGGGGTTGAGCGATCCCGTGCGTCCCACGTTGACGGCGATCCTCAGCAGCTTGGTCTCGGCGATATCCGGCGCGAACTTGCGCGCCACGGCATACCGCGGCTCGCGGCCGCCGACGACGCCGAGATCCGGCCAGAGACGCATGTCGTTCACTTTGACGACGCCGCCGTCGATCTGGAAATCCAGTGTCGGCCGCACGCGGGTCTCGATCTCCTCCGCCCAGGCATGCACGTCGGCGAGCGTGTGCGCGTGCGTGCGATGCGGCGCGACGGGCAACCCCCACTCCGCGAGACGGTCCAGCAACGCGAACTGGTCACGGGCGGGGAGCTCATCGCCTTCGGGCACGGAGACCGCGTACGCGAAGAATCGCAGGGGACGCGCGGCGCTCACGGCGGGATCCAGCATGCGCAGCGAGCCCGCCGCCGAGTTGCGGGGATTGGCGTATACCGGCTCGCCCGCTTTCACGCGCTCCGCGTTCATCTTCTCGAAGCCGCTGTAGGGCATGTAGACCTCGCCGCGGACTTCCATCATGAACGGATGCCCCTCTCCCCGAAGCCGAAGGGGAATCTGTTTGATGGTTCGCAGGTTGGCCGTGACATTCTCGCCAATCACGCCGTTGCCCCGCGTCGCCCCGGCGACGAGCACGCCTTCGCGATAGGTCAGGCTGACCGCGGCACCGTCGATCTTCAACTCGCATGCGTACCCCGACCGCTTCACCTCCGCATCGCCGGCGAGGCGGATGACGCGCTGTTCCCACTCCTCCAGCTCGTCCGCGTTGAACGCATTGGCCAGCGAGAGCATCGGAACCAGATGCTGATGCTTGGCGAGCGCGGACTGCGGCTCGATGCCGACGCGCATTGTGGGCGAGTCCGCCGTGCGGAGCGTCGGGTGTGCCCGCTCCAGCTCCTGCAGCTCGCGAAACAGCCTGTCGTACGCCGCGTCGGAGAGGGTCGGGCGGTCGAGAACGTAGTACTCGTAGATCGCCCGCTCGATCTCTTCGCGGAGGGTCGCGGCCCGCGCCGCGAGCGCCGGGTCCACGGCCGTCATCGCGCCCACGTCACCCCGGACACGTCAGCCCTTCGCTTCCTCTTCGATCACCTGCATGGCGACGGCGACGAGCCGTTCGAGCTCCTCGTCGGACGCTTTCGGCAACAGCGATTCCGCCCACGACTGTTCTTCCGCCTTCGCGTACCGATCGAGCAGGCGTCTGAGAAAGGCCATCAGCGCGATGCGCTGCAGCTCTGCCTTGCGTTGCGACGCGCTGACGTTCTGCTGCTGTCGCATGAGGGACTCGAACCGGTGCGCGTTGTGCAGCGCCTTCGCCGTCAACGACGCCACCACCTGGCAGAAGCGGACGTCGACGTCGCTGAAGGGCACCGCGTCGCGATCCGTCCGCAGGAAGATCGCGCCGATGATCGTGTCCTCGAACTGGAGCGGGACGACGACGATCGAGCGCACGTTGCGAAGCTCCAGCTGGGCCTTCACCGCCTTGAACGCGGGGTCGCTTTGTGCGTCGGGGATGAAGACGGTTTCGCGGGAATCGAAGGCCCGCTTGAGCTCGGGATACCTGTTGATGTCCACGACGAGGTTGCGAATGCTCGGATCCTCGTAGCTCGCCACCAGCCGCACTTCGTCCTGTACGCCGGTCAGAAAGATGGCGCAGCGATCGAGGCCGAAGGTTTCACCCAGCTTGCGCGCGATGGTCTGCAGGATGTCGACGAAATGGAGCGACGCCGAGATTTCCTGCAGGATGTCGACGACGGCGACCAGGTGGTCGCGTTCCCGCTGGACTTCGGCGAGCCGAAGGCGCAGCCTCGGCAGTTCCTCGCCGGGCTCGAGCCCCGCGTCAGCTTGCTGCGCGGAGAAGGCTGGTGTCTTCTGTTGTCCGGCCGCCCTCGTCGTGCTCGGGTCCACCATTCGCGGATGTGTGCGCGTTGAATTCGTCGCCGTCGAACCGGACGACGCGGTTGCGCCCCGTCTCTTTCGCAACGTAGAGCGCGTCGTCTGCGGCCCGCACCAATCCATCGCAGTGCGTTACGCGCGGATGCGGCCATCCTGCGACGCCGATGCTCACCGTGCGACGGATCGCGCCGCCGTCGAAGACGAATGTATGGGCCTCGATCTGTTTGCGCACCCTTTCCGCGAAGGTCACCGCGGCGTCGAGCACGGTGCCCGGCAGCAGCACGATGAACTCCTCGCCGCCGTACCGGCCGACGATGTCGATCTCGCGCGCCTCGTGCTTCAGGAGCGCCGCGAACTGCTTCAGCACGGCGTCGCCGGCCTGATGCCCGTGTTCGTCGTTCACGCTCTTGAAGCGATCCAGGTCGCACATCACGCAGGACAGCGGCTCGGCGAGCCGCTCCCCGTGGGCGAACATGAGATCCAGCTGCTTCTCGATAGAGCGCCGGTTCTCGAGGCCTGTCAGCGCGTCCGTGCGCGACATGTGGCGCAGTCGCTCATTCGCCTCCAGCAGCTGCCGCTCGCGCTCCTCGACCTCTTCCTGGAGCCGCTTGATGCGCAGCATGGATCGAACGCGCGCCTTCAGCTCCGCGAACTCGATCGGCTTCGTGATGTAGTCGTCCGCGCCCGCCTCCAGTCCCTCCACCTTGCTTTCCGTGGAGTCGAGCGCCGTCTGCATGATGATCGGGATGAACGGGAGGGCGGGGTTCTGCTTGATGCGCCGCGCGACCTCGTTGCCGTCCACGCTCGGCATCATCACGTCCAGCAGGATCAGATCCGGCGGCGATGCGTTCACCGCATCCAGCGCTTGCATCCCGTCGTGCGCGCACTCCACTTCATAGCCCCACGCGACGAGTCGCGCGCGCAGCAACTCGACGTTGTCCTCGTGATCGTCGACTACGAGGATGCGGCCGGTGGATTCCCCCGGCTGATCCGACCTCTCATGCGGCGTCATCACGTCCAAGGAATTTCTGGACTTCCGCGACGACCGCACGCGGCTCGCACGGTTTGGCCAGATAGCCGTCACATCCCACTTCCATCGCCTTTTCCCGGTCCGACGCGAGGGCGTGCGCCGTCAGCGCGATGATCGGAATGTCCCGGGTGCCGGGGTCGTGCTTCAGAACCTGCGTCGCTTCCCACCCGTCGATGATGGGAATCGAGATGTCCATGAGAATTAGGTCCGGCTTCTCGGAGCGCGCCTTCGCAATCCCCTCTTCTCCATTCAAAGCTTCAGTGACCGTATAGCCGAAGTGACGCAGGATCGTGGAATAGACGATGCGGTTGTCCTCGTTGTCCTCGACGAGCAATACGGTCTTTCCGTTCGCGCTCATTCGGTCCCTCTTGGGAGAGGCGACATTTTGTTCTGGCGGGTTCGCGGTGGGTATCATACGTCTGCTGCCTCGTGGCATGCGATCCCTGTTCCGCTCGACCAGAACGGTCATCGGCGGACTTGGGATGAAGCAAAAATCTACCGACGAACCAGCAAGTTCCTTACCAACTGAGGAATTCGATCACATGGCCTATGCGGGGAAATCCGGTCTCGCGCGCGGGGCGCGCGTCCATGGTAAGTCCGCTGCGCGGCAGTCGTTAACCGTCACTTCGAACACTTCGCGCCCCACGGGCGCGCTTGTCACCGGAATCGCCATCGGTCTGTTGGTAGGCGCGACGGCCGCGCTCCTCTTCGCGCCGCAGCAAGGGAGCGAAACGCGGCGGGACCTCCGGCGGGGACTCCGCAGGGTTGGGCGCCGTGGCCACGACGCCTGGGACGATCTCCGAGACGAGCTCCGCCGCGCCCGGCGACAGCTCCTGCGGGCGCGCCGGCGGCGTCAGGTCGACCTCGAGGAACCCGAGCCGGTCGAGACTTAGCGCAGCTCCGCGAGCTCTCGCTCGGCCTGCTGCTGGTAGAACTTGTCGTTGAAATCCCGGTGCTTCAATTGGATCGCCGCCTGATACTGCTCGCGCGCCCTGGGCTTGTCTCCCATATCGCGATAGACGGCGGCGAGGTCCAGGCGGTGCACCATTCGGTCGGGCTCCAACGCGGTCGCGCGTTCCAACGAAGCGGCGGCACTCTTCCAATTGGCCTCGCCAAAGGTCTTCCCGCCCAGCAGGTTCTTGGCAAAGAATCGCGTCACGCCGCTCAGCCGCATGATGTTGGCGTGCCACATTCCCATGACGTGAAGCGCACCCGCGTTTGCGGAGTCGAGACGCAGGGCCTCCATCGCTTCCTTCCGCACCTCGCCGGCGTACTTCACCCGCTCCCGCGCGCCGAGTGAAAGTGCTCGCCGGCCGATGGCTTTCGCGAGCGCGAAATGCGCCATCGACGAGTTCGGATCGGCCTGCACCGCGCGACGTGCGAATTGCTCGCCCAATCGATACATGCTGTCGCGCGCGGCATCATTGAACTCGCCCAGATCGATGGCCTGCGTCGATGCCTTCCAGAGCGCCTGCGCGTTGTTCGGGTCGACGGTGATGGCTTCTTGATAGTGGCGCAACGCGCCCGCAGCGTTCATGGCCTCGAACTCCTTGTCACCGAGCACGATGTGCTCGGCCGCGGCCTGCGCGGACAGTGACGACGAAGCGAGGAAGGTTGCAGCGATTATGACGGCGCGCATGTTCATGCGAGAACTCCGCAAAAGGAAGGGACCGCCGGGGTCAGCGGCGGCGTGGCCAACGATAGAGATACCCCGCAAACCGGTCAATGCTCGCACATCGGCTGATCGAACGAAAACGTGACGGCGGAAAGCTCGATTCCGGGGAGTGGCGTGCCCTCGTGATGGCGTATGCCGCAGGTCACGTTCCCGACTACCAGATGTCCGCGTTTCTCATGGCCTGTTTCATCCGCGGACTCGACCGGGCGGAAACCGCCGCGCTCACCGACGCGATGCTCAACTCGGGCGTGCGGTTCGATCTGGCGTCGCTCAACAAGCCGCGGCTCGACAAGCATTCGATCGGGGGAGTGGGGGACAAGGTCTCACTCGTGCTGGCCCCGCTCGTTTCGTCGCTGGGCGTCGCTGTCCCGATGGTGTCCGGCCGCGGTCTGGGACACACGGGCGGCACACTCGACAAGCTGGAATCAATCCCGGGATTTCGCACCGATCTCTCGATGGCCGACGCGCGCCGGCAGCTCGAGGCGATCGGGTGCGCGCTCATGGGCCAGACCTCCGAGGTGGTTCCGGCCGATCGCAAGATGTACGCGCTCCGCGACGCCACCGCCACGGTGGAGGCGATCCCGCTGATCGCGTCGAGCATCATGAGCAAGAAGCTCGCGGAGGATCTCACCGGCCTGGTGATCGACATCAAGCGCGGCAGCGGCGCGTTCCTCACGTCGTTCGACCGGGAGATCGCCCTCGCGAACGAGATGATCCATCTCGGCGACATGCACGGCTGTCCTGTGGTGGCGCTCTGCACCGCGATGGATCGTCCACTCGGCCGCGCGTGCGGCAACGCCCTCGAGGTGGAGGAGGCCATCGCCGCATTGAAGGGAGAAGGGCCGGACGATCTCATGGAAGTCACACTGGCTCTCTCGGCGGAAATGCTCCTGATGGCGGGCGTCGTGTCCGATCGCGAGACTGCCCTCGCCGCATTGCGCGAGGCGATCACCTCGGGCCGAGCCGCGGACCAGTTCCGTCGCATCATCGAGAGTCAGGGCGGGAACCCGGACGTGCTCGACGATCCGGCGCTGCTCCCGCAAGCGGTGGAGTGCGAGCTGTATACGGCACCCCGTTCCGGCATCGTGCAGCGCGTCGAGCCACGCGCGATCGGCAGAGGCATCATCTCGCTCGGCGGCGGGCGCAGCACCATGACGGACACGATCGATCCCTCCGTTGGCTTCGTCATCACCGCCAAGCCCGGCGACTGGGTGGACGCCGGCGAGCCGCTGGCTTCTGTCTATGCGCGCGATCGCCCAGGGATCGAAAGAGGTCGTTCCGTCCTCCGGGGCGCGGTCATCATCGGGGACGAGGCCGAGCCCCCGCTACCTCTGGTCTCGCATAGGGTTACGAAGGCGGGTGTGGAGGAGCTCAGCCGGGCCTGAAGGGATAGCTGCCGCGAAACCTCTTGACGAACGCCGTCGTAGTGCTAATTGTTTAGCATCATGCTAAGATATTAGCACCTCAACGGAGCCCTGTATGAGTGCATCGCGCATTGCTCTCCTCTTCGCTGGTTTGACGCTTCCCGGGTCACTCGCCGCCGAGCAGCCCTGCATGATCTCGAACGGCAGGCTGGCGCGTTCGACGAGCTCCCAGCACTGGTCCAGCACGGACAGCGACCGCGGCACGCGATCCACGACCATCCGATGGAAGCGCGGCGATTGCGAGCTCCGGGTCGACGCGCGGGGCGAATTCACCGTCCGTCCCGACCTCACGGGCTTTCTCACGGTGGACGACTACGTTGAGCTGGAGGAGCGCGACGGCGATCACAATCGGAAGGTGCGCATCACCGGCGGCGGGCAGGCGCTCGAATACCGCTGGTCGCTGGACGGCAGCACCGGCTTCGACGTCGATCGGGAACGCTGGCTTGCGGACATTCTTCTCGCGGTCGAGCGCCGCACGGCGATGTTCGCCAAGTCGCGCGTTCCACTGCTCGTCAAGCAGGGCGGACCGGACGCCGTGCTGAACGAGACGTACCTGATGGATTCCGATTACGCCAAGCGGCAGTACTACACCCTGCTGCTGGGAAGCACGCGCCTGAGCGAGGCGAACGTGGAACGCATCCTTCGGCAGGCGGCCGATTCCATGTCATCGGATTACGAGCGCGCGGAGCTGCTCAAGTCCATTGCGGCACAGGGGCCGATGAGCGACCGGTTGGCTCGCTCCGTGATCACCGTCGCCCAGCGCATGAGCTCCGACTACGAGAAGCGGCGCGCGCTGTCTGCCGGCCTGGACGCAGTCGCCTCGGCCGAGTCGCGCATGGCGTTCTTCACGGCGGCGTCGACGATGAGCTCGAGTTACGAGCTGGCCGAGCTGCTCATCGCGGCCCAGAAACGCAGCTTCGTGGATTCGGTGTCGAGCGACGCCTATTTCAAGGCGGTCTCGCGACTGTCCTCGGATTATGAGCGACGGAGGACCCTGTCGTCGCTGCTGAAGCAGCGCCCGGATTCACCGGGCGTCCTGGCTGGGGTGCTGCGCGCCTCGTCCACCATCAGCTCGGATTTCGAGCTCGCGTCCCTGCTCGTCGAATTCGCGAACGTGGTACCGGTCCGTGGCGAGCTCCGCGAGCTGTACCTCAAGGCGACGCGCTCCATCTCCTCGGATTTCGAGTATCGCCGCGCGCTCACCGCTCTCCTCGAGCAGGACCGGCGCACGTGAGCCATGGCGAAGACGCGGTCCATGCTACAATCTTAGCACCTCGGCGTTCCCACCGACGCATCCATCCAATGGCTGATCCACTCACCACACAGTTGAGCCGCCGCGAGCGGCAGATCATGGACGTGATCTACCGACACGGAAAAGTCACGGCTGCCGAGGTGCTGGCCGAGCTGCCGGAGCCGCCCGGTTATTCCGCCGTGCGCGCGATGCTGCGGTTGCTCGAGGAGAAGGGTCACGTGCGACACGAGCAGGACGGCCCGCGCTACGTGTACCTGCCGATCGTGAACCGCGACAAGGCGCGGCGATCGGCCATGCGGCATCTCGTGCGTACGTTCTTCGACGGGTCCACCGAGGACGCTGTCGCTGCGCTGCTGCAGAATGATTCGGGACTCAGTGAAGATGAACTTTCGCGCCTGTCCAAGCTGATCGACGGCGCCAAGAAGGAAGGTCGATGATGCCGACGCTCTTCGCCGCCGGATGGGCGGACTCGCTTCTCGGGGGTCTCCTGTCATTCGCTCTCCGCGCCACGGTCATCCTGTGCGTTGCGTGGGGAGTTGCGCGGGTGCTGCACCGTGCATCCGCCGCGACGCGTCACCTGGTGTGGACCACCGCGATCGCGGGAGTGCTCGCGCTGCCGGTGCTGCAGGTCTACGTGCCCGCCTGGACCGTTCCCGTTCTATCGATGTCGGCTCGCCTGGACCTGGCGGAGCACAACATGGCGGCGAGCCCCACGATGCCGGCGCCAGTCGCCTCCTCGACGTCCTCCATCCCGGCGACCCAACCAGAGAATTCTCTTCCGGCATCGCTGGCGCCGGTGCGAACACGCGCGGGCGATGCAGGGCCCGGTGTCCTCGCCAGCGTGTTGCCTCGGGTGTCCGTGACCAGTGTGCTCGCGACCGTGTGGATCGTGCTCGCCGCGCTGCTGCTGCTGCGTCTGGCGATTGCGAACGCCCGGGTATCGTCGTGGCAACGATCTTCGCGAGCCGTCGAGGACGTCTACTGGCTGGCCCTCCTGCGTCGTCTGTCGCGGCAATACGGCATCGCGCGTCCCGTGGTGCTGCTCGAGAACGAGGAGACGGATGTCCCGGTGACGTGGGGCGTGGTCTACCCGGTGGTGCTGATTCCGGCCGCGACGGCGGAACAGTGGGACGAAGAGCAGCGTGTCGCCGTGCTGACCCACGAGCTCGCGCACGTGAAGCGGTTCGACGCCCTGACACAGATGCTTGCTCAGATCGCCATCGCTCTTCTCTGGTTCCACCCGCTCGTGTGGATGGCGGTGCGTCGGATGCGTCAAGAGCGCGAGCACGCGTGCGACGACTTCGTGCTCGTCGCGGGCGCCCGGGCGTCACGCTACGCGGACGACCTGCTGGGCCTGGCCCGCCGTCTCACGCGACCCACGGCCCCCGCGGCGGCGGCGCTCGCGATGGCGCGCCGCTCCGAGCTGGAGGGCAGGCTGCTCGCCATTCTCGATCCCGGAACGAAACGGTCATCCGTCCGTCGGGCGAAGGTCGCCCTGCTGACGGCCGGCGTCGTCGCGCTGTCGATCCCACTGGCGGCGTTCCGGCCCGGCGTTCGCGTCGAGACGCCCATGCCGCCGGCCTCGGCCACGCCGGTCGTCGCGCCACCGGCGCCCATCATCTCGCCCGAGCCCGTCCGCGGGGAGTCCCCGCTGCCGGCAGTCGCCGGAAACACTCCCATCAACGTCGGCTCGCAGCAGCTCGATGCGCTATCGCGACGCCTCGGCGCGATGGTCCCATCGACGCTGTCGCTGTCCGCCGGAACCCCGCTGCTCGTGCGGATTCGCGCCGACACGGAGCCGCGGGTGGTCGACGTGCAGACGCTGATCGACGTCACCAGAGCTGCGAAGCGCATGACGTCGGACCACGAGAAGGGGGAGCTGCTCGCGCTCATCGCCAAGCGCTATCAGCGCAGTGACGCGCTGCGCGACGCGTATCTCGAAGCCGTGTTCACGCTGACCTCGGATCACGAGCGCAGTCAGGCGCTCCTCGCGCTCCTCGACCGCGACTCCCTGCCCACGAGCGCGATCGCGCAGGTGCTGCGGAGCACCGCGATGATGACGTCGGACGTGAACAAGGGAATGGTGCTCAAGCGCATCTCACCGGCGGTCTTCGCCGATTCGCTGGTCCAGCGCGCCTATCTCGAGGCCATTGCCGCCATGACGAGCGATGTGGAGCGCGGCGCGGCGCTCAAGGCGTTGATCAAGCAGAGGCCCCTCGCGCAGGCAGTGCAGCTCGCGCTGGTGCAGGCCACGGTGGTGATGACGTCGGATGTCGAGAAGGCCAACACACTGCTCCTGTTCCTAGACAATCAGGGCATCGCGGACGAGACGATCCGGCGGGCGTTTTTCAAGGCGGCGGAGACGCTGACCTCCGACACCGATTACCGCCGGATCATGACGGCCGTGATGAAGTAGCTACCTGCCGGTCGCCGCCTGCAGCAGCTTCACGGCGGAGATCTTGTTCGTCGCCTTGTCGAGCGTGTACTCGAGCAGGCTGCCCGCCTGGTCGCGCACCTGACGCACGAGCTGGCCGGCCGTATTCGTCGTCTCGCGAATCGTGGGCAGGTTGAGGATGCTTCCCACCGCTTTCTCCGCGACCATCTTTCCCGCCGCCGACATGGTCCGCTCCATGATGGAGCCAGTGACCTCGTCCACCACGCGCTGCAGCACGTTGCCGTTCGCGAGCCGGGTCGTGCCAATCACCAGACCGCGAAGCAAGCCACCCACGGCGCCGCCCACCGCTCCAACCGTGTTCTGCAGCGTGCTCCCGAGCTGCTGCACGATCTCGGGATGATTGTCGATGAAGGTCAGGGTCTGATCCACGATGTGCACCACGTCGTCGAGATCCACGAGGAGGAGCGCGGTGGCCCGCACGTCCTGGATGGTGAGATCCACGTTGCCGATCAGCACGTCGGCGCCGGCATCCACCTTCACGAGATTCGAGATCTGCGCGTGGAGGTTGAGCCTCGCGGTCACACTGTCGACCTTGAGGAAGATCTTCTCGACGCAGACGTTCGGGATGTCGAGCACGACGTCGAACTCGGGGTACTCGTGCGACCGCTGCGTACCGCCCGTGATCTGCCGGGCCGTGTCCCCGGGCATCCGCTGGCTCACGCGAAGGGAGTCGCCGATGCCGCGTCGTATCCCCCTGGTACTGTCCGGTCCCACACACGCGACGTGCATGTTCCGCGTCCCCTGCAGCCGCTGATTGGCGGTGGGAGCGGCAGGACGGACCTGCGCGACGAGATTCGACGTGACGGCGCAAGCGCTCACAAGCGCGGCGGCCAGCAACTCGGAAGTGCGACGCATTTTCGGATTCTCTGAGTGTTGTGCTCCACGACGACGCTCATCGCCGAGCGGCGTCGGGGGGCCGAGGTGCAAAAAGAAAGCCGAAGCTGTCGGTTCGGGCACGAATGTTGACTCGTCACCATGCGGGTCTTCGGCGCGGGTGGATGCGAGTTCCTTCGATCGTTCTGATGGTATGTGTCGGCCAGGCGCTCGCGGCTCAGACGCCGTCGTCCGCCCGCGCTGCGGCACAGGCAGACACGTCCGCGTGTCCGTCAACGCCGGTTCCACTCACCGGTGCACCGGTGAGTCCGGGGCGCGATACCACACGGGACACGACGCGCAACACGACGCGCACCCCAGCGCCACAACAGCAGGCGTCTGCCAATCCGACCATCGTCCTGCGAGCGACAGCGAGCGCGCGCGAGGTCCGCTTCGCGAAGCAGCCGCGCATTCTCGTGCGGCTCTGCGGCGCCGTCACCGATTCGGTGCACGTCGTCGAACGCAGGAATCTTCCCGATCCAGTCCAGCCCGGAACGACCTACCGCGACGTCTTCATCGCGGTGGAGATCCTGGGACATCTCAACGCCGAGTGTCTCGCCAGCAAGATTGGTGTGTCGCAAGCGCCCGCGTCAGGCGATGCCTGTGCGTCGCTGTCGATTCGCGATTCCGCGCAGGCGCGTCCCGCCGTGCCGCGGCGGCCGCCACAATGAACGCGCGCGTCCATTGCGGCGCGGGGCTCGCCATGCTGATGTGGGTGTCGCCAGCGATCGCCCAGAACGCGACGAGGGCGCCGGTTCCGTTCGGCTGTCCCGTCGCGAACGGGCTGGTGGTGCAGACGTCCACGGACTCGGCGGGGATCTCCAATCCCGTCGCCCGTGCGGCGCCCCGCAACGCCGACCTGCGCATCGATGCCGATCACGTGATGGATACGGTCTGGACATTCAACATCACCGAGCGCCGATGGACGAGACCCTACTTCACGGCGCTCATCGGCGCGGGGTTCCGCAGCGGCGCGCGTGGAGGTGGCACGACACCTGCGCCCGACACCTCCGCCGCCAGGGGTTGGAACGCGTGCGCCGGCGCACGCATCGAGATGCGGAATCCCACCCTCACGCTGCGCGGTGCGCGAGGACAGGTGCATGTGCGGGCGGACGTGACCTCGCTGTCGGGTCTCGGACGGCGCGCAGCAGGTGACACGACGAGTCAGCCACGGAGATAGACGATGAGAATGCCAGCGGTGGGGGGAATCGGAGTCGCGGCGATCATGCTCTGCTGCATCGCGCAGAGCGCGTCCGCGCAGCAGCGCGACACCACGACGCGTCGAACGACGTCTGGCGGCCGATTCACGTCGACCATGCAACCCGGGGTGACACCGAACCGCGACGTCATTCTCGAGATTCCCGAGCTGTCCGTGGATTCGATCGGGCTGACTGTGAAGGACGTCCGCGCGCACGTGGCACTGGACGCCAACGCCATGAACCTCGTGCAGCTCACCGCCGGCGTGGACGTCGGCATCAAGCAGGTTCAGCTGGGCATCGTCGGTGTGTTCGCCGAGGCCTATCTCTATGTGGATCTCGACAACGTGGCACGCATCGTCGACCGCGTTGTACAGACGCTCGATCGCAATCCGGAAATCCTGACCCAGGTCCTCAAGACCGTGGACGTCGCGGTCAACTCGGTCACGGGCGGCCTCACGGGCCAGCAGCCGCAGCCTAGCCGACCGCCGCAGCAGTAATTAGCGTCTCCGCCATGCCTCCAAAATTCGCCAGGCTGGCGGGGCTCGGCGCCCTCGGCGCCTGCGCCGGCCTCTTTCCAGCACAGTGGGATCCGAAGCTTGGAATTCACGTGACTTGAAGTCGCGGC
>JADMIO010789670.1_pt1 | contig 99622 bp, 76 predicted proteins | sample 8958161 | NCBI WGS metagenome assembly JADMIO01 (sample SAMN16585339, study PRJNA669376) | soil metagenome | isolation source: Crop rotation soil | place: USA: Cullars Rotation, Alabama | collected 2011
CGACAACTTGTCCACGTGGAATTCTAAGCTTAGGATCCCAATGTGCTGGAAAGAAGCAGAGATGGGCTTAGACCGTCAGCGGTCGTGCTAAGCGTCGATGGGCGGGAGAGGTGGCGGCGGCGTCTGATTCATTTCCGCTCGCAGGTCCGCAACCAACTTCTCAAAGGCAGCAATGCGATCCGGTGCTGACATGGGATCGCTGCGCAGCTTCGCCAGATGGGCTTGAAGCTGTTTGATGGTGCGAGCCTGAGCGTCAAGGGTCGAGTCCACCAGAACTAGCGTATCAAATTTATTTGAGCGTCAAAGCGCTGGTGCTGGCGGTTTGAGTTGAGCAGCAATTTCAGCGGTCAAGGCATCGATCTCCGCGTTGAGACATTCAACCTCGGCGCTCAGGGCTACCACCCGCTTTTTGATGCGGGCGGCATCGGCGACTAACGCTTGGAGATTCGTTGGGCTTTCCATGACTGATTAGTTTAGCCATGACCGCCGGTCTTCGCTCTAAGCGATTCACGCCCTGCCTCGCTTGGACAGTTTGAACGGGCAGGGTGACTGTCGCTACAATCCTCGCGTTCGCGCCCGTAGCTCAATTGGACAGAGTGGCGGCCTCCGAAGCCGCAGGTTACAGGTTCGACTCCTGTCGGGCGTATTTCCCCCTCATTTCTCAAAAAATTCCTACCCATTCCGGCTACCCGATTTGTACCCATTTTCATCGCTCGCTTGCCTTCATCGAATGGGCAATTGGGTAGTCAAAATGGCTTGTTTTGTAGGCTTTTCTTGAAGCTGTCCGAATGTGCTTCCCCTATCCCTCCGAAGCCGAAGGTTACAGGTTCGACTCCTGTCGCGGATATTGAGCTTCACTTCTATCCCTTGGCCCCGTCCCGGAAGGGCGTGGCCTTGGGCCGATCAGTTCACTGCTCGCGTGTTGCAGGAGATGAACTCGTCCACAAAACGAGCGAGCGATTGCCGTTCGATCTGCGCGCCCCACTCTTCCGGGATGGGCTGAGGCTGGGATGGGGCTGAGGCGGAGCGCTTCACTCATCGCCGCCGCAGCGGCTTGTAGCGGATCGTGAACGTCACGTTGCGCGGGTCTGAATTGTCGTTGTTGTGCACGGCGATCGGGTAAACCTGCCCCTTGTCCCACGTCTTCTCCACGAGTTTCAGCTTCCGGTCCGACGCATCGTCGTAGTAGAGAGTCCGGCCGTCCTCGCTCAGCCGGCAGACGACGCGAACGTAGACGTTGTGCTTGTCCTCGCGCTCGATGTGGATCTCCTTCGCCTCGCCGCGCACGAGGTCGAAGGCGACGGGGTCGTACTTGCGGTCCTTGCCATCGAAGCGCATCGTGCCGCCTTCGATGTTGACGCTCACAACGTCGCCGTAGCGGGCGTGGTAGTAGCGGTGGTCGATGTCGGATTCGTGCCGCGCGGCGGCGTCGGCGTCGGCCTGGCGTCGTGCGGCGTCCTGCTCGGCCTGCACGCGCCGATTCTCGGCGTCGACCGCAGCCTGCTTCTGACGCGCTTCCATTTGCTGCTCGGGGGAGAGCAGGACCCACTCGTCCTTGCTGTAGCCCATGGGGTAGGACTCGCAGGCGGAGAGGACGAACAGCAACGCGAGGCATGGGATGAGAAGAAGTGGTGAATGCGGCATGTCGTTTTCGCGAGGCAAAAAAAGTGAGTGCTGAAGAGTGAATACTGAATACCGAAGGCTGAAGTCTGAAAAGTGAAAATTGACGTTCTGATCACCACGGCTCGACCCAGATACTCGGCCCCTCCGTCGGGCAGACCTGCTCGCACACGCCGCAGCCGATGCAGCCGTGACGGACTTCGATGCAGCCGTGATGGTCCACGGCGATGGCTTCCTTGCCGATGGGGCATTGAGTGACGCAGAGCTGGCAGTCTTCGCCGGTGATGGAGGTTGGCTCGTCGTAGATGGCGAAGCCGCCGCCGCGCAGGCAGCGCGACATGTCGGTGATGGCGTAGCCCATCTGGATCTGCTCGCGGCTCTCAACGAGCTTGAGCGCGCCGGTGGGGCACGCCTTCATGCAGGACAGATCGTTACACACGACGCAGGGCGACTGGCGCGCGATGATGTAGGGCAGGTGGTCGGCGGTGTTTTCGTCGAGCTTGATGGCACGGGCGGGGCAGGCGGTGACACACTCGCCGCACTGCGTGCAGGTCTCGGCGAACATCGGCGGACGCGCGGCGCCGGGCGGGCGGAGGATGCGCAAAGCCGTCGAGTCCCACGAGCGGTACGACGAGTGACTTTCGTAAGTCGGCGGGACGTACGCCGGCTGCGGCGGCTCGACGAATGCGCCGACCTGCTTGGCGATTTTCTTGCCGGCCTCCTCCGCCTTGTCGAGCCCGCGGATGAAGAGCTGGCGGAAGAACGATCGCCGGGCTTTCTTCTTGTCTTTGTCGCTCTTGTCGGCCATGAAAAACTCGGATCGTGCGAGGACGTGATTGTAGCCGCCGAGCGCCTTCCCGGAAGGGCGATGCTGCTTCAATAGCGATGCGGGGTAGTGCGCTGATTCGAAGTCCGGGTGGCACGGGCAGGCCGCCACTCTGGGCGGTTTGCCCGTGGCGAAAGACAGAGGGCTCATCGTCACCGGCAAACCGCGGCAGACCGCGGCCTGCCCGTGCCACACGTTGAACCTCCGGGTCGCCGCGCGATTGGGCAATCTGTTTCACCGCGCCGTTTCCCAGCCCGCACAATCGTCACACACGGAACGCATCGACGTGTGATGTGTGACTTCGATGGCGTCACGGCCCGGCAAATCGTACGTTTGCGGTGGCGAACCGTCTCAACGTGTTGGAGCGGGACGCCGATAGGCAACGAGTGGCCCGCCGGTTGGCGCGGGCCGGGGAGAATGTGCCATGAGTCTTCGATCGATCCAGCGTCGTGGTTTCACGCTCGTCGAAATCCTGATCGTGGTGGTGATCCTGGGCATCCTCGCGGCGATCGTCGTGCCGCAGTTCACCAGCGCCGCCGCCGAGTCGCGCGACAGCTCGATCAAGATGAACCTCAACCGCATCCGGCAGCAGCTGGAAATCTACCGCGAACATCACGACGGCAGCTACCCGACACTCGTCGACTTCGAGGACCAACTCGTCGGCGCGACCGACGTTGACGGCGCGGCGCTCCCGCTTGGCACGCCCGGCGCTTTCGGCCCGTATATCCGCGAAGTGCCGCACAACGCCAACTCCGGCGGCACCGTCGTCGGCAACGGCGCCGTCGGCAGCAGCGACTGGTTCTACAACGAAACGACCGGCGTGTTCCACGCGAACGACTCGGTGCTGACGCGGACGTATTGAGCGGAGCACCATCCCGACAGGGTGGTGCCTACGCCCGCACATTGATGCTCCCGTATTTCAAGTCTTCGTCGATGCCGCGGCAAATTTGCCCTTCGCGCGTCGTTCAACCCTTCATTCCGTGGACGTAGGCATCGCCCTGTCGGGACGGTGCTCCGGGTACATTGCCGCGATGAACCTCGTCGTTCATCACGGCGCGCTCGGCGATTTCGTGCTGCTCTTTCCCCTCCTGCGCGTGATGACATCGCCGACGCTGATCGTGGGGCATGATTCGAAGGCGAAGCTCGCGGCCCGTCTCTTTCCGCATGTCACGGCCGTGAGCATCGAGCGTCCGGATTTCGCGCGGCTCTTTCAGCGCGGGGCCCCGGCCGATTCCCTGCCGGCGGAACTGCACTCGGCGAACCACCTCTTCAGCTTTGTCAGCGACGGCCGTGACGCATGGGCGGAGAATGCGCGGGCTGTCGTGGGCGAAGAAGCGCAGATTTATTTCCTTCAGCCGCGTCCACCGGCGGAGTGGCGTCATCACGTGTGCGGCTGGCATGCGCAGCAGTTGTTCGACAAGGGGTGGTCCGGCGATCTTGTCTTTCGCGCAGCGTTCGCGCAGCGGCTTTCGCCGTCTCCGTATCCATGGGTGAGAAGCGCACGGCCGTCGCCGGTGGTCGTCATTCATCCCGGCAGCGGCGGACGCGAGAAGTGCTGGCCGGTCGAGCGATTCGAGGCGCTGATCCAGCGGATGCGGCAGGGGGGTTATGAGGTGCGTACCCTGCTGGGCGAGGTTGAGCGCGAGCGCTGGCCGGGCGATGTGCAGGCGCGCTGGGCGCGGGAGTTCAATGCACGATTCGTGGATTCACTCGATACGCTGTGCGATGCGCTCCTCGACGCGGACTTGTACATCGGCAACGACTCGGGGCCGACGCACTTGGCGGCGCAGCTGGGCGAGCCGACGGTCGCGCTGTTCGGGCCGAGCAATGGGGTGCATTGGTCGCCGTGCGGCCCGAAGGTGGCAGTGATTGCGCCGCCGAAGCCGGTGAGCATGGAGTGGCTGGATGTGGAGCGCGTCTGGGGAGAGTGTCAGCGAATGCTCGCCGCGGATGAGCCTGCGCCGAGCCTGCGGCCCGACCGCTAAGCTTATTTAGACAGCCACGCGATCAGTTCTTCCGCGCTCATCCCGCCCGACTCGCGGTGGCGCTCGTTTCCCTCGGCGTCCAGCACGAGCATCGTCGGCAGATACTTGATGCGGAACCGGCCGCCAAGCTCGCGCGTCCTCTCCGCGTTGCGGTCCGTCATGTCGAGCTTCACCGGGATGAACTTCGATTCGAGGTGGGCCTTCACTTCCGGCAGCGAAAACACCTCGCGCTTCATCACCTTGCAAGGCGGGCACCAGTCCGCCATGAAGTCGACGAACAGCGGCTTGTTCGTCGACTTCGCCTCGGTGAGCGCCGCGTCGATGTCGGTGCGCCAGTTGATGACAGCGTCACCGGCCGGCTTGCTGGGGGAGACGAATAAGAATGGGATCGCCACCGCGGCGGCCGCGATGATGAGGATCAGGGGCAGGGCGTTGAATTGGCGCGGGGGCCGGGCTTCGGGCAACGTGGGTGACGGCGGTTGCATCGTCGGCTACTTCATGAAGGCCATCGCCGCGAAGATCGCCGCTGCGGCCCAGCCCGCCACCGCCGCCCAGAAGAGCGGCTGCGCGGTCAGCGGCTTCGTTTCACCGTTGTCTTCCATGTCGACCGTGTCACCGCGCGCCGAGTCCTCGGCGGCGGCGGACTGCACGGCCGGCGCTTCCAGCGACGCGAGCGACGCAAGATCGAACGCCTTGCGAGCCTGCGCCGGCGGCTCGCCGCGCGCTACGCACTCGAGATCAAAAAGCAGATCGCTCGTCGTCTGGTATCGCTCGTCGGGGCTCTTGGCCATGCACACTTCGATCACCTCGCCGATGCCCGCGCTGAGCTTCGGGTTGATGTGGTCCGGCGGGACGAGCTTGTCCTTCAGATGCTTGTGCATCACCGCGGACGGGTTCGGCGCATCGAACGGGACCCGGCCGGTCACGAGGTGATAAAACGTCGCGCCCAGGCCGTAGATATCGCAGCGGAAGTCGACAGTCTTGAGACCGCGGATCTGCTCGGGCGAGATGTAGTAGGGCGTGCCGTACGCCTTGCCCTGCTCGGCCTCGGCGGCTTCGACATCGCTGACGGCGCGGGCGAGGCCCATGTCGGCGAGTTTCGCCTGCCCCGTCTTCGTGAGCATGATGTTCTTGGGCTTCACATCGCGGTGGATGAAACCCTGCTTGTGCGCATGCTCGAGTGCGCGCGCGATCTGGATGATGATCTGCAGCGCTTCTTTTTCAGAGTAGGTCTTGCCCGCCTCGAGATCGTCGTAGACGGTTTTTCCTTCGACGTACTCCATCACGAAATAATGGAAGTCGCCCGACTTGCCGACGTCGTACGCGCCGACGATGTTCGCGTGATTGAGCTTCGCGGCGGCGCGGCCCTCGGCGTAAAACCGCTCGACGAACTCGGGGTTCGTCATGTATTTCTTCGGGAGCACCTTGATGGCGACGGGCCTGTCGAGGCTGATCTGCCGCGCGAGGTACACGGTCGCCATCGCGCCGGCGCCGAGTTTTTTCTGGAGCTGGTAGCCGGGGATCTGCTGCGTGCCGGTGTTCTTCTGCTCTTCGATCGCCGGCTTCACGCGCTTCAGCTGCTTCTCGGTAACCGAGCCTTGTTCGATGAGCACATCGGCGAGCGATTTGTGATTGGCGGCGGCTCCCGCGAGAGACTTCTGCTTTTCGACCGCGGACTTCACTTCCTCGGCGCTGGCGAGCCCGTGCTCGACGACGAGCCTGCCGATGAGCGAGTCAAGATTGCTCTGCTGAAGGTCGGACATGTTTGAGAAGGATAAGTGGGTAGAGGCCGGCAGACAACGGGGCAACATATTCCCATGCCGCCGGACCAGAGCGGAAGGTATCGGGATTATCGGCGAAATGCCAAGGAGAGTGTGATCGCAATACAGTCGCGGGTTGGGGAGTCGTGTGTCACGAGTCGAAGATCGACGCCGTATTCGACTCCTGACACGCGACTCCCCCGACCCGTGACCGTTATCCACCCATTCGCACTCCACCGCCACTCCCGCGTAGAATGCCCGGCCCGATAATGCCCCGCCACGCCTCGAAGGTCGCACGCTTATGTTGATGGTCGCCGGTCAAAATCAAGGGATCCAGCAGCGCCTCGCCGTCGAGCTCGAGGACATCGGCAACCGCTTCGCCGCCGAGCTCGTCAGCGATCTCACCTGCGTCAACGACCTCGTCACGCACGTCGAACGCTATCGCGGCAAGATGCTCCGCCCGATGCTCGTGCTCGTCTCCGGCATCGCCTGCGCGCCTTCGACGAACAGCAAAACCCTCGGGGCCGTCACCGACGGCCACCGCGTCGTCGCCACCGTCGTCGAGATGGTGCACATGGCCACGCTCGTGCACGACGACATTCTCGACGAAGCCGAAGTCCGCCGCCGCGGCACGACGGTGAACGCACTCAACGGCAACGAGGCCGCGGTCATGCTCGGCGACTACATGATCAGCCACGCGTACCACCTGTGCAGCAGCCTCGACCGCCCGCGCATCAGCCGGATGATCGCGGACACGACGAACACGGTGTGCGAAGGCGAACTGCTCCAGCTGGCGAACCGCAACAACTGGGACCTCGACGAAGGCACCTACTTCGAGATCATCCGCCGCAAGACCGCCAGCCTCACCGGCGGTTGCTGCCAGCTCGGCGCCGTCCTGCACGACCACGCCGGCGAAGCCCTCAGCGACGCGATGTACTCCTACGGCGAAAAAGTCGGCACCGCGTTCCAGGTCGTCGACGACCTGCTCGACCTCGTCGGCGAAGAGCAAACCGTCGGCAAATCGCTCGGCCGGGACCTCGCCAAGGGCAAGCTCACGCTCCCGCTCATCCACTACCTCGCCAGCGCCGACGCCACCAGGCGCCGCCACATGCTCTCGCTCATCAAGAGCATCGGCACCGAGACGAACGCCGACGCGGTGAACATCGCCAGCGTCACCGAGGTGCGAGCGCTCGTCACCGCCAGCGCATCGATGGCCTACGCGCGTGACTGTGCCGGCAAGCTCATCGATCAGGCCAAGACCGCGCTCAAACCGCTGCCCGATTCGCAGGCGAAGGCGCTCCTCTTCAGCATGGCCGACACCGTGCTGACGCGCAAGAGCTGATCGCGCTTGCGAGAGCTCCCGCGGAACGTTGGTGCTGATCCGGTGTACCTCTCGCAACCGTTTCGACGCAGTTGGCCCGCTGGTGCTTTTTCCGGAGCAACACCATGCGAATCGCCGTCGCTTGGATCGCACTTCTTGTCTCGGCGGGTTGCCAGTCAGACCGACCGTCACCCGATCCCGTCATCGCTCAACTCAACGCACAAAGCGAAAAAATCGACGCGCTCGAAAAGCAGCTTAAGGCCGCGCAGGATCAGATCGCGGCACAGCCGGCTCAGCCGCTCTTGTCCGTATTTCACGTCGAGACGGACCAAGGGGCTTGGCAGCATCGTTTTCAACTGTCGACCATCTCCTCGCCATCTAAGGCCAATTTCTATTACCTCCACGTGCTGGAATTGACGACGGGTCGGTTCGTGACAATGTCGTTCGACGTCGGCAAAGCGGAACTGGAATTTGTCGCAGGTCGCGATGTTCGGCAAGACTTGAAGGCGGGTGTGCCGCGGCGCCCGCAGTCCAGCGCGTCGCAGCCCGGCGAAAGCGCGCCGGGCAATCCTTCCAACCCGCCAACATTCCGCCACCACCCGGTGGTCATAATCGTGGACGATGCGAACCAACGTCTTCTGGTCTACAAATTGGACACGGCTCAGAACAAACTTGCCCTTGTGGTTACGGACGACCTCGCCAAGGTGTTCAACCTGAAGCGGATCACGGTCTCACCACCTTGACCACGATTTTTCCGGAGTTGCACCATGCGAAACGCCGTTGTCCTGGCAACACTCCTCACCCTTGTTGCCGGTTGTGAATCAACTCCGCGGTCGACGCCCGACCCCGTTCTCGCGCAGCTGAAAGCGCAGAGCGATGAGATCAAAGCACTGCGCGAGCAGATCGCCTCGCTCCAGAAGCCAGTTCCGATCGAGAGCCAATCCGCGCAGGCGAGCCCGCGCTATCGCATGACCGTCGGCAAGGACGCCGTGGTTAAGCCATTGGATGTCGTCTACATCACCGAACTGACAAGCGGGCGAACCGTTGCACTCACGTACAACGCCGGGAATGAAAAAGTGGCGCTCCTCGCCGGCCGGGACATGTGGAAGGACTTCTACGCTACGCAATCGTCACGTCCACAGCCGCCGCCGAAGCCGATCACCCTCGAAGGCGGATCGAGCTTCGTGACCATTCGCGGGGCAACGGACGAGGATGTGTTCCTCATCATCGACGACACGACACAGAAGCTGCTGATTTACGATCTCGACGTGTCGCGAAAGCGTTTGGAATTGGTCGGCGCTCAGGAGCTGCAACGATTGTTCTCAATTAAGCCCTAGCGGTAGGTGTCACGCGTCGGCATTTCGTTTCCGAAGAAGCATATTGATCGCTGTATCATGACCACATGATCACCTCACTCCTCCGCTCTTTCCTTCTGTCGGCTCTCTTCGCTTTCGCTGCCTTCGCGGAGCTCCCGAAATACGAGCCGATCTATCTCTGGCCCGATGCCCCCGGAGCGCCGGGCGCCAAAGGCACCGAAGAGAAAGACAAACCTTCCATCGCCGTCTATCCCGCGCCGAAGGACAAGGCCAACGGCACCGCAGTGATCATCGCGCCGGGCGGCGGCTACTTCGTGCACGCCATTGATCACGAAGGCGTGCAGGTCGCGAAGATGCTCAACGCCAAAGGCATCACCGCGTTCGTGCTCAAGTACCGGCTCAAGCCCGCGTATCAGCCGAGCGATGCGCTGGTCGACGCGAAGCGCGCGGTGCGCTACGTGCGGGCCAATGCGAAGGAGTTCAACATCTCCCCGACGCGAATCGGCTTCCTCGGCTTCTCCGCGGGCGGCCACCTCGCCAGCGCGGTTGGCACCACCTTCCACGGCGGCACCGAGTCGAAGGAACCGATCGAGATGCAAAGCTGCCGGCCCGATTTTCTCTGCCTCTGCTATCCCGTCACTTCCGGCAATCTGCAAAAAGGCTACGAATCCACGCACGAAAAAGTCACCGACAAAACCCCGCCCACCTTTATCTGGTTCACCAGCGAGGATACCGTCAACCCCGAGCACGGCATCCTCTTCTATCAAGCGCTTAGAAAGGCCAAGGTCGAAGCCGAGATCCACATCTACGCCCGCGGCGTGCACGGCCTGGGCCTTTCGCCCGGCGACCCCGGCGCGGGACAGTGGCCCGCCGAGTTCCACACCTGGCTCAAGAACGCCGGTCTGCTCACGGATGCGAAACGCGCCGCCGTCACAGGCCGCGTCACTGTCGACGGCAAGGGCCTGCACCGCGGATGGGTCACGCTCATCCCCGACGATGCCAGCCTGCCCATCGCCAACTCCTACATCACCGAAAAAGCCGACGGCAAATTCTCCATCCCCGCGACCCACGGCCCATGTCCCGGCAAGTACACCATCGTCGTGAACGAAGTCGCCACGCAGTTCCTCACCGTGCCGAGCATGGACGACGCAAAGTCCTACCCGCTCAAAGGCCAAATCGAAATCACCGACGGAAAATCCCCCATCGACGTCGCTGTCACCAAGTAATCCACCAGGCGTAGGCTCTTCAGGCCTACCCACCCTCGCGCGCCATTTCTCATCCCCCAACCTCTACAGTCCCAAAAGCGCCTCAAGGCGTTTTCAACTCCAGAGGAACGCGCGATGAATTCCATTAACCAGAACCAACCCGAGCACAACCGCGCCGACCTGCACGGCCCCGCTGCCATCCAGAAAATCCAGGAACTCGTGAAGAAAGCACAAACCTGCTTCTTCTGCACCGCGATCCCCACCGGCGCATCCGACGCCTCCCGCCCCATGAGCGTCCGCAAAGTCGACGACGCCGGCGACCTCTGGTTCCTCAGCGCCAGCGACAGCCACCTGAACGCGGAGCTGAATCTCGATTCCGCCGTCCGACTTTTCTTCCAAGGCTCCCCGCACTCCGACTTCCTTCAACTTTCCGGCGACGCCACCGTCTCTACCGACAAAGCGAAGATCAAAGAACTCTGGGAGCCCCTGATCAAGACGTGGTTCACCGGCGGCGTCGAAGACCCGCGCATCACCGTCATCCGCGTGACGCCGACCGGCGGCTACTACTGGGACACGAAGCACGGCAACTTCGTCGCCGGCGTGAAAATGCTCATCGGCGCCGCGATCGGCAAAACCCTCGACGACTCCATCGAAGGCACCCTGCGCGTCTGATCGCCACCTCAGGCGTAGGCCCCTTCAGGGCTTACCCAACCTCTCACTTCAATCCCTCCAAATACGCCACCACATCCGCAAAATCCTTCAGGCTCAATCCCTTCTCCAACCCATTGGGCATCATCGACAAATTACTCTTCCGCTGCGACGCCACCTTCTTCTTCGCAATCTTCACCGCCTTCGCATTCGCATCAACCAATTCGATCTCCGTGTCCGTCTCGCTCTTCACCAGACCCGAGAGCATCTCGCCGTCGTCGGTTTCGATGATCGTCTGCTCATACCCAGAGAGCACGCGGTTGGAGGGTTCGAGGACGGAGCGGATGAGTTCTTCGCGCTGGTACTTCGCGCCGACGGCGAGCAGGTTCGGGCCGATCGTCGACGTGCCGTCCTTGCCGACGCTGTGGCACTTCACGCAGCCGACGCCCTGGGCGTCGAAGAAAATCTGCTTGCCGCGGAGGGCGTCGCCCTTTTCCTTCGTCGCGTGATTGCGGTACGCGGTGAGGTCGAGCTGCGGCGGGGCATCCTTATAGAGGAATGAGAGCTTCTCATCGCGCCCGCCCAGCGCCAGGCTGAACTGCCACGGGCCGCTGGAGTTGCCCGTCTGGAAATAGATGTGGTTGACTCCCGCGACGAGCTCGGCGGTTCCCTTCCCGGAGCCGGCGGAGTAGCCGCGGTTGTCGTGGTACTCGTAGACCTTCTTGCCGTTGATGTAGAGAACCGCCTGGTCATCGCTGCCGAGCGACCACGCGAAAGTCCCGGCCGCCTTCGACTCGAACGCCGCGTAGCCCATCGCCCAGACGTTGTCATTGGGCTTGACGTACTTGCCGGGCTCGAACATGCCGGTTGCGTTATTCGTTTTGATTGCCTGCCACTTCAGCGTGTGCTGGCCGAGCTTCACCGCTTCGTCCGTCTTCGGTGCGGCTTTGAAATCGAACACCGGCTGCGCGCCGTCCTTGTCCCACGCGCCGAGAAACTGCCACTGCTGCACCGGCTGAGGCGTCGAGAAGAGTGACGCCAGCTCGCGGCGCGCTTCAGGACGCAATTCGTTCGCCTTTTGCAATGCGATCAGGTCATCGATGATCACGCCGCGCAGCGAGGCGATCGCGCCGCCGGAGGCATTGCGCAGCTCGGGGTTTTTGTCGGTTATGCCGTCGAGATAGAGCGCCAGCGCCCGGCGGTCCGGCATCGCGGCCAGCGCGAGGGTCGCGTCGCGTTTCAGGTCAGCGCTTGATGCGGCTTCGAGCATCGCGGGGATCGCGTCGCGCGCATCGGTCGCGGCGAGCGCTTTGAGCGCCGCCTTCTTCACGGCCGCATCGGAATCTTTGAGCGCGGGCGCGATCTTCGCCGCGGATGCCTTGCCGGAGAGTGACGCGAGTGACTCGACGGCCTTCGCGCGCACCACGGCGTCCTTGTGAGTCAGCCGTCCTTCGACGACCCGCGCGGCCTCGCTCGCCTTCATCGCGGTGAGCGTCTCGATACCCTGCGCCATGAGCGCGGGCGGCGTCGCATCGTCGATCACCAGCGTCATCACTGCCCCGACCGCGTCTTTCCCGCCGATGGCCAGGATCGCGCGCAGCGCTTCGGCCCGCGCTTCCGCAGGCAGAGTTGCGTCGCGCGCCATCGCCGCGAAGAGCGTCGCCGATTCCTTGTCCTTCATCGCCGCCAGCGTGCGCATCACCTGCGAACGCACCGCATCATCTTTTTCGCTCTTCACCATGGCGCGCAAGGTCTCCGCGCCGGTCGCGTCGTTGATTTCCTGCACCGCTTTGATCGCCGCGAGGCGTACCGCCGCCTCTTCATCTTTCAGCGCACCACGGATCGCCGACACAATCGCCGCCGTCGCGTCCCAGTCGTTCTTCTTCGCGCGTGCGGGCTTGCCCCGCGCCGGCTGAGTGCCCCACCAGCCCTTCATATACGGATCAGCCTTGCGGGTCACCTCGGCGAGCGCCTCGACCGCCTTCGCTCGAACATCCCCGCGAGGATTCGACCCCATCGCCATCGCCAGCGCCATCACCGCGCCATCTTCATAGACACCCGTGAGCGCGAGCACCGTGCCTTCGCGCGTCCGCTCATCGGTCGCATTCAAAAACGCCGGCGCGACCGCCCAATCGTTGATCGCGCGCAGCGCCTGCACCTTGGCAAACCACGCGAAGCGGTCGGTGTCTTCGAGCGATGCGAAGAGTTCGGCCGTGGCTTCTTTCGCGCCCAGCCTGCCGAGCGCCACCGCCGCCTGCATGCGCACGTAAGCGTCCTTGTCGTTCTTCGCGCGGTGGATGAGGCCTTTGACGGCCGCGGCGGTTGAGGATGCGTTGATGCGCTTCGTTCCCAGCGCCCGCGCGGCCTGTGCCCGCAGTTCATCGGGTCCGTTGTGCAGCGCGGTGATGAACGCGGGCACGGGGTTGTATCCATCGGCGTGCTCGACGACGCCGTGCAGGGCCCACAGCGCGTGGATGCGTGCGCTGGTCGGCAGCGTCTTGTCCGCCAGCGCCGTCTTGAGCGCCTCGCCGGCGTCGCTGCCTCGCTTCGCCAGCGCCCACTGCGCCTGCATGCGTCGCGCATATCCGGGATGCGACAAGCCGGCGATCAGTTCCGCGGTTGTTGAGGCGGAGCCTTTCCCGCTGGGATCGAACGGCGAACCGGGCTGTTCCTTCGCATCCGCGCCGACATATGTCACGCGATACAGCCGGCCGGCCACCTTCGGATTCGTCCACCCGCCGTAATTCCAGTCCGCGACGTACATGTGCTTGCCATCGGGGCTGAAGCACAGGTCGAGCGGGCGGAACTCTTCTTTCGCGTCTTTCGCTTTGACGAAAAAATCTTCCATCGTCACATCAAAGCTCGCGCCGTTTTTCTTCGGGAAGAAGACCTGCACTTTTCCCTTGCCCCACTCGCAGTAAAAAATCGCGTCGCGGTATTTCGCGGGCCAGGCGGCTTCGCGGTAACCATCGCCGCCGACGGGCGAGCCGCCGCCGTGCTCGCTGAGTCGCGGGAGGTGCCGCTGCGGGCGCGTGAGGTAGTCGTAGGGGTAGCCGTAGTAACCGGTGGGCATGTGATAGGTGAAGCGCGTCCACCAGCCGAGCCCATCGTCGGTGTTGTCATACGTGAAAATGTTGTCGAGCGAGTCCGCGGCGACATCAAGATGGTTGCGCGTCCCGCTGGTGTAATTCTCAAGCTGCGTGCCATCGAGTCGCATGCGCACGACACCGCCGCCCTCAAGGGTGACCGTGGATTTGTCGGTGAGCGAGTAGGCTTTCTGGATGCCTTTGTCGCCGACGGAGACGTAGACGAAGCCGTCCATGCCCAGTCGCGTGCCCGTGACGATGTGGTCGTTGAAGCCGAAGACGCCGGCCGGCGGGCCGAAGCCTTTCGCCAGGTCCTTGCGAACATCCGCGACGCCGTCGCCGTCGGTGTCCTTGAACATCGTGTAGTGCGGCGCGTGCATCACATAGAGCGCGCCATCGTGCCAGACGAGCCCGAACACCGCCGCGAGATTGTCGCAGAAGACGGTCTTCTTCTTGATGGAGCCGTCGGCGTTGAACGTGATGTAAAGAACGCGGTCGAACTCTTTCGTGGTCGGCCCGCGCATGTCCATCGGGTCTTCGCCGACGAAGAGGTTGCCGCGATCGTCGCAGGTGACGACGGAAGGATGCTCGACCTCCGGCGGCTTGCCCAAAAGCTCGACTTTGAAATCGGGTGCGTTGACGGATTGTGCGAGTGCCTGATCAGCGCAGATGAGGGCCGCAGCGATAAGGATGAAGGAACGAATCGGCGAGTAGTGTTGCATCATAATTGAATACGCTTTCGTTTTGCGACTTGGTTCCGTGAGCAAATCCTGCGGCGAATACTGGGGTGGCCGGGCGTTCAGGTTTTATTTAGGAAATAAGGAGGCGAGGAAAGCAGGAAGGGATACAACATTCGGAAGAATACCCCGACGGTTCGCGGACTCACCATCGGGCTTGACACCATCACCAACAAACTCCCGTTCGAATCTGTTCCTCATTTCCTCTCTTCCTTATTTCCTAAGAACGTTCTTCTCGGCGCCATCCGCGGTCATTTCCGTCGATGAACCAGCAACCCGCGGATACCCGTATGATTGCGAATGTGTACGATATGGGTTACTCCGGTCGATAGTGCTATACCCATAAACCCTTTCCATGGAGGTCGAAACATGAATCGTATCGCGACGTTCGGATTGGCCTTGGCGCTCGCTGCGGCGCTGCTCGTTGGCTGCAAGGAAGAGAAGAAGGGCAAGCTGGATCAGGCCCAGGACGCGGCGAAGTCCCTGTTGGAGAAAGCGAAGGCCAAGTACAAGGACATGAAGCAGAAGGAATTCGAGGCCGCCGCCGCGAAGGAAGTCTCGGCCGGCGAGGCCAAGCTGAAGGAGTTGATGAAGAAGATCGAGACCGCGAACCCCGAACTGAAGAAGAAGCTCGAGGAGCAGGCGAAGAAGCTCGAGGGCAGCCTGAAGGACGCGGAATCCGCGATCAAAAAGGCCGTCGCCGAGCCGGAGAAGACGTGGGAGAGCCTCAAGCAGAAGGCGATCGAGGCGATCAACAAGGCCGAGCAGGCGGCGAACGACCAGTAAGATGAACTGGCCGCGAGAAGTCGCAAAAGTCACCATACGAGCGAGCCGCGCTGGGCGCGGCTCGCTTTTTTGTTGGAGTGAAGCGGGAAGGATTGAACCGCCAAGGCCGCCAAGTACGCCAAGGAAGGCAGAAGGCATGAGAAGAGGAGGAGAAAGAATGAGGGAAGAAATCCAGGGGCAGAAGAGCGCGGCCATCGGCTTGAAACTCTCTTGCCTGCTCAGTTGCCTTCCTTGGCGTCTTGGCGGTCTTGGCGGTTCATCTCTGCTCCTCACTCGCCCCCGCGGCCGCCTGATTCTCCTTCGCCTTCTGCAAAATCTTGAACCGTGACATCTCGATGTGGGCGCGGAGCTGATAGAACTCCTGCATATACGACAGCGGCACCACGGTCGCGTTCACCTCGCGGTCGAGTTGCTTGAGCCGGGCGATCTCGTCGGTGAGGTTTTTCGATTCCTCCGGGTCCTGCACGTCGCAGTCGATCAGCCGGAGCACGCGGTACCAGCGGTAGATTCTTCTTCGAATGCGCCACACATAAAGCGGCGGGGCGATACGGAACATCGGCAGCAGCAGCGTCAGCAGCGGGAGGATGAAGATCTTCATCCGGTCGATCAGCGACGCCGCCCAGAAGGGCAGCACGCGATACAAAAACGACGGGCCGTTCTCGAAGTAATACCTGGCGGTGTCGCTCACGGGGAACTCGGTGTAGCGCAGCGACGGGAATGCGGCCGAGTCGGCGCGCCAGCGCTCGGTGACGAGGTTGCCGTTCTCGTGCGCGATCTTCGCGGCCTCGATGAGCAGCGGGACCACGGCCGAGTGCACATCGCCGCGCACCACGAGGTTCGCCGCCGGCGCCAGCAGCGTCACCGTGCGCGACGGCAGGTTCGCCTTCATGTCGATCACGCCCTCGGGCAACCGCACGCTCGTCAGGTACGGCATCCTCCGTGTATAAGCCTCCGCCAGATCAAAGCTCATCAGTTGAATGTCCGGCTCATCGATCAGGTCGCGCACGATCGGCGACTGCGGCGAGATGACGAAGATCGCCGCGTCGATCTCGCCTTTTTTCAGCGCGTCGGCCGCGTCCTGCCCGCCCAGCGGCTCGAAACGCGTCGTCCCCGGAGCGCCTCCCGCCGTGTTCTCCGGCCCACCCGCCGCCGCCGTCGCCGGGCCCACCACCACGCCGCTCTCATCGAGCAGCCGCAGCGACATCACGCGTACGCCGCTGCCATCGGCGCCCACCGCGATGATGCGCCCCTTGAGCTGCTCCATCCGCGTGAACGGCTTGCCGCCGCGATGAAATACCCAGACAGGTTCGAGATACAAGCTCGCCACCGCCTCGATCTCCGCCGGCTTCGTCTCGCTCGCGGTGCCGCCCTGCACGATCGCCACCGTCACATCGCCCTTCTCATCCGACAGCAGCTTGTAATTCTCAATAGACCCGGCCGTCTCCTTCACGACCAGCTCGATGCCGGCCTTGGAAAAATGTTTCGCGTACTGCGTGGCGAAGTTGTAATACGCACCGCTCTTGGCCCCGGTGGCGATGACCACGCGCTTGGGCGGCGCGGGCTTCACGAAGAACGACGCGACGACGAAGCCGAGCACCACGAGCGCGATCGCCGGGCCCCAGATTTTCAAATACTCCCACCGGCTGGGCTTGAACTGATTGAGCAGCGAATGCCGCATGGCCTTGGTCATGACACGCCTCCGCCGCGAAGTTTAACGCGAGAGGCGTGACGCCGCGCGGTAAGCTTGGTGTCGCCGAAGCCCCACCCGGAAGGGCGCGGGCCGTAGGCTCCCGATGCGAACCGAGCGAACTCAAAATACTGAATTGAAAAGTCAAAAATTCAAAGAGAGTACAACCCCCGATGCGCAGCCGCTTCATTTTGCGTTTTGCATTTTGAATTCAGTATTTTGAATTCGCCTCTTGCCTGTTTGAGACACGCGACTCTTGTCGCAGCGGTGCATGGCAGATCCCGTGCGACCCAGGGCCCCACCCTTCCGGGATGGGGCTGCGGAACCAACATCATGCGCGTGAACCTCTCGCTCTTCGTGCTGCTCGTCATCACCGCTGCGTGCTTCGCCGACGACGCGAAGGAACTCCCGCCGATCAAGCCGATCGCGCGCGTGCTCCCGCCGAAGGGCGTTGACATTCCCGAAGAAGATCGCACGGCGTTATTGAAAGAATCCGAGTACATCCGCCATCAACTCCTCAAATTCTCGGTCTCAAAAACTCCCCCGCCTGCAATCCCCTTGCCCGCCGAACAAGTAGCCGACCTGAAGAACGACATCGAGATCTACGCCAAGGCCGTGCGCTTCGCCGTCGATTTCGATGAGTTCTACGACGCAAAGAAAGACGTCGCCAAAGCGCACGCGCTGCTCAAGACTGCCACACAGCGCTGGTCTGAATTGCAAGAAGGCAAACCCACCTGGACCACCCAGCGCGGCCTCGTCGTGCGCGGCTACCGCTCCGACATCGATGGCTCCGTCCAACCCTACGGCCTCCACATCCCCGAAAAACTCGACCTCACCAAACCCGTCCCGCTCCTCGTCTGGCTCCACGGCCGTGGCGAAAAGGAGACCGACCTGCACTTCATCGCCAGCCGGGAGAAGAGCAAGGGCGAGTTCGCGCCCGACTGGTGCATCACGCTGCATCCATACGGCCGCGGCACCATCGGCTTCAAGTTCGCCGGCGAGATCGATGTGCTCGACGCGATCGAGAGCGTGAAGAAGCGGTACAAGATCGATGAGGACCGCATCGCCCTCGCCGGGTTCAGCATGGGCGGCGCCGGGGCCTGGCACATCGGCGCGCACTACGCGGACAAGTTCTGCGTCGTCCATGCCGGCGCGGGCTTCGTCGAGACGGCCAGGTACAACCGGCTGACGCCCGACAAATACCCCGCTTCGTACGAGCAGAAACTCTGGGGCTGGTACGACGTCCCGTGCTACACGCGCAATCTGTTTAATGTGCCGGTGATCGCGTACAGCGGCGAGAACGACAAGCAGAAGCAGGCGGCCGACCTGATGGCGGAGGCGTTCAAGGCGGAGGGCCGCGAGCTGCGCCACATCATCGGGCCGGGCGTCGAGCACAAGTACGAAGCGAAGGCGAAGGAGCAGGTTTTAGCGGAGATCAAGGCGGCGGTGGATAAGGGGCGGGAAAGGTGGCCGCGGCGCGTGAGCCTTCAGACACGCTCGCTTCGGTATCGCGAAATGCACTGGGTTCGGTTAGAGCATGTGATCGAGCACTGGAAGGATGCACGCATTGATGCGGCGCTCTCCGACAAAAACGAACTCGTCATCACGACTGCAAACGTCGACAGTTTTCGAATCGGGCCCCTTGAAACACTGGCGACCGGCGGAAACATGTCGGTGTCGATCGATGATGAAATGACTCAGGTGTCCAGCGACTGGCTGTGCAAGAGAGGCGTCCTGTTCTCTCGAAAGGAGAGTAAGTGGAAGTTCAACGAGCCCGGCGGCTCGGAAGATTTTGCGCGGAAGAGGATCGTTTCTGTTGACAAGGGGCGTGACGCTGCTCCCGTTGGCACGGTAGATGATGCCTTTCTTTCGCCGTTCATCATGGTGCTGCCGAGCGGAAAGTCGCGCGAGCCACGCGTGCAGCGGTGGGTTGAATTCGAGTCGAAGCGAGCGATTGAACGTTGGCGGGCGCTATTCCGGGGGGATCCGCGGGTGAAACGGGACATCGATCTCGAGAGAGAGGATTTCGACCGTTTCAATGTGGTGTTCTGGGGCGATGAGGAATCGAACAAGGCGCTGGAGCGGTATTGGGGATTGTTCTCACCACTCGAAACCGATGGATTCGTCGGGCTGGCGGACCATCGGTTTGCCGCGGGATCGTACGTCCAGGTCATGATCTATCCGACCGCCTTCGATCATCCGAGTTGGAAACTCCCGCAGATGAACGGCCGCTACATCGTCCTCAACTCCGGCCCGACCTTCCGCGAAGGGCACGACCGGACGAACAGCCAGCAGACGCCGAAGCTGCCGGACTGGGCGATCATCGGGCTGGACAAGGACCCGGACGCCTTCGCCCCCGGCGAGATCAAGGCGGCGGGGTTTTTTGATGAGAACTGGATGGTGAAGAAGGAGCAGAAGAAGTGACAGCCGCGAAGCGGCGGCATCGTGTAGCCGGGGGCGTGAGCCCTCGGTGACGCAGTGTTGGGGCCAAAGCCGCGAAGCGGCGACATCGGATGCATGGGGAGATTTGAGATGTCGCCCCGATGGGCTTTCGATCACCGCGAACGTTTACCGGGGGCTGACGCCCCCGGCTACACGATGCCGCCGCTTCGCGGCTCGGCACGTATCCGAGGCATCAGGTAACGGGACGGAGGTGTCACGTTGGGTGACTCACGAGGTGACAAAAAGCACTGTAGTTTGCAATAAATAAGGTATAATATTCGTTAAGTCCAAGCTAGGCTGCAGAGGCTCCCATTGACGCTTCACAGTACCCCGCTCTCCAATAGCCAGATCGACACCGGCAGACGAGAAAAGGCATGTTAGGGTGGACATTCCCAAACCGCGTTTTTGACGCAATATCGAGGGGACAAATGTCCAAAATGTCCACTGGACATGGGTGGACATTTTTCATAAGCGATTATGTATAAAAGAGATAGGCTAAAAAAGGGGCCTTGGGGGAGGGGGGTGGGGTGGACAAATGGACATTCCGCATCCGCCCTCGCACCCGCATGAATGGGAGGACACCAGATGACGCACTTCCGCATCGCTTTCGTTCTCGTGCTTGCCTCGCTGGTGATCGCCACCGCCTTCGCCGCCGACCCGCCGAAGGCTGGTGATACGCCGAAGGTCGACACCTCGCGTGGCGACAAGATGATCGCCGACTACTTCGCCGCGGAGACGAAGAAGATCGCCGACCGCTGCCTGGCGGACATCAAGACGGCCGAGGATTGGAAGGGCAAGCGCGAGGGGTATCGCAAGCAGCTCTTCGAGATGCTCAGCCTTGATCCGCTGCCGGCGAAAACGGAACTGAAGGGGACGACGACGAAGACGGTGGAGGAGGAAGAGTTCACGGTGGAGAACGTGCACTTCCAGTCGTCGCCGGGGTTGTATGTAACGGGGAATCTTTACATCCCGAAGGCGAAGAAGACGGGCGATGCGAAGGCGCAAGCGACAGGCGATGCGAAGGGCGAGGCGCCGGCAAGCTCGCCGTATCCGACCATCCTCTACGTCTGCGGCCACGGCGGCGTGAAGAAGAACAACATCTCCTACGGCAACAAAACCTACTACACCCACCACGGCTCCTGGTTCGCCCGCCACGGCTACGTCTGCCTGATGATCGACTCGCTCCAACTCGGCGAGATCGAGGGCATCCACCACGGCACTTACAAGTACGGCATGTGGTGGTGGCTCAACCGCGGCTACACCCCCGCGGGCGTCGAGGCGTGGAACTGCATCCGCGCGCTCGACTACCTCGAGACCCGCAAGGAAGTCGACAAGGACCGCATCGGCGTCACCGGCCGCAGCGGAGGCGGGGCGTACTCGTGGTGGATCGCGGCGCTCGACGACCGCATCAAGGTCGCGGTGCCCGGGGCGGGCATCACCGACCTGGAAAACCACGTCGTGACCGGCTGCGTCGAGGGCCACTGCGACTGCATGTACATGCACAACACGTATCGCTGGGACTACGCGCAGGTGGCCGCGCTGGTCGCGCCGCGGCCGCTGCTCATCTCGAACACCGACAAGGACACGATCTTCCCGCTCGATGGCGTCGTCCGGCTGCACGGCAAAGTCGCGCACATCTACAAGCTGCTGGGCGCGGAGCAGAACCTCGGGCTGAACATCGTCGAAGGCCCGCACAAGGACTCGCAGGAGTTACAACTTGGATCATTCGTGTGGTTCGATCGGTTTTTGCGCAAGGAGCAGAAGGAGCGCACGATCGATAAGCCGGCGGTGAAGATGATGGAGGTGGAGCAGCTAAGGGTGTTTGAGAAGCTGCCGGAGGATCAGGTGAACACGAAGGTTCAGGAGACGTTTGGGCGGGAGGGGCCGCCGAAGCCGCTGGTGCGGGATGCGACGAAGGAGAGGGAGATGCTGATGAAGGCGCTGCGCGAGCAGGTGTTCGCGGGATGGCCGAATGAGGAAGAGACGCGGCAGTTGGCAGAACAGATAAGACCAGACTTGTCGTATGCATACGACAACGTGCGATTGAACGTCACCGTGATTCCAAGTCATGACACGGTCGACCTCACACTCTTTGTGGTTTCTCGTGACCAACCTAATCCGAAGCCTGCGCTTGTTGAACTTCACGTGCTGGATGACTACGCCTGGCGTCAATGGCTACAGGCGATGAAGGAGCCGTTTGGTGATGCGCTCAAAGCCGAGATGAAGGTGGATGCGGACAAACGCATGTACAAGGAGATCGCCGCGCGGGTAGCGAAGGGCGACGTGGCGCTGGCTTTCGTCTGCCCGCGCGGCGTCGGCCCGCTGGCGTGGGACCAGAGCGAGAAGAAGCAGGTGCAGCATCGCAGGCGATTCATGCTTCTGGGACAGACTCTCGACGGCATGCAGGTGTGGGATATCCGTCGGGCTATCGCCGCGATTCGCGCTTCGTCCTGGGGGAAGGATGTGCAGATTCATCTACGCGGCGAGCGCGTGATGGCCGGCAATGTCCTCTACGCCTCGCTCTTCGAAACGGGCATCAAGCAAATCGAACTCAAGCACCTGAAGCCCACGCACCGCGAAGGGCCGATCTACATGAACATCTCCAAGTACATGGACATCCCGCAGGCGGTGGTGATGGCGGCGACGCGCTGCCCGGTGAAGCTGGACATGGCGCTGGCGGGCGACTGGTCGTATCTCGACGAGGCGAAGAAGCTGCTCGACTGGAACGAGAAGCAACTGAGCATCACGATCTCGCCGCCGCCGACGTCGCCGGTGCCGAAGTGAGTTCAGATGTTTTCTTCTTAGCCCGGAGGGCGTCTGAAGGTAGGCACGGGCGCGAGCCCGTGGAAAGGGGGATGGGAAGATGCAGAGCCTCGGAGGAGCGATTGAAGCAAACGAGCTCAATCGCCCCTTCGGGGCTCGGATCATGAACGTCGACAAAACCACGGGCTTGCGCCGTGGCCACCTTCGGACGCCCTACGGTCTAAGAGAAAGGCATGAGACCCGTACTGCCAGTGCTGTGACCTTCAGAAGGCGTGAGCCGAGGCACTAGCAGAGAACTGCCAGTGGCATTAGAGCGAGGCAAGCTGTGGCACAAAAGGCCGTGATGGACGTGAAGCTCACTTCATGTCCTCAAGCGTCTTGCCTTTGGTTTCGCGGACGAGGCGGGCGACGAAGATGAAGCCAATGACGGCGGACGCGGCGTAGAGGCCGTAGGCGGTGACGAGGCCTGCGTACTTGGCGAGAGGAAGGAACGTGACGGTGACGAGGAAGTTGGCAATCCAGTTGCTCGCGCCCGAAAGCGCCAGGGCCGCGCCGCGCATGCGGTTGGGGAACATCTCGCCTAAGAGAACCCAGACGACGGGGCCCCATGAGATGCCGAAGGCGATGATGTAGAGGTTGGCGGCGACGATGGCGGCGATGGCCGGGCCTTTCTCGAGCACGGGCTTTCCGTCGGGGCCGGTGGACGCGGAGGCGAAGATCACGGCCATTGCGCCGAGCGTCACTGCCATGCCGATGGCGCCGCTGATAAGCAGGGGCTTGCGGCCCCAGCGGTCGATGAGGGCGATGGCCAGGAGCGTGGCGACGATGTTGATGAACCCGCTGAGGAGGTTGATGCGGAGCGCGGATTCTTCGGTCGCGCCGGCGACGCGCCAGAGGACTTCGCCGAAGTAGAAGATGATGTTGATGCCGACGAACTGCTGGAAGGCGGCGAGGCCGATGCCGACCCAGACGAGCTTGGCGACGCGGCCGGTCTGCTTATCGATGATGTCGGACATGCGAGGGCGGTGCTCGCCGCGGAGGCTCTCTTCGACCTGGCGGACGAGTGAATCGGGCTCGGCGCTGATGCGCTGGAAGACGTGGAGCGCCTCATCGCGCCGGCCGGCGGCGATGAGGAAGCGGGGCGATTCGGGGACGAGCATGATGCCGATGAGGAATGCGACGCATGGCACGGCTTCCATCCAATACATCCACCGCCACGCGGCGAGGCCGAACCAGAGGTCTTTCTCCGCGCCGCCGGCGAGTTTGCCCAGGGCGTAGTTGCTGAGGAACGCGATGAAGATGCCCAGCACGATGGCGAGCTGCTGGAGCGAGGCGAGCCTGCCGCGCAGGTGCGGCGGGGAGACTTCGGAGATGTACATCGGCGCGAGGACGCTGGCGGCGCCGACGGCGACGCCACCCAAGATGCGTGCGGCGATGAAGAGCGGCGCGTTGCTGACCGCTCCGGTGGCGATGGCCGAGAGCGTGAAGAAGACGGCGCACCAGAGCATCGTCGGGCGCCGGCCGATCTTGTCGGCGAACGCCCCGGCGAAGAACGCGCCGACCGCGCAGCCGAGCAGCGCGGAGGCGATGGCGAAGCCGGTGCCCGCGGCGTTAGTGCCGAAGGCACCGGCGAGCGCGACGACGGTGCCGTTGATCACGCTGCTGTCGAAGCCGAAGAGGAACCCACCGATGGCTGCAACGGAGGACATCAAGAGGACCGGGCCGAGTCGTCCGCTGGGTGGGGATGTGCCGGTCGCGGCGAGAAGTGGGTCTGCCATGGAGTGCTCCGAAACAATGGAGTGGGTCGGGCAGTGGTCAGTAGAGAAGGCGGATGCGAATGCCGAAGACGGCCACGGTGTCGCGGTCGCCGGCGGAGGGATCGAAGATGACCTGAGCGCTGCCGGAGAGTTCGACGCCCGCGGTCAACTGCAATCGGTAATACGCCTCGACGGAGTATTCATCGCGCAGGTCTTCATCGCTCGGCTTGGTGAAGGAGACGCCGACGCCTGCCTGATCGTTGGGCCGGCCGAAGGGTGTGAGGAAGCTGAAACCGGCGGAGATGAGATGCTCTATCGCGTTCACTTCGCCCTCGTTGCCGCCGTAGCGGAGGAAGATGCCGAATGCGTTCGTGAGGTTCTGATCGAGGCTCAGCGACCAGCCGATCTCGTCGGCGGACTTGGTGTCGCGCCGATAAATCATGAGGCGGTAGACGCCCTCGCCGAGGCCGGGGATCGTGGGCTTGAAGCCGATCTCGCCGGCGTAGAGCCAGCGGCCGGTGAGCGTCTTGAAGGGCGAGATGGTGCCGACGGCGTCGCTGTCGGACATGGTGAAGTGAACGTAGAGCCAGTCGACGGGCTCGGCGCGGAGCATCAAGCCGAAGCCGTTGTCGGGGAAGGATCGTCCGGGATTTGTGGCGAAAGGCTGGCCGAAGAACTGCGTGTTGCCCGAGCCTGCGAAGCGGTTGGCGTTGATGTGCGCGCCGGGATCGATCTTGCCGATCATGAAGCCGAGTTTGCCGTCGGCGATGCGCTGGCCCCACCAGAGCTGGTTGATCTTGGTGTAGTCGTCAGAGGTGGAATCGTTGGGCGACCAGATGGAGCCGATGGCGTCGCGGACGGCGGGGAACTCATCGTCGAGCACGTTGCTGCGCGTCTCGGCCTGGAACCCGAGGCCGCCGAAGTCCTTGCCGTTGTCGGCGCGGAAGATTTTCCAGGTGGCGAAGAAGCCCAGCGTGTTGACCATCGCGTCGTTGGGGTTGATGCCGCCGCTGGTGGCCTGGTAGATCGCGGTGTCTTCGAGGGCCCACGTGATGCCGTACTTCTCGGAGAGCTCTTTTTTGTGGCGCTGGAGCGCTTCGTAGATCGGGCGGTCGACATCGAGCAGCGGCGACTGCGGCCGGAGCAGCGCTTCGTTGGTGACTTGTTCGACGTCTTCGGAAGGACTGGCAGCCGTCACCTGGCCGAGCGCAGGTGCACATGGCAGGAGCAACCACGACAGAATCCCGACAGTCCAGAAGTGGCGAGTCACGACACTAAGCATATCGGCCATGGGCGCATTCGGAAAGTTGCTGGCCGGCAAGCGACGGGGCGCAATCGCGATGCTGAAGACTCGTCGATGTTCGCGCAACGCCGGTGCAAATGCGTTAGATTGCGATCTTCCCGAAAGAGAGACCTCTCGTGGCGGAAATCCATCCGACTGCTTTGATCGATCCCGAAGTCGAGATCGCGCCCGACGCGTACATCGGCCCCGGTTGTGTGCTGCGCGGCCCCGTGAAAATCGGCCCGCTCTGCAAGCTGCACGGCAACGCGTACGTGCACGGGCCGCTGACGCTCGGGCGGAACTGCCGGGTGTATCCGTTCTCGTGCCTGGGGTTCGCGGCGCAGGACCTGAAATACGACCCGGCGAAGCTGGGCGCGGGTGTGATCATCGGCGACGAGAATGTGTTCCGCGAGGGCTTCACGGTCAACCGCGCGACGAAGGACCTGCCGACGCGCATCGGCGATCACAACTATTTCATGGGGCAGACGCACGTCGGGCACGACGCGGTGGTCGGGAACCGCTGCATCATCGCGCAGGGCACGATGCTCGGCGGGCACAGCGAGGTGGCGGACAACGTGAATCTCGGCGGCAACGGCGGGGTGCACCAGTTCTGCCGGGTCGGGCGCTTCGCGATGATCGCGGGGCAGACGGCTTCGACGCAGGATGTGCCGCCGTTCTGCGTGATGCATCACAACCGGAAGATCGGGTCGCTGAATGTGATCGGCCTGCGCAGGGCTGGGCTGCGGGCGCACATCGATCCGCTGCGGCACGCGTTTGATATTTACTTCCGCGGCGGGCACGTGAGCAAGGTGGCGCTGGAGCGGATCGAGAAGGAAGTGGCTGGCGATCCGCTGGTGGCGGAGTTCATCGCGTTCATCCGCACGAGCAAGCGCGGGATTACGAAAGGGAGCGGGGCGTCGGATGATGCGGAGGAGTGAGGAGCACCGTCCGGAAAGGGCGGTACCTATGCAGTCGATCTACTGAGGCGTGTCGAGATGTTAAGCGGCTCAGAACATCGGAGCTTTTGAGTGGGTCGGGGGCGTAGGCACCACCCTTTCGGGATGGTGCTCCCGGACTCACTTCTTCCGCAGGTCGACGCAGATGAGCTGGCCGTTGTCGCGGGCGTAGAGGAAACCATCGGCGAGCGCGGGGTGGGCGCGGACGGGATTGGAAAGGAGCGACGACTTGGCGAGCAGCTTGTACTTCGCGGGGTCGGCGGCGACGAGCATGAGCTCGCCGGACTCGAGCACGATGATGAGCTTGTCGCCCGCGACGATGATCGGGCCGGCGGCGAGTGAGTCCTGCGTCCACTTGATGGCCCCGGTCTTGAGGTCGACGCAGCGGAGGCGGGTATCGCCGAAGTCGTTGCGGCCGTCGAAGCCGTACAAGAATCCGTCCTTGTGCACGATATTGGCGTACTGGCTGGAGAGGATATTGTCGCCGGACCAGAGCGTCTCGACTTTCTTGCCGTCGATCGCGAGCGCCGTGGCGCCGGTTTCGTAGGAGGAAGAAAGAAAGACGATGTTGCCGATGACGAGCGGCGAGGCGGCGTTGACGGAGGCGTGCTGCTGGGAGCGCCAGCGGTGCTGGAAGAGGATGTCGCCGGATTTGGGATCGGTCGCGACGAGTCCGGTGCGGGTGTAGAAAAAGGCGTAATGCTGGTTCTTGATGGAAGCGACGACGGGCGAGGCGTAACTCGCTTCATCGCCGGTCGCCTTCCAGCGGAGTTCGCCGGTCTTCGCATCGAACGCGCCGATGCCCGCCTCGGGGGCGCCGATGTTCAGGAGCACGAGCCCGTCTTCGACGACCGGCGAGCATGCGCGGCCGAAGAAGCCGGCGGGGGATTTGAACTCCTTCTGCGTGTCCTGCTGCCAGAGCTCCTTGCCGTCGGCGAGCGCAACGCAGATGAGAACACCGTCGGGGCCGAAGGCGAAGACCTTGCCGTCGGCGATGGTGGGCGTGGAGCGCGGGCCGTCGCCCTTGCCCATGCCGTCGCGGTAGCGGGTTTCGTAGCCGGCGGACCAGATGAGATCGCTGGTGGCCGCGTTGAAGCACTCGAGGACGTTGCGCTTGGCGACGCGGTGGAAGACGATGAGCTTGCCGCCCACGATGACGGGCGTGGCGTAGCCGTCGCCGATCTTCTTCTTCCACGCGATGGTGGGCCCGGCGGCGGGGAAGGAGTCGACGATGGCGGCCTTGCCCGCGTACTCGCCGTCGCGGTGCGGGCCGAGGAATTGCGGCCAGTCATCGGCGCTTGCGACGCCGGAGAAAAGGAGTACGAAGATGCAAATGAAATGTCGCATGTGCCGCTTCACTCTTTCTTGGTCTCGTTCTTTTCTTCCTTCTTCTCATCGCGCTGGAAGAACATCATGTGCTGCCAGGGGAGCTTGTCGAATTCGTCGGCGAGCTTGTAGCCGTTGGCCTTGAGCTCCTTGTTGATCTGCTCCTTGCTCATCTTGTGTTCGGGCTTGATCGGGACTTTCTTGTCCTCGGCGCGGAACTCGACGAGCACGAGTTTGCCCTCCGGCTTCAGCGCCCTGCGGATCGCCTTGAGCATGTGCTCGGGATGCGAGAACTCGTGGTAGACGTCGACGAGCAGGATGAGGTCCTGCGAGTTGTCCGGGAGCTTGGGGTCGATGAAAGTGCCGAGCACGTATTCGATGTTCTCGACCTTCGCGGCGGCGGCTCGCTTCTTGAGGAAGCGCAACATCTCCGGCTGAATCTCCACCGCGTAGCACTTGCCTTTCTCGCCGACCGCCTTGGCCATCGGCAGCGTGTAGAAGCCGTTGCCCGCGCCGAGGTCGCACACGGTCTGGCCTTCAGTGATCTTGAGCTGCTTGAACATCGTCTGCGTGTCTTCTTCGCGGTCGCGCTCCTCGCGGACCAGCCACGGGGCGCCGGCGTAGTGCATGTACTGGGCGATCTCGCGGCCCATGTAGTGCGTGAGCCCGGGCGGGATTTCCGGCTCTTTCTTCTCGTCCTTTTTCGCATCTTCGGCGCGGAGCGATGGCGAGAGGAACGCGGTGATGATCAGGAATGGCAGAAGGAAACGCTTCACGTGGATGACTCCGTCGTCGCGGCTTTGCCGGCCGCGAGGGATTTAAGAAGTTGGTCGACGCGGGGCGAGCCGAGTTCCGATTTACCGAAGCCGCGCTGCGCTCCGGCGGCGACCGCGGCGTCCTGTGCGTCGGCGTAGTTGGAGATGAGAATCATGGCGGGCTTCGGCTCATGCGCGGCAAGAGATGCGATGAGGTCGACGCCGCTTTCGGTGGCGAAGCCGCCGTCGAGCACGCGATTGATGAGCAGGACGCCGCCGCCTTCGATGTGGCGGGCGAGCGTCTGCTCGTTATCGGCGCTCACGACGGCGGCGTCCTTCACGGCACGGCTGACCGCCCGCGACAGGCCGTACGAATCGGCGCCGCAGTGGCCCACGAGCACGAATGTCGCCGCGGCTTTCATTCGCGGTCCTCTGGTTTCGAATCGATGTATTGCTTCACGCGCGCCTCGTACTGCGGCTTCATGCCGATCGCCTTCGCTTCCTCGAGCGCCTTTTCGTAGGGCACGCCGTCGTCGAGCACGCGGTGCGCGAGCCAGACCGCGCCGACGCGGTTGCCCGAGGCGCAGTGCAGCAGCAGCGGCTGGTTGTTCTTGTTGGTGAGCAGGTCGCGGACGCGGGTGAAGATCGGGTCGCTGAGGGAATCGGGCGAGTCGAAGGCGGGGTTGTAGTAGTGATCGATGCCGATGGATTCGCAGAATTTCGCCTCGTCGCTTTTGGGATTCTCGGCGGCGGGCCGCAGGTTGATAACGGTCTTCACGCCCGCGGCATCGAACTGCTTGAGGTCGTCATCGCTGGGCTGGCCGCCCAGGTAGATGCCGCCGAACTTCTGGACTTTCATGTCGCCGATCTGCGCGGGGCCGAGTTTGTCGTGGGAGGCTTGCGGCTTGGCATCGGTGGGCGCGGGTTTGGGTGCGTCTTTCTCCGGTTTGTCGGAGCAGGCGGGTAGGAGGAGCAGGAGGATGAGGAGAACGAGGTTACGCATGGTGGTCTTTCGGTCGCGGTCATCGCACGGAAAAGATGGTGCAGCGAGGCACGCTTGAAGATCGTTGACGCAGCACCCTCACACGGATTCATCGCGGCTTCGCCTTGATGAATACGACCTCTCCCCGGCCCCCGGGGGAGAGGTGAGGAATCACTTCGACTCTTCCTTTTTCTCGGGCGCTTTGGTCGGAGCGGGTTCGTTCTTTTCGATCTTGCCGAACATCTGGCCGCCGTGGTCGCCGCCGTCCCACATGCCGGCGTACTGGTTGTCGTAGATGACGATGCGTGCGGAGAAGGTGCCGAAGCCGGGGACTTTGAACTTGTCGAGCGTGATGACGGGCGTGTCGCCGGCCCATTTCACCTGGAGCACGAGCGGAATGGTGGCGTCGTTGTTGCCGTACTGGATGCGGGCCATGAAGAGCCAGGAGTCGCCGTCGACTTTCTTGACGCTGCTGATGACGTAGCGTTCCTTGTGAAGCTTGTCGGTGTCCTTGTTCGCCTTGACCGTGAACGTGCCGACAAGGGTGACGTTGTTCATCGTCTGCTCGAACTTCTTATCGAGTGCGGCCTGGTCGGGTTTCTCGGCGGGCTTGGGCTCCTCGCCGCGGGCGCTGAAGGAGATGAACGCGAGGGCGGTGAGGAAGGAGAGGAGCGGATACTTCATGGCGCGGGTCCTCCGGGGGATCACATCAGTATAGCGGTGTGGACTCCTCTCCCTCGGGGAGAGGACAGACTCAATCGCCGCGCAGCGGGGCGATTGAGTCAGGTGAGGGCGGGATGAACGGGAAGTGAGGGCATCGATTGAACGAGGCTTCTGATTGTCGTGAGCGAAGTCAATACCTTTCCTCGGCGCACCCTTCATCACTTCGACGCACACCCTCACCCACCGCCTGGCGGGCGATGAATCCGACCTCTCTCTCGGAGGGAGAGGTGAAGGTGAAAGCATCAGTCTTTCTTCTCCCAGAGCTTCGGCAGCAACTCGTGGATCGCCGCATCGTGCTGCTGAAGCTCGGCGCGGACAAAAGGGTAGTAGTCGTTGACGCCGTAGTACGCCTCGGTCGCCTCGGCGAAATATTCCTTCTGGTTCTCGAGGGCGTAGTGGCGGATCATCTTTCCGGAGTATCGCAGGACGGATTCGTACTTCTTGTCCTTCACGGCCTGGTCGAACGCGGCGCGGACCTGGGCGTTGTCGAAGCCGAGCACCTGGTCGTGGTACGCATGCGCGAGCTCGTGCAGCACCATCGAGGGCTGTGACTTCGACCACGAGAGGAAGTTACTGGCGTTGCTGATCTCGACGCACTTGGCTTTCTCGGGGTTGTAACCGTTGGCCTTGAGCCAGCCGAGGTCGGGGTGATAGCAAGCGCCGGGGTGGATGCGGTCCTTCACCTCGAGCCAGATTTTGACCTTCTGCATTTCCTTCACGGCCGAGGCGGGCATGATGTGTTTGATCTCGAAGAGCTTCATCGCGAGAAGCTTTTCCGCGCGGGCGGCGAGGTCGTTGGGTTCCTTGAGGAGCGCGCTATTGATAAGGACGGGCCAGCCTTCGATGTCTTTCTTGGTGTAGCTGGACGTTGGCGCGTAGGGGGGAGCATCTTCCTTGGCCGGTGCGTTCTTCGGCGCGTTGTCGGCGGAGATGAGGAGGAGAGTGAGAGTGGCGATCATGAACTTCATGTGTCAGTTCCGCGTGGTGCTGGTGCGAATAGCTTGCCGGTCGATTGTTCGGAAATGGTCGTTTTTCGAGGTTATGCGACTCTCCTTTGATTGAGACTCCGGTGATCGCACCAGCACCCTTCCGGGATGGTCCTCGCGCAATGGGTCACTTTGCCAACTTCACGACCGCTTCAAAATGCTTCGCCTCCACCGGCTGAACCGACAGCCGCTGCCCGCGCTTGAGGACGAGCATGCCTTCGAGCTCCCTTTCGCCTTTCAAATCATCGAGCGACACGATGCTCGGAAACTTGCGCACGAACGCGACTTCCACGGCGACCCAGATCGGCTCCGCCTTCGTCGATTTCGGATCGTGGTGATCGTCCTTCGGGTCGAGTGCCGTGGGGTCGGCGGCTGCTTCGCCGCTGATCTTTGCGAGGCCCGCGACGCCCGGCGGCTCCGCGCTGGAGTGATAGATCAACACCTCGTCGCCGGCCTTCATGTCGTCGCGCATGAAGTTCCGCGCCTGGTAATTGCGCACGCCGGTCCAACGCGTCTTGCCGTCGCGTTTCAGATCGTCGATCGAATACGACGCGGGCTCGGTCTTCAGAAGCCAGTAACGCTTGGGCATTCGAGAACTCCAATGCATGCGTCGTTTTTATTTGTAGCCGCAGCGTCCTCGCTGCGTGTCTCGTGCCGGCGGTCGCGCGGCGAGGACGCCCCGGCTACAAACACTAAACGCCTGAGGCATCGCGTTCACTTCTTCGGCACGACCCAGATGTTGCGGTACCGCACCGGGTTGCCGTGGTCCTGGATGTGGATCGGGCCGTCGGCCTTGCCTTCGCCCAGCGGAGACGACGTCGTCGCCTTGGTCAGCTCGACATCCTGGTGGATGACGACGCCGTTGTGCTTCACGGTGATCTTCGCGTTGGTGGTCTTCTTGCCCGCATCATCGAAGCGCGCCGCGGTATAGTCGACGTCGTAGGTCTGCCAGCTCAGCGGCGGGTAGCACATGTTCACGTCGGGCGCCTTAATCGTATACAGGCCGCCGCATTCGTTGTCCTTGCCTTCGAGGCCGAACGAGTCGAGCATCTGCACCTCGTACCGGCTCTGCATGTAGATGCCGCTGTTGCCACGGCCCTGGCCGCGAGCGCCGGGCTGGAAGGGGAGGCGGAACTCGACGTGCAGCGAGTAGTCGCCGAAGGTGGGGATGCTGTTGATGCCCTGCATGAGCAGGCCGTCCTTGGTGACCTTCTTGTCGCCTTCCTTGAACTGGTTGGTCTTGCCGTCGAAGAGGATCACGGCGTCCTTGGGCGGCTTGGCGCCCATCGTGGGGCTTTCACGGTTGACCTTTTTCAGCTCGCCGACTTCCGCGCCGGTGTCTTTGTTGTAGAGCTTGATGACGCCGTCCTTGAGGACGCCGCGGTGGTTCTCGCCGGTGAACTCGATGCCCGCGTCGGTGGTCTTGGACTCGCACTGGACCTTGCCGAGGTTCTTGTCGAAGCCGTCGCCGGGCAGGCCGCCGCGGTAGCCGACGCCCTGGAATTTGCCGTTGCTCAGGGCGATGATCTGGGCGCCCATCTTGAGCTTATTGTCCCCGTCTTTCACCTCGCCTGCGTATTCGCCCTGGACGTTAAAGTCGGCATCTTTTTGCGCTTCTTCCGGGTCTGCGTAGCTCGCCTTGCTGTTGTCGGCGGCAGCGCAGGGCGCGGCCGGAACGAAGGCGGAGAGAAGTGCGGCGATAACGAGTGCGGACCGGTACATCACGTGGACTCCTGTGTTAATGCTTCACATGGGACGGGACTGGCAGTCATTCTATCGATTGATTGCCCACAACCCGTTCCGGAGTACACGGACGGCGCGGCGCACCGAGGAGAAGGTTGGCGTCCGCGCTGTCTGTGTGCGCCCACCACCTCTCCCTCGGGGAGAGGACAGATTCAAACCGCCGCGTAGCGATGCGGTTTAAGTCAGGTGAGGAAAAGATTGACGGGAACCATCAGCACCCGCGGCACGGGGGTCAATGGTTGCCGTCAATCGCGCCCTCACCTTGTCGCAATCGCTCTGCTGGCGCAGCGATTGCGACGGTCCCTCTCCGGAGGGAGAGGGTATCGAACACTAGCGCCGCTTCGTCGTTATCCTTCCGGGCCTCCATCAGTAGCTAAAGGAGTGGAGAATGCGTTTGATCCCTGTGTTGTGCCTATCCCTTGTCGCCTTCGCGACGGCCGGTTGCCAGCAGGCGGCGCCTGCGCCCAAGGCGGAGAAGCCGATCAACCTGCTCGGTGATCTCGCGACGCATTCGAGCACGTCGGTATCGACGTCGTTGCCCGCGCCTTCCTCCGATGTCGTCGTCGTCAACACGCTGGGCATGCGGCTGGCGGCGGTGCAGCCGGTGACGTTCACGATGGGCAGCCCGATGAACGAGCCGGGCCGGCAGGATGATGAGTTTCAGCACTCGGTGCAGATCACGAAGCGGTACCACATCGGCACGACCGAGGTGACGCAGGGGCAGTGGATGAAGATCATGGGCACGGACCCGTGGCGCGGGCAGCGCGGCGTGACGGCCGGCAAGGATCAGCCGGCGACGCACATGAGCTACGACGAGGCGGTGCAGTTCTGCGTGCTGCTGGGCCGCATGGAGAACGCGAACTATCGCCTGCCGACGGAAGCGGAGTGGGAACTGGCGTGCCGGAGCGGCGCGGGTGGGGCGTACAACCACGAGGGCGGATTGAAGGACATCGCGTGGACCGACGCGAACACCGAGAATGCGGCGATGGCGGTCGCGAAGAAGAAGGCCAACGCGCTGGGGCTGTACGACATGCACGGCAACGTCGCCGAGTGGTGCGCGGACTGGTACGGGAACTACCCCCGGCAGAGCGTGACCGATCCGGCGGGCCCGGCGACGGGCGAGTACCGCGTGGTGCGGGGCGGGGCGTGGGACGGTGCGGCGCGGTTCTGCCGGTGCGCCTATCGCAGCGGAACCGACCCGCAAACCCGCAGCAATGCGATCGGATTGCGTGTTGTCCTTGTGAAGTGACCCCTCCGCTATACTCTCCTCATGGACGGTCGTCAGGCAGTCATTAATGTGCTCACCGGCATGGTGATCGGCATGAGCGTGCCGTTCATCATCGCGTGGATGCTCACGACGACCTACGCCGACTTTCGCTGGCTCGATCATCTCTTCACGATTCTGATGGCAAGCGTGGTGTGCGGGGCGCTGGGGGTGTTCATAAATCTGCCGTGGGCTTCAAGCCGGTCCGGCCGAGCGACAAGCAGTGAGTACGCTCAGACTCGGTCACGCCACCGTGCCGGAGCAAAGCGCGAGCGAGTGCGCGTCACCAGTGCGGGTGAAGAAGAAACGCGCCAGGAGCGCGCACCGGTCACGCCGCCGAAGCATTACGCGATGAGCCGGATCGAGGCGCTGCGGGCTTTCAACCTGCCGCACGACGCGACGGATGAGGAGATCCGCGACACCTACCGCCGGCTGGCGAAGGAGCACCACCCGGACCACGTCGCCGCGGACGGGCCGGAGGCGATGGAGGAGGCGACGAAGAAATTCGTGCGCATCCGCGAGGCGTATGACGTGTTGGTTGATGAAGCGTAAAAAAGAATTCATTTCGGCCGGGCGATCGAAAAAATCTCGCCGAACGCCGCGTAGTCGATGCCGCCGAGGCGCGACACGGGGTCGACTGTGTTCGCGTCGATCACGATTTTCCCATTGCGGATGGAACCCGCGTCATCGTCGACATGGATCGCCTTCACCTCCCCGAGGATCAGCGCCTGCGGCCCGTCGCCGACCTCGTGGATCGCGTACTTCGTGCACATCATCGCGACCTTCGGCCCGATGAGGCGCGGCAGGCGGAAGCCTTCGACAGTCGCGGTGGGCAATCCCAGTCGCTTGACCTCCGAGTCACCGTGCGGCAGCGTCGCCGATGACGCCACCATCGGCTCGGCGAGCCCGCGCGGCACGATGTGCACGACGAACTCGCGGCGCTCATCGATGTTCACCCACGTGTCCTTGCGCGCGCCATCGGGCTTATGGCCGATGCTGATGAGGATCATCGGCGGCTCGCCGGTGATGCCGGTGAAGAACGAGAACGGCGCAAGATTGTGCGAGCCGTCGCCGTTGTCGGAGAGCACCCACGCGATGGGGCGCGGGATCACCGCTTGGATCAGCGCGAAGTAGGCCGCGTCGGGCGAGAGCTTGGCGAGGTCGATGAGCATGATTTAATGGGCTGTCAATCAGGCGCCACGGGTAAGCGGAGTCCGCGGAGCGTACCCGTGCTCGATGAACTAACGACAACCGCCACGGGTAAGCTCCGCGGACTCCGCTTACCCGTGGCGCCCAATCAACTCGCTTGTGCAACAGTCGTTCACTTGATCGGCGAGTAGTCCGTCGGCTTCATAAACTTCGAAATCACAGTCTTGACGAGCACACCATCCTTGTGCGACTCGTTGTACGCCTTCTGCCACTCGGGATCATCCTTGAACGCCTTCCAGGACTTCTCGCGCGATTCCATGTCGGGGTAAGCGAGTATGTAGACGAGCGTATTCTTGGATTCCTTTTCGTCGGCGGGGACCCAGTAGCCGACGAGTTGCATGCCGTGCTTGACGAAGAGCTTGTTGGTGTGATCGCGGAAGCGGGCGTGCAGGGCGTCGAGCTTGCCGTCGTTAGCGATGTAGGTGCGCATCTCGAAGAGCCGCTCCTTGGGCTTCTCCTTGTCCTCGGCATGCGACGGGGCGGAAAGGGTCATGCCGAGAACGACCGCCATCGCGAGAGAGGCGACGATGGCGAGCCGGCCGAGCCACGGGTGTTGAGAGGAAGTAGGCACGGGAACTCCTGGATAGGGTGATGGGTGCTCAAAAAAGAGGCGTGGGACTCATTATGCAGCGGCAAGCAATGTGAGCAAGGTGCGAGCGGGAGCACGGTGGAAAGATGCAATGGTCTACCCTTAAATGATCCGCCATACAGGACATAGGCAATCGGCTGGTGAGAGCGGCGTTAGACCCGTTTGCACTACCCCCGGCTGCGCTGTTAAATTAGTCGGAATGGCCCCGGATCGTTGCCGGATTGGGCCATGGCTCCGCCCGATTTGCGGGAGGAAGGCTCGGTGTGTGTGTGTCGAACAATTTCCGCTGCGGACAGGCCTTGCGCCGCTGCGGGCTCCCCACGTGGGACCAACAAGTCGGGCCACCCCAGCCATGATTGCAACCCCTCGCCCTGATTCCAAAACAGCCGGCGCAGCCCCGGCCACGGCATCGCCTTCCGCTTTTGTTTCCAGCGGGGCGACCTTGGCCATTGCCGGCGACCGCCCCGAGCCGTCATCCTTCCTCAAACTCGGCCGCTACACTTTCAAGCCCGCCCAGACCTCGGAAGAATACGCCCAGGTCCACCGCCTCAACTACAAGACTTTCGTCCGCGAGCTGCCCCAGCACAGCGACCCGGGCAGCGACGAGCTCGTCGATAAGTTCCACGACAAAAACACCTATTACGTCGCCCTCTACGACGACCGCGTCGTCGGCATGATCTCCGGCCACGACCAGGCCCCGTTTTCCGTCGCCGACAAGATGAGCGACAAGCGCCAGCTCACGCTCTTAGGCCCCCGGCCGTTCGAGGTGCGCCTACTCGCCGTCGAGCCGGAGCATCGCCATCGCTACGTCGTCACCGGCCTGATGTGGGCGATCTTCCGCTTCGCCGAGCTGCACGGCTACACGCACCTGCTCATCTCCGGCGTCACCGACAAGGGCGGCATGTACGAGAAGCTCGGCTTCCTCCCGCTGGGTCCGGCGGTCAAGAGCGGCGAGGTGTTTTACACGCCGATGTGGTGCGATATCCGCCGGATGCGCGAGCATGTCAGCGCGATCGAAGGCCGCTTGGAAAAGCGCGCCCAGTCCGCACCGGAAGTCGTCGTTCCCGCCGCCGAGCCTGATATCCAGCCGATGTCGATGATGCCCGGCCCGGCTCATCTGTCGAAGAAGGTCGCCGAGGCTTTTGCCCGGCCGATGATGTCGCACCGCGGCCTCAAGTTCGCCGAGATGTTCGGCGGCATCCGCTCGCGCCTCTTCGATATGACCGGCCAGCCCGCGGCGCTCTTTGTCGGCTCCGGCACGCTCGCCAACGAAGTCGTCGGCGCGACCATCGGCGCCGACCGCAAGCTCAAGCGCGGCCTCATGCTGGTCAACGGCGAGTTCGGCCGGCGATTGACCCACCAAGCCAAGCGAGCCGGCCTCGAGTTCGCCCAGCTCGACTGGGACTGGGGCCAGACGTGGGACCTCGCCAAGGTCGCCGCAACGCTCGACGCGAACCGCGACATCAACTGGATCTGGGCGGCGCACCTCGAGTCTTCGACCGGCATGATCAATAATGTGACCGGCCTGACCAAGCTCGCGAAAGAGCGCGGCGTCAAGGTCTGCCTCGACTGCGTGAGCGCGATGGGCTCCGTGCACATCGACCTGCGCGATGTCCACCTCGCCTCCGGCGTCTCCAACAAATCGCTCGGCGCGGTGGCCGGCCTCTCGATGGTCTTCGCCAGCCCCGCGACGCTTGACGGCGTCGATCAGAACCACCTGCCCGCCTACCTCGACCTCGTCGAGAGCCTCAAGGTCCCCGGCCCGCGCTTCACGTTCCCGTCCCCGCCGGTGCACGCGCTGCTCGCCGCGCTGGATGAATACGCCTCGCCCGAAGCGCGCGAGAAGACGTTCTCCCGCTACCAGCAGATGGGCTCCTACATCCGCACGCAGCTGCGCTCGCTCGGCCTGCCCGCGCTGGTCAGCGACGAGCACGCCGCGCCGGTCGTCACCACTTTTAACCCGCCCGCCGGCCTCACCGCCGATGCCTTCATCCAGCGCTGCCTCGACTGGGGCTTCCAAATCGGCGGCGAGTCGGGCTACCTCCGCCAGAAGAACTGGCTGCAGCTCGCGACGATGGGCGATGTGCAGCTCGAGGACTGCCGCAACCTCTTCGATCGGCTCCGCGTCTGGCTTAAGCGCTGAGCCGCTTGCGGCTTCGCCCGTCAGCCTCAGGCGCGCTCTGCCTATCTGAATCTCTGAACCTCCACGCTCCGGGTCTCTTCACGTGCTATCACGTTGAAAGGTTTTTCCCATGGAAGAACGCATTCTTCTCATCGGTTTCGATCCCTCTGAAACATCCGAACTCGCCAAGCGACTGCCCGCTGAATGCATCAGTCATCCGATGCTTCCGAAGATTGTCGTCGAGCGCGGCCGGTTGTTCGTTGAGTCCGTGCGAGGCTCGCGCTATCTGCCGGTATCGCGCGTCATCTTCCACGGCATCTTTGAGCACGATCTCGACTTCCTCGCCGGCCTGTCGGTTTGGGGCGGGCCGTGTTTTCCAAATCCGCAAGCCATGATGGATTGCCGCCTGCGCCTGCCATGCCTTGTTCACGCGCTTCGACACACGCGCTTCGCTGGTGAGCCGCGCGGGTTCGCATCGGCGCTCGGCCAGTACACCGCCCCAGTGGAGAGCGTCGCCAAATGGGGAAACTGGCACTGCGGCGAGAATAGGAAGCGCTTCACCGGACAGTTCAACGCGGAAGAAGCCACGCTGTTCGAGCCGTTCATCACGGGCGAACCTGTTCGTGTTGTCATTGTTCGTGAACCGCGGCAGATTCGCCTCGCCGGCGCCGGCTGGCTCAAATCGGTGCACGGTCCCGGCGCAGAGTACATGCCTGTCGATCCGCAACTCGCAGCCGACACCATCGCGGTGCAGCGGGGGCTGGGCTTGAACATCATCGCGAACGATTACATGCTCTCTCCTTCAGGCCCATACCTGCTGGAGGTCAATCACATTCCCAGCCTGACCTGCCTTCCGGGGCTATGGGAGGAATATCTAGAAGTCGTTTCGGCTTGATCGTCGTCAGAGGAAAAGTGTTGATTACTATGGATGCGATCGATCCCTTGGCGCCAAGTTTGAACACTCGAGGCAACGAGGCCCGAACATGAACACTCCCACCCGCTCGGTCGTGCTTCTCCTCCTCGCCTCCTTCGCCGGCTGCGCGACCTCGAGTACGCCTGCGATCGTCGACGACTTTGTCTGGGATAATTCCGCAGGTTCCATTCTCTGCGCCGAGCGCCTCGGTAAGCCGTAAGCCGATCGATGTCGCTTGGAAAGATGTGCGGCTGCTCGACGTCATCGGCTCGCTGCGCCACGACGTCAAGATCAACATTTTCGTGAACTGGGCCGCGCTGGAAGCGGCGGGCATCGAGCAGGACGAGCGGATTACGCTGGAGCTGCGCGAAGTGCCCGCCCATCAGGTGCTGCGCGTGCTCATGCGATACGTCGTGTCTCGGTCGCTTGAGCCGGCCGACTTCGGCGTGTACGAAGGCATCGTCATGATCTCGACGCGCCGCGACCTTCAGAAAACCACCGAGACGCACGTCCGAGACGCGCGTCTACGATGTGCGGGACCTCATCGGAAATGGGCAGGCGCGCACGGCGCTGCGGGAGTTCGACCTCAACGCCGCGCTAAGCTGCACGTCCAGCGGCGGCTCGAACGTGCCGAAGCTGCCGGCCGTCACTCTGTTTAACGAGAAGAAATCCGCGAAGGAAGAAGCGGACATGATGCGCGAGGAGCTCACAGAGTTGATCACCTCGATGATCCAGGACACCATCGGCATTCAATCCGAGTGGCAGGCATACGGCGGCGAGATCAGCAGCCTCCGCGAACTCAACGGCAACCTCATCATCAAAACGACGCCCGCGAATCATCGCGATATTCAACGATTGCTGCGGGCGCTGACGCCGGCAAATGACGGCTCACCCCGATGATGCTTACAATGTAATCGCTTCTTGCGTCCTGCCTCGCTCGGTACCCCGCAAACTGCCGCCTACAGGCAGGTTGGGAACGCCAAAGTCCAGATGCCACACGTCCCGCTGCTTCGAAAAGAAAAAGCTCCGAAAAAGGTCAAGGCCATCTATGAGGATTTTCACCTCAGGATGTCTTTCCCCTCCGCGCCCAATTTCATCATGACGCAGGGCCACTCGCTCGCCGTCGTGCAGGGAACTTGGGATGTCGTCCGCAATGTGCTGGTCGGCGGGGAGATCCCGCGCTGGACGAAGGAGATGATGTTCGTCGCCATCTCGAGGGATCGCGGCTGCCGGTACTGCACCGCGGCCCACATCGCCTGCTGCCGCATGCTGGGCGTCGATCCTCAAATGCTCGTCGATCTCACGGACGACATCCAGAAGCTCCCCGATCCCAAGCTGCGCGACATGATCTCGTTCGCCCTTAAGTGCTCCCGCAATCCGCAGAGCCTGTCCGAAGCGGACTTCGCCTCGCTCCGCGAGCATGGGCTCAAGCACTCGGAGATCGTCGAGATCATCGGGATGTCGGCGTTCGCGGTCTACGCGAACATCATGGCCGATGCGACGGCGGTGGAGCCGGACGAGATGTTCGCGACGATCGGAGCATGACTCCGCTCGCGTCGGCGTCCCGCACGCCGCCGGATAGCAGAAACATTTCCGTGTAAACTCCCCGTCCCGCGCCGCCGCGGGATGGTTTGTTTTCGCTTCGCTTCACGCTTTCGCAAGGATCTCCCGATGCCGCAACCGACCCGCACCGAGAAGGATTCGATGGGCGAAATGCAGGTGCCAGTCGATGCGCTCTACGGCGCTTCGACCGCCCGCGCCGTCGAGAATTTTCCCGTCTCGCACCGCCCCGTCCCCGCCGCGGTCATACACGCGTTTGGGCACCTCAAGGCCGCTTGCGCCCAGGCCAATCTCGACCTCGGCAAGCTCCTCCCGGAAATCGCCCAAGTCATCATCGATGCGAGTAACGAGGTCGCCGAGGGCAAGCACGATGCACACTTCCCCGTCGACATCTACCAGACCGGCTCGGGCACCAGCACCAACATGAACGCCAATGAGGTGATCGCCAACCTCGCGACGCAACGGTTGAAGCAGCGTGACTCCAACGCGAAGAAGGTGCATCCGAATGATCACGTGAACATGGGGCAGTCGAGCAACGACACGTTCCCAACGGCGATGCGGATCGCTGGCGTGCTGATGATTGAGAAGAGTTTGCATCCGTCGCTCATTCGCCTCGCCGAAGCTTTGGAACAGAAGGCCATCGATTGGGATTCGATCATCAAGATCGGGCGAACGCATCTGATGGACGCGACGCCCATCCGCGTCGGGCAGGTTTTTTCTGGTTATGCTGCTCAGGCTAAAAGTGCCGTCCAGCGATCCGAACTCGCGCTTGCGGAGCTGTGTACTGATTTGCCTATCGGAGGTACCGCTGTTGGTACCGGTATCAACACGCATCCTGAATTTGGTCGGCGTGTCTGTGAGACCCTCAACAAGCGATTGGGAATCGCAGAAATACCCTTTCATGAAGCACGCAACCATCCGGAAGCCCAGGCGACACAGGACAATCTCGTCGAAGCGTCTGCGCTCTTAAAGGTGATCGCCGTCTCCCTCACCAAAATCGCCAACGACATCCGCTGGCTCGGCTCCGGCCCGCGCTGCGGCATCTTCGAGCTCATGCTCCCTGAAATCCAGCCCGGCTCCTCGATCATGCCGGGCAAGGTCAACCCCGTGATCTGCGAGTCCGTCATCCAGGTCGCCTGCCGGGTCATCGGCAACGACGCCGTGGTCACCACCGCCGGCCTCGGCGGCATCGGCTCCATCTTCGAGCTCAACGTCGCCATGCCCGTGATGATCGACGCGTTCCTCGAATCGGTCACGCTCCTGGCCAACGTCTGCAACGTCTTCGTCGACAAGCTGCTCACCGGCCTGCAGGTGAACAAGGAACGCTGCGAGGCGCTCATCGAGCAGTCGCTCATGATGGTCACCAGCCTCGCCCCCGTCGTCGGCTACGACAACGCCGCCAAGCTCGCGAAGCAGGCGTTCAAGGAAAACAAGACGATCCGCCAGCTTGTCACCGAGCAGAAACTCGTCGAGCCGAAGCAGCTCGACGAGCTGCTCAACCCCGACAGCATGACGCGTCCGGGCGGCAGCGGGGGCGGCGGCGGCTGAGCGAATCACGTCTTTTCAAGGTTTGGCGGAGGGTCCAAGAAGGGAAACGATCTCGGCCCGCTATCCATTTTCTTGAACCAATCCCCCGCGACCACTAGAATCCATTGTCTCCTCTCCGCTTTTCAAGGACGATCTTTGAAGCGCAAATGCGACCATTGCGAGAAGCCCGCCACGCACCACTCCGTGGAAATCCGCAAGGGGCAGAAGATCGAGAAGCACCTGTGCGACGCTCACGCGTCACAGGAAGGGCTGACGATCAAGGCTGCCCACACGCCTATCAACGAGCTGCTCACCAATTTCGTCAAGCTGCACAGCGGCGGGGCGGCCCCGGCGCCCGCGACGGATGTGAAGTGCGACTGCTGCGGGCTCACATTCGCCGAGTTCCGCGAGCACAGCCTGATGGGCTGTCCGCAGTGCTACACCGCGTTCCGCACGCCGCTGGCGCCTTTGCTGGAGCGGGCGCACGAGGGCGCGGCGCATCACATCGGCAAGTCGCCGCGCCGGGCGTTCGCGCAGGGAGAAGACGGCGAACGCAGGCAGCAGCAGATCATGGTGCTGCGCAAGCGGCTGAGCGACGCGGTGACCAACGAAGATTACGAGCTGGCAGCGCGCCTGCGCGACGAAGTGCGCAAATTCGAGGAGGGCGGGCGATGAGTCTGCGTCAGCTCACCGAACATGCGGGCGAGTGGCTGCGCGGCGCAGGGCCGCACAACGAGGTCGTCATCTCCAGCCGCATCCGCCTCGCGCGGAATCTGGCTGGCTACCCGTTCGTCAACCGCTCCACGATCCGGCAGAACCAGGAAGTGCTCGACCGCTGCCGCGAGGTCATCACCGCGCAGAACATGGGCGAGGAGATGCTCTGGGTCGACCTGCGCCAGTGCCCGGACCTCGACCGGCAGCTGCTCGTCGAGCGTCACCTCATCAGCCGCAACCACGCCGCGGGCGACAAAGTCCCGCGGGCCGTGGCGATCGGGGCGCAGGAAACGTTCAGCATCATGGTGAACGAGGAGGACCAGCTCCGCATCCAGGTGCTGCGATCCGGGATGCAGCTTGGCCCCGCGTTCGACCAGATCAACCACATCGACGATGCGCTTGAGTCCAAGCTCGACTACGCGTTCTCGCAGCAGTGGGGCTACCTCACCGCGTGCCCGACGAACGTCGGCACCGGCATCCGCGTGAGTGTCATGCTGCACCTGCCGGCGCTTCAGCTCACGGGCGAGATCGAGAAGGTCCGCCGGGCGGCCCGCGACATGCACCTGGCGGTGCGCGGCCTGTTCGGCGAAGGCTCCGAGGCGATGGGCGATCTCTTCCAGATCTCAAACCAGACCACGCTCGGCCGCGGCGAAGAAGAATTCCTCGCCGACTTCGAGCGCACGATCGTTCCGCAGATCATTTCTTACGAACAGCAGGCCCGGCAGGCGCTAGTGCGGCACCGCCCGGACCAACTCGACGACCGCATCTGGCGCGCCTGGGGCACGCTCACCCACGCGCGCGTCATCAGCACCGAAGAAGTGATGCAGCTGCTGAGCCACCTGCGCCTGGGCGTGAACCTCGGCCGCATCGACACGGTCGACATCCGCACGATCAACGAGCTCTTCCTGCTCACGCAGCCGGCTCACCTTCAGAAGCTATCTGGCGTCGAGCTCGAGCAGGCGGCGCGAAGAGAAGCGCGGGCGAAGCTGATCCGGCGGAAGCTGGGCGTGCGGTAGCACATCAGTTCAGGGGAACGCCCACGTCATACGCCGTGAGCTTGTGCTGATTGCGGATGTAGAACTTTCCGTTCGCGACGACGGGGTGCGCCCAGCTCGGGCGGTTGAGCAGGCGGTCGATCTTGAATTTACCGTGCTCGACGTACTCGGCGGGGTTCGCCTCCACGAGCGCGACCTGGTGGCCCTCGCCGAGGCAGTAAAGCATGCCGTCGGCGTAGACGAGCGAGCCTTTACTGACGCTGTTCTTCGTCCACGCGATGTTGCCGGTGAGGTATTCCATGCAGATGAGGCCGCCGGAGCCGAAGCCGTAGAGGTGCTTGCCGACGAGCACCATGCCGCCGTGGTGGTTCTGCATTTTCTTTTCGAAGTAGACCTGGTTCGCGCGGAGCTTTCCTTCCGCGGTCGCGCCGATCTCGGCGAGGCCGCCGCCGGTGCCGTACGCGCTGGCGGCGAAGACGAACCGGTCGGCGACGATCGGCGTCGAGCAGTTGGCCGTGCCGTTGTTGGCGCTCGTGTAGCTCCAGAGCGACTTGCCGGTCTTCGCGTCGACGGCGAAGAGCGAGCGGTTGGCGAACTGAATAATCTGGCGGACGCCTTGGATGTTCGCCACGATCGGCGACGAGTAGTGTGCGCCCTGCGTCTCATCGGTGGAGCGCCAGACGACCTGCCCGGTGTTCTTGTCAAGCGCGGCGAGCGTGCCCTGCTTGCCGCCGGGCGTGACGATGACGAGATCGCCCTCGATCAGCGGCGACTCGCTGTAGCCCCATCCGGGGACGCCGCCGCCGAGGTCCTTCGTGAGGCTGACGTGCCAGATCGTCTTGCCGGTCTCGATGTCGAGGCAGGCGACATCGCCTGCGCCGCCCTCGATGTAGAGCCGTTTACCGTCGATGGTGGGCGTGCCGCGCGGGCCATCGCCTTGGTCGTTGCGGAAGCCGCCGTAGTAGCCGCGGAGCTCGTCCTTCGAGAGGATGCCGTCCTTATTCGCGAAACGGCGCGCGTAGTGGGCCGCGAGTTCCTCGGCGGTGACAATGCCGTCGAGTCCCTTCTCGGATTTCAGAAAGTAAGCCTGAACCTCGTCCGCGGTCAGCTTGTCATCACCCTTGTTCGCGCCCTGCTCCGGGCGGTCGAGGCGCGAGAACTGCCGTTCAAGCGCGGTGCGCTTTGATTCTTCGCGCGTCACGACGCCGTCGCCGTCCTTGTCGAACTGCTTGATGATCCCGGCGGCGCGCGCGGTGGCGAGCGCCGCGGCGTCGGCGTTCTTGTCGGCCGTGTCGATGCGCGCGAAGTCGTCGCGCAGCACGTCGCCCGCTTCGGTCACGTCGAGCTTGCCGTCGCCGTTCTTGTCGAGCGCCTTCATCATGCGGCCCGCGCGGGCGTTTGCGATCTTGGTCGCGTCGCCGTCGTCTGCCGTGTCGTAGTCGAAGACCTGATTGCCGAAGCGCGACATGCCCTCGATCTCGTCGATCATGCCGTCCCCGTTGGCGTCAACGCGCTTCCACTCCGCGGCTAGCTTTTCGTCGAGCCGCGCTTTCACCGGCTCGGGCATCACCGCCCACAGCAGCGAGCCGTCCTTCTCGCGGAGGGCGATGATGTGCTCGACGCCGTTGATGTCGCCCATCGTGTAGATGCGGCCATCTTTGACGACGATGCTGGAGTAGCCGACGCCGACGTGGTCGACATCCCAGGCGACGCGCGGGCCGGACGCGGGCCAGTCCTTGAGCAGGCCCTTCTCGGCGGAGAGTCCGGTGCGATCGGGCCCGCGCCACTGCGGCCAGTCGGCGGCGGGAAGGGGGGCGGCGAGGGCGACGGCGACGGCGACGGGGAGACTGGCGGCGAGCTTGGAGAGGAAGTTCATCGAAGTGCTCCGGGGCCTGAAGTGAAAGCGTTCGACATCAGTGCATTGACGCACCGGGTCGCGTGGCTACTTCGCGGGACCTGTGTGGAGCTCGTTTCGCTCTGCCCACGGGGATTTCGGCACGGGTAAGCTCCGCAGACTTCGCTTGCCCGTGGCACCCATCACTTCCCGGCCCGCGACGCGTCGAATTCGGCGAGCAGGCGGGCCACGGCCGCGTCGACCTGCCGCTTCGCCTCGGCGACCTGCTGCGGGCCCGAGGGGCGGACATTGTCCCGCCGGTCGATGAACGCGAAGAGCACCTCGCCGGTCTGCTGGTTGCTCAGCTCGACCTCGAGCGTGCCGCTGCCTGCGCCGGTGGAGCCGGGGTTGACGGTGGACTGGAAGTTGCCGCTGGTGCGCGCCGGGTCGACATCGGTGATGCCGACGCGCACGCGCAGGGCCGTGTCGCCTGCGCCTTTGCGGGAGGCAAGCCCTTCCTCGAGCTTCGTCGCGACGTAGGTCTTCACGTCCGCCTCGCGCTGCGCATCGATCGAGCCGCGCTGCGAGTCGCTGGTGTAGGTCACGGTGAGCGGATCAACCGACCAGCGGCCGAAGCTCAGACCCGCGAGCGCGGGGCTTCGGTAGACGAGCGCGCCGGGCGCGGCGGTCGATGCGGTGAGGTTGCTGTAGTCCTTGAGGAACGTGCCTGCCGGTTTGGCGGACGAGCTGGCGCACGCCGTCAGCAACAGGCTGATCATCAACATGGACGCGATAAGGAGACGAGGAGTCTTCATGGTTCTTCCTTTGCGTTTTATGAAGCGGCTGCGTCGTCGAATGGTGGCTGCGTGTTGCCCGCCGTCAGCAGCTCGGGGCGAAGGCGCGACGGCCGATTCGATGATGACGCCGTACGGCTTCGCGTCCGGCACCTTGCGGGTTGACTCGTCGATGAGCACGATCGCGTTCTTGATGTGAGATCCCACATGAAGAAAAACAAGCGAGCCCGACGGACATGCTGTTAAGCTATCTGCCGACGACATCATCGGCTGCCGTCCACCCCAACTTGTCGTCCATTTGACCCCAGATTGTTTCCGAAGTCCAATTCTCCTTCCTGCCGGTGTATTGGGGCACCAGGCACTTGAAAAAAATGGAGCGAGTGCCATGGCGAAAAAAGCGAAAAATGATGACGTGGAGAAGGAAGGCAACGAGCTGAGCCGCAAGCAGTACGAGAAGCAGATGCTCAAGCTTCAGGTGGAACTGTGCCACCTTCAGGCGTGGGCGAAGCAGTCGGGGATGCGCGCGATCATCGTGCTGGAGGGTCGCGACGCAGCGGGCAAAGGCGGGACGATCAAGGCGATCATGGAGCGCGTCAGCCCGCGCGTCTTCCGTGTGGTCGCGCTGCCGGCGCCGTCGGACCGCGAGAAGTCGCAGATGTACATGCAGCGGTACATGGCGCACTTCCCGGCCGCGGGCGAGATCGTGATCTTCGACCGAAGCTGGTACAACCGCGCGGGCGTCGAGTACGTCATGGGCTTCTGCTCCGACAAGCAGCACAAAAGATTCCTTGAGCTGTGCCCGCAGATCGAGAAGCAGATCGTCGACAACGGCATCATCCTCGTAAAGGTCTGGCTCGAGGTGACCAATAAGGAACAGAAGCGCCGATTCGAGGCCCGCATCAAGGACCCGATGCGGCAGTGGAAGCTCAGCCCGATGGACCTGCCTTCGCGCGAGAAGTGGTATCAGTACTCGCGCGCCCGCGACATGATGCTCAAGGCCACCGACACGAAGCACGCGCCGTGGTTCCTCGCGCGGTCCGATGACAAGAAGCGCGCCCGCCTCAACGTCATTCGCCACATCCTGAGCCTGCTTCCTTATAAGAAGGTCGCCGCCGCGAAGGTGAAGCTGCCTGATCGATCGAATAAGCACGCTTATGACGACGAGGCGACGATCAAGGGCCGGAAGTTTGTGAAGGAACATTATTGAGCGGGAGGGCCCGCGACGGTGATGGTCGATGGGGTCGCCGCGCGTCGGCTCTGCGTTCCTTGTTTCAAAGAAGAGCGGGCTCCCATGGATACCACAGCGATCACCACGTTTCTCAAAGACGGGGTCGGCCCCTTCCGCGACATCGCCCCGGCGCGCCTCAAGTCACTCGTCGAAGGCTCGCAGGCCCGTGTATTTGAGCCCGGCGCGGTCATCATGTCGCAAGGCAGTCAGGCAACGCACTTCGGCGTTGTGCTTGCCGGCCTGGTCGACGCGACAGCGGCGTCCGATGCCGGTGCACAGCCGCTGGGCCGACTCAAAGCGGGTGATACATTCAACGAGCTGGCGCTGATGACCGGAGACGTCGTGCTCGCGGATTTCGTCGCCGCCGCGCGCAGCGAAGTGCTGCTGATCCCGGTGTCGCTGTTCCAATCGGTCATCGTCGCCGAGCCCGGCGCCGTGCGGGAGATCTCGCGCACCATCGCGCTGCGCATGTCGACGATCATGGCCGACCCGGTCAAGGCCGCGGCGCTCAAGCGCGGGGATGATCCCTACGGCCTGAAACTCAAGGGCGAGCGGCGGGAAAAAATCCTCGTCATCAACTGCGGCTCATCGTCGCTCAAGTACAGCTACTACGACACGGCCGACGAATCACGCCACGCCCGCGGCCAGGTCGAACGTGTCGCGGCCGACGGCACGCACCTGACCCACCGCGGCCCGCGCGGCGAGGCGAAACGGCAGCTCCCTAAAGCCGGGTTCGCCGAAGCCCTCGCCGCGATGACGCAGGAACTCACCTTGCAGGAGGCTGGCGTCCTCGCCAGCGCCGGCGAAGTCAGCGTCGTCGTCCACCGCGTCGTGCACGGCGGCGAGAAGTTCACCGAGGCCACGCTCATCACCGACGAGGTGCTCGCGCAGATCGATGCGCTCTGCCCGCTCGCGCCGCTGCACAACCCGGTCAACGTCACCGGCATCCGCGAGATGCGCCGGCTGTTTCCCGCCGTGCCGCATGTCGCCGTGTTCGACACCGCGTTCCATCACACGCTCCCCGCGCACGCCTATCTCTACGGTCTGCCCTACGAGTACTACGACCAGAAGCGCGTCCGACGCTACGGCTTCCACGGCACATCGCACCAGTACGTCAGCCTCGCCGCGGCACAGTTCCTCAAGCGACGCCCCAACGAGCTGCGCCTCGTGAGTTGCCACCTCGGCAGCGGCTCCTCGCTCTGCGCTGTCGATCACGGGCGCTCCGTCGACACGTCGATGGGCTTCACGCCCGGCGAAGGCCTCGTCATGGGCACGCGCTGCGGCGATGTCGACGCCGGGGTGCTCGCCTTCCTCGAGCGCACCGATGGAGTGACCGCGAGCAATTGCGAAGAGCTGCTGAACAAGAAGAGCGGGCTGCTGGGCCTCTCGGGCATCTCCAACGACATGCGCGAAGTGCTCAAGGCCGCCGGTGAAGAGCACCCGCGCGCGCTCGTCGCGCTGAAGACCTACTGCTATCGCGTGCGCAAGTACATCGGCGCTTACGTAGCCGCGATGGGCGGGATCGATGCGCTCGTCTTCACAGGCGGCATCGGCCAGGGCAGCGCCGAAGTGCGCGCCCTGGCGGTGCAGGGACTCGATTGCATGGGTGTGTCGCTCGATGAGCAGCGCAACCGCGAGGCGCGCGGATTCGACGAGACATGCCGTATCTCGACCGACGATTCGAGGGTGGCGGTGCTTGTCGTCCCCGCCGATGAGGAGCGCATGATGGCGCGTCAGGCGCTGCGGGCGGTTGGCCGTGCGTCGATCGCCAGCGCCGTCGCCGCGCAGAAGCCGCAGCCGTTCCTCGTCGAGGTCTCCGCGCACCACATCCACCTCACGCAGGAGCACGTCGAAGCGCTTTTCGGCAGGGGCCACCAGCTCACAAAGCACGCCGACCTCTCGCAGCCCGGCCAGTACGCCTGCAAGGAGCAACTCGCGATCGTCGGCCCCAAGGGGCGCATCGAGCGCGTCCGCGTGCTGGGCCCGACGCGCAAGTACACACAGGTGGAGATCGCGATGACCGAGCAGTTCAAGCTCGGCATCCAGCCGCCGATCCGCGAGAGCGGCGACATCGAAGGCACGCCCGGCTGCACGCTCGAAGGCCCCGCCGGCAAAGTCGCCATCGACCGCGGCGTCATCTGCGCCATGCGCCACATCCATATGACGCCCGACGACGCCCTGCGCTACGGCGTGCGCGACAAATCCGTGGTGCGCGTCCGTATCGAAGGCGACCGCGAGCTGATATTCGGCGACGTGCTCGTCCGCGTCGCCCCGAGCTTCGCCCTCGCCATGCACATCGATACCGACGAGGCGAACGCGGCGAACATCAAGACTGGGGCGCAGGGAACGCTCGTGGGGATTCAGAGCGAAGGGTGATTGACGCGACATCCCGATCTCGAAAAGTCATCATGAACGTGAAGAAGAGATCCTCGGCACGCTGTTCTACGCGGGTCAACGTCGAGGCAACCGGCAGCGCTCGGCCTGCGTCGGAGCGACGATCGGCCGAAGCTCAGTTGCGAACCCTTATCGCGAAGTTCTCACCAAAACTCCTACGACTCGTCGGCGCCATCCGGCGGAACCTGCGAGATCGCCTGCCGGCCGCCCATGAAGTGGTGTACGAATATCGCGACTTCTTCGTCATCAGCTATTCACCGAACGATCACGGCTACGAGGGTGTGCTCGCCATCCGCGCGAACTCGCAAGGCGTGAGGCTGTACTTCAACTGTAGCAAAGGCACGCCGGATCCCGAGAAGTTGCTGCAAGGGTCCGGCACCCAAATGCGCTGGATTCACGTGGAGACCGCGTCCGCACTCGCTCGCCCGGCAGTCGCGCGCCTGATCGACGAGGCTCTCGCCCGCAACCCCGTGCCGTTCGCACGCTCCGGCAGCGGGTCGGTGGTCATTCGTTCAACGTCGGTCAAGAAACGCCAGCGTCGCTCTGCTTGACTTGAGCACCATCCCGGAAGGGTGGTGCTGGTGCGATCAGCTTGAGCGAGTTGCACCGATGGTCGCGATGTCGGAGGCTTGCTCAGTATTGGCTCGTCAGGTTGCCGGACCAGCACCACCCTTCCGGGATCGTGCTCGCGGACAAATGTGATTCGCTTCCGCCCCAAAAGAAAAGGGCCGCCTTTTAAGGCGGCCCAATCGGGGTGGGGAGATTTGAACTCCCGACCTCTTGACCCCCAGTCAAGCGCGCTAACCAAGCTGCGCTACACCCCGAGGTGTGTTTTCGAAGCGTGCTTCGACCCGCGCGAGCGAGACCGGGCATTGTTGTGAGGGATCGCGGCGGTGTCAAATGAAGAGGCGTGATTCCGGGTGATTCACGGTTTTGGAGCTTCTTTAATCGTGATACGTGCGATCCGCGCCAGGGGCACGTTCGCCTCGCCGTAGCTCGTTTGGACCTTGATGCGCTCCAGATCGAGCGTGCCGGTGAGCGTGTCGTTGTTGCGGAACTTCACGGCGAAGCCGGCGCGGTTGGCGGTGAAGTCGCCCTGTGCGATGAGGCGGAGCGGGATGTCGATCTTGCCGAACTCGGCCTTCAGCGGCAGCGCGGTCATGTCGACAGGCGCGCCGATGATGCGGGAGCCGTCGGTGAGTTCGAGCGTGATCTGCTGCGGCGGGGCGGGCGTGTCGTCGGCGCGAAGGGTGGCCGCGATGAACAAGAGGAACGCCGGAAGTAGGAGGGCTCGATACATCTTCACCTCGTGCGAGCGGAGAAACGCATGATAATCGAGCGGGGGCTTTCGGGGGAGGCTAAACCGCAAGCGCGAATGGCGATGACATTGATGCGCGGGGCGGAGATGGCGCGCGGTGTTGCGAACTGGGGAATGACTACACGGCCGGCTGCTCCCACAGCGCGTGGCCTGTCAGACGCAGGAACACGTCTTCGAGCGTGGGCTGGCCGACGGTGATCGACGCGAATTTTCCGGGGAAAGCGTCGGCAAGGGTCGGGATGAACGCGGCGCCGCTATCGCGCTCGAGGCGGATGCGGCCGGCGGCGATGGTGGGCGCGGAGTTGTGTCCGCTGGGGGCCGAAGCGAAGCGCTGCTCGATGGCGGCGCGGAGAGCCTCAATGTCGTCAGTTCCGCCGCGCGGCGTGAGCGTGATGATGTCGCCGCCGATCTGGGCCTTGAGGTTGGCGGGCGTGTCGATGGCGACGACCTTGCCGTGCGACATGATCGCGAGCCTGTCGCAGCGGTCGGCCTCGTCCATGAGGTGCGTGGTGAGCGCGACGGTCTGGCCGCGCTCGGCGCGGAGCTGCGTGAGCTGTCGCCACATGTCGTGCCGGGCGCCGGGGTCGAGTCCGGTGGCGGGTTCGTCCAGGAGCAGGAGTTTCGGCTGGTGGAGCAGCGCCTTGGCGAGCTCGACGCGTCGCTTCATGCCGCCGGAGAATCGCTCGACGAAATCGCGCTTGCGGTCGGCGAGGCCGAAGAAGCTCAGGAGCGCGTCGATGCGCTGGTCGAGGTCCGCGCCGGCGAGGCCGTAGAGGTGGCCCTGGTGCAGCATGTTCTCGTAGGCGGTGAGCTTGCCGTCGAGGCTGGGGGACTGGAAGACGACGCCGAGTGAAGCGCGGACGGCGGCTGGGTTGAGGAGCAGATCGTGGCCGAGGATGGAGGCCCGGCCAGCGCCGCCCGCGGGGTTCGACGGGCGCAGGAGCGTGGCGAGGATGCGGAAGAGCGTGGTCTTGCCGCTGCCATTGGGGCCGAGGATGCCGAAGATCTCGCCGCTGCGGACGGTGAGTGAGACGGCATCGAGCGCGAGGGTTCGCGGAGGGGTCTGCGGAGCCGCGGGATCGGCCTTGCCGTGACGATCGCGAGGCTTTCGTGGGGCGGACGCGTAGGCGTGGCTCAGGTGATCGACGACGATGGCGTCGGCGGGGGCGGCGCTGGTGGAGGCGGGATCGGGGGCGGCTGCGGTGGTCATGTGGGAGAAATGATAGCGGATCGCGGGGCGTCGATCCGGCTAAACCGCAAGCGTGAAGCGGGGTCGTTGTGAAATGATGAAGGGAAGGGAGCGTCGCTCACTTGTAATCGTCTTCGTCCGCGGCCTTCTTCTTGTCATTGCTCTTTTCTTTTCCGCCGTGGTCGCCCTCGATGATGATCGGGCCGTGGTCGTGGCCGCCGCCGTAGTGGCCGATGCTCTGCACGCGGTTGATCTTGCGGGGCTTGAGCGTGGCGGTGTCGGTGAGCGTCGGGAGCACGGCGAGGAAGGTCATCATCAGCGGGACGACCGCGAGCCAGACCACGAGCGCTTTCTCGAAGCGGATGTGCATGAAGTAGACGAGCACGAGGTACGCCTTGGGGAGCGTGAAGACCAGGATGAGCAGCACGAGAACGAACTTGGGGATGAAGAAGAGCTTCTCGATGTCGACGGCGGGCTTGGCGACGACTGCGCCGCGCACCTCGACGTCGACGCGGTATTCCAGCTTCTTGCCGGCGGCGGTGGTGACCTCGTTGACGAGCGAATAGCGCTCATTGGCTGCGCCACCGGCGAGCGTGACTTTTGTTTTGGGGCCGTGAGCGGAGGGGTTGGACGTGGTCAGGCCGGTCGCCGTCCAGGTCGAGGTGGCCACGGAATCCTCGCCGAGCTCTTTGGTCCAGTCGTGCTCGTACTCCTGCGCCGCGTCGGGGGCCTTGATGACGAGTTCCTTGGCGCTGTGCCGCCAGCCTTCGTAGAGGCCGACCTCGGCCGCGGTGAGGGCGAGCAGGGCGAGGAAGAAGGGCATCAGCCTGAGCCCGTGATGGGCCTTGGAAGATGCGGCGTGAGCATCGGGTGCGTGGGTGGTGGCGCTCATAGGAATCCTCGGAACGCGGGCCGGTGCGGGACTGGAGCCATCAATCTCAGATTTGAGATTTGAGAAATCAGATCAGGTACACGATGGCGAACAGGATGATCCAGACGAGGTCGACGAAGTGCCAGTAGAGGCCGGTCATCTCGATCGCGACGTAATTTTTCGGGCCGAAGTGGCCGAGCATGCCCTTGACGGTGAGCACGGCCATGGCGATGACGCCCATCAAGACGTGCAGGCCGTGGAAACTGGTCATCGCGTAGAAGCAGGAGGCCATGACGTCCTTGTCGGGCGTCATGTTGCGGTGCGAGACGAGCTCGTAGTACTCGTACGCCTGGATGCCGACGAACACGCCGCCGAAGAGGGTGGTGAGCGCCAGGCCCGCGAGGCCCTTCTGCTGATCGCCGGCCTGGTACGCCTGGAGACCCCAGACGAGCGTGACGGAGGAGCAGATGAGCAGGAAGGTGTTGAACGCGGTGAGCGGGATGTTGAGCGGGTAGTCCTCGGCGGTGGGATCGCCCCAGGTGGTTTGGCCGGCGCGGAGGATGATGTACGCGCCGATGAGGCCGGTGAAGAACATGACCTCGGAGGCGAGGAAGAGCCAGGTGCCGATCTTGCCGTTGCTGATCTGGAGATTCAGCACGGTGCCGTGGGCGGTGAGGACGCCTTCGGGGTGGGCTTCGTGGGTGGCGGACATGCGGGGAGTCCTTGGAAAAGCAGAAAAGCACAAAAACGGAAAAGCAAAAAAGCGGAAAATCAGACTCGGTCGATGACCATCATCAGCAGAATCGCGGGAAGGTAGATCAGCGAGGCGAAGAACATGATCCGCGCGTACTTCGACGTGCGGTGGATCATCAGGAGGATGGCGCAGGCGAGGAACCCGAGGCCGGCGACGAGGGCGACGATGAAGTACGCGGGGCCGGTCATGCCGATGATCGTCGGGGTCAGGCCCAGCGGCAGGAGCGTGACGCAGGTGAGGAGCATCTGGCGGAAGGTTGAAGCGCCGGTGGGGTCGAGGACGGGGAGCATGGGGAAGCCGGCGCGGCCGTAGTCTTCGCGGTAGAGCCAAGCGATGGCGAGGAAGTGGGGCAGTTGCCAGAGGAACATGATGGCGAACATCGCGGCCGCCTCGATGCCCAGCGCGCCGGCGGCGGCGGCGAAGCCGATGACCGGCGGCAACGCGCCGGGGCCGGCGCCGATGATCGTCGAGACGCTCGTGATCCGCTTCATCGGCGTGTAGACCATCACGTAGCTGAGGATGGTGAACGCGGCAAGCGCGGCGGCCAGCGGGGTTGAGGTCGCGGCGAGCAGGCCGACGCCGGCGATCGAGAGGGCCGCGCCGAACAGGTAGCCGGCGGCGGGCCCGATGCGGCCGGCGGGGACCGGGCGGTCCTTCGTGCGGTTCATCTTCGCGTCGGTGTCGCGCTCGTAGACCTGGTTGAGGGCGCAGCCACCCATGCACGAGAGCGCGGTGCCGATCATCGTGGCGATGAGCGTGACCACGCCGGCGAGCCCGGTGGGGACGAAGATGCCCGCGTCGCGCGCGGCGTGCGCCCCGACGGCGAAGCCGAGCCAGGTAGTGGCGACGACCATGATGGTGATGCGCACTTTGGCGAGCGTGGCGAAGTCGGCCAGTCGCGTGCGGAGCGAGAGCGGCGCATCGCAGCGGCGGCCGGGCAGGGCGGGGCTTTCCACGTTGAGCGGGATCGCGGTTTCGGGGCGTGTGAGCTGGGTCATGCGCCGGCTCCTTCCGGCAGGGAGGCGGCGAACGATGACGAGAACGCTCGCGCGGGGGTCGTCGCGAGAACGGGCGACGCTTCGGCGGATGCAAGCCTGCGGATGCGGAACCAAATGAGCGCGGTGGTGGCGAGCACGATCGCGCCGAGGGTCTGATGGCTGGTGGCGATCTCGGGGTGCCGGCCGGTCCAGATGATCGAAGCGCCGAGCGCGACTTGAAGAACGATCATCAGGCCGAGCGCGAGTGACGGCGTCTTGAGTTTGCAATCCGTCGAGCGTCGCAGCACTTTCGCGATCAGGTGCGCCACCGCGCCGACGGCGACGATCGCCCACAGGCGGTGCGTCCAGTGGATCGCGACCTGGAAGGGCGTGTACCAGCCGTGCTCGGTGGTGGCGTATTCATCGGGCTTGTCGGCGTAGGCGGTCATCGCCGATTCGATCTCGGTTTGCGTGAGCGGGGGGATGATGTTGCCGTAGGCGAGCGGGAAGTCGGGGATGGCGAGCCCCGCGCCATGGTGGCGGACGATGGAGCCGAGGGCGAGCTGGATGAAGAGGGCGATGAGGGCGATGATCGCGGCGCGGTGGAGACCGAAGAAAGTAGACAGGAAACAGGGGACAGGAGGCAGCGACGCCGTCTCGCGCGACTGCGATTTGTCGGTTGCTCCCTGTCTCCTGTCTCCTGTCTCTCGTTCCCTCACGTCGATCCACCAGCGGCTCGTCGCGGCGGAGATGAGGACGGTGATGCAGATGATGATCTGCGCGGTGATGCCGTGCACGACGGCGAGGCCTGTTGAGAGCTGCGTGACGCGGAGTCCGCCCATGATGCCCTGCACGATGATCATGCCGAGCGCCGCGAGGCCGAGGTTGCGCACCCAGGCGCGCGACTGGGTCTGCCAGAGCCAGACCGCCATGACGATCGCCATGAGGCCGACGAGGCTGCCCATGAGCCGGTGCACGTGCTCCCAGAAGATGTTGCCGACCCACAGCGACGGCGGGAAGAGGAACATGTGATGATCGAACGTCGTCGGCCAGTCGGGCACGGCCAGGCCCGCGCCCTTGCTCGTCACGGTCCCGCCCAGCGCGATGAGGATGAACACGGCGACGACAAAAACAATCGCGAAGCGGTGCAGCCAGGGGCGATGCATTTCGGATTTCGGATTGCGGATTGCGGCTTGAAGTTCCGCGCCAGAAAGGCCGCATTCGGGGCAGTCGCGGTCAAGCGTGACGATGGCGTGGCGACAGCGCGGACAGTTTCCGAAGACCCGGGTGTCAGGTGTCGGGTGTCGCGTGTCGGGTTGTGATGGTTGCTGAGTCACGTCTGATAACTGCATATATCGGCAATGCCGAAACAATCGCTGCATGGGTGCCGTGTTCAGATGCGATGCCTTCGCGACGCCCGACATCCGAAGTCCGACACCCGCTTTTTCAGTGCCCGCTCGCCTGAAGCTCCGCCTCGCCCGGCTGAAGCGGCGTCGTCTGCGGCAGCCAGTCTTCCTTCACCACGGGCGAGCTGTACTCATACGCCCCGCGGTACACGTGCGGGATCACCTCGAAGTTGCCGTGTGCCAGCGGCGGGCTGGTGGTGGCAACCCAGTCGAGGCTGTTGGCGTGCCAGGGGTTGGCGCCGACGTTGTGGCCGAACTCGTCCTTGGGTTTCCAAACGACGAGGTAAATCGCGCCGGGCAGCGCCGCGAGGATCACCAGTACCCATCGCAGGTCGTAGGTGGAGGGGCTGACGAACCAGCCGATAATCGGCAGGTTCTCGAAGAACATGTACGTGTCGTGCTTGATGAGCGCCGGCAGGAGGAACAAGGGGAGGAACACGATGTACATGGCGCGCTGGAGGAATCCGGGCACGCCGATCATCCCGCCGAAGTGCCAGACGAGCCAGATGAGGCCGACGATCGCCGCGCCGAAGAGGCAGCCGTGGCCGATTCCGACGGCGATGTCGAACCACATCTTGCCGGACTCGAGCTGCGGCCGGTCGCGCAGCGTCTTGGCCTGGCTCCTGAGCGTGGCGACCAGGCCGTGAGCATCCGCCAGCTGCGAAATTTTCACCTTCTCGTCGGGCTTGCCCGCTGTCTTCTTGATCGCGTCCACTTCCTTCAGCGGCGCCGCGGCGATGGTCGCCTCGGCCTGCTTGATCATCGCCGCCTTCGCTTCCTTGCGCTTCGTCTCTTCCACCTTGTTCACGAGCTGCGGCTCGACGATGCCGTTGCTAAGCAGTTGCGTGACGCGAGCGGTGATGGCGGCCTTGTCGGTGTTGGACGGGACGATCAGCTTGTCGAGTTCCTTGGCGTACGCGGTGTGGTTCTCGAAGCGGGCATCGAGCGCGCCCTTGTCGTCGTAGAGTTTCGATCCTGAGCCGAGCGTCAGGATCGAGAAATACATGACCGGCAAAATCGTGCAGACCGCGGCGATCTTGCCGCCGCGGGGCAGGCCGCGCAGCAGCAGCACGAGCGTGAGGATCAGCGTGCCCATCAGGCCCAGTGCGCCGAGCGCGGTGGCGATGCCGCTGTACTGCCAGCTTCCCTTTACGAGGGCGTCGTCGACTTTCACCTCCGGCTGCACCGCGACCATGTCGACCATCATGCGCTTGGCCTCGGCGCCCTTGTCGGGCGTCCAGCCCAGGCCGTTCTTCGCCGCCCAGACCGAAAGGCCGATCACCGCCGGCGCGACCAGGCCGATGACGAAGATCGCCGTCATCGCGCGGCCGAGCCTGCGCGGCAGCGACACGAAGAAGTTGTAGAAGAACGGGATCTGCGCCATGCCGAGCATCATGGCGAAGATGGTCTGCGCGACGTTCATGCCTTGCAGGTGGTGCAGCGTGTCGTACTTCATGATCGTCGCGTAGCGGCGCGGGTGGCCGCCGATGCCCAGCACGTGCATGATGAAGAACGTGCCGTTGAACGCGATGAAGGTCATGATGAAATGGATGACGCCCCATTTCTGATTCATCTGCCTGCCGAACATCTTCGGGAACCAGTGGTAGATGCCGGCGAAGATGCCCATGATCGAGCCGCCGAAGAGCACGTAGTGGATGTGCGCAACGATGAAGTAGGTGTCATGCAGCGGGATGTCGACGGGCGCCGAGGCCATGAAGATGCCCGAGAGTCCGCCGATGACGAACATCGAGACGAACCCGAGCGCGAAAAGCATGGGCGGCGTGAACTTGATGTTGCCGCCCCAGAGCGTACCGAGCCAGTTGAAGGTTTTGATCGCCGAGGGCACGGCGATGAAGATCGTCGAGGCCATGAAGGTCGTGCCCAGCACGGGGTTCATGCCCGACTGGAACATGTGGTGGCCCCAAACGATGAATCCGAGGAACGCGATGCCGCCGATGGCGAGCACCATCGGCTTGTAGCCGAAGATCGGTTTGCGCGCGAAGGTCGAGAGGATGTCGCTGGTCACGCCCATCGCCGGGAGGATCATGATGTACACGGCGGGATGCGAGTAGAACCAAAAGAGGTGCTGCCACATCAGCGGCTGCCCGCCCGCGGCGACCTGCACGCCCTCGGAGTTGATCACCGTGTCGGTGAAGAACTGCGTGCCCATCGTGCGGTCGAGCGTGAGCATGATCATCGCCGCGGTCAGCACCGGCGTCGCGAGCAGCGCGAGGATGCTGGTGATGAGCACGGACCACACGGTCAAGGGCATGCGGAAGAGGCTCATGCCCGGTGCCCGCATGTTGATCGTGGTGGTGATGTAGTTAAGCGCGCCGACAATGGAGGAGAAGCCGACGAGCGCGACGCCGCCGACCCAGAGCGTGGTGCCCAGGTTCGGTGAGAAACGGATGGAAGAGAGCGGCGGGTACTGCGTCCAGCCGCCCTGCGCCGAGCCGCTTTCAAGCCAGAGGCTGACGATCATGAAGATGCCCGCGGGCATGGCGAGCCAGTAGCTGAGCATGTTCAGCTTGGGGAACGCCATGTCGCGGGCGCCGATCATGAGCGGGACGAGGAAGTTGCCGAACGCGCCGACAAGCATCGGGATGATCACGAAGAAGATCATGATCGACGCGTGCATGGTGAAGAGCTGGTTGTAGCCTTCGTTCTTGAGCGTGGTCTTGTCGTACTGGAGTGCGCCGTTGATCACGGTGACCTCAGCCGCCGCGACGTCCTTCTGCTCGACACCGGGCGCGGCGAGCGCGGGGACTTTCTGCGCCGCGATCGAGAGCTTCACGGGCGTCACCTGCGTGATCGCCGGCTTGCCTTTGTCGTCGGGTAGCATGTGCCCCGTGTGGAGCAGGATCGGGTTGTCGCCGATCCACTGATAGTCCGGAGCGCCGGCGAGCTCGACCGGTTCCTTGCCGATCGTGCCGTCGTCGAGCACTTCATAGACCTTGGTTCCGATCGGGGCGCGGATCTGCTGGCGCTCGAACTGGTAGTCGCCCATGACGGACGAGGTGTCCTTCACGTAGGCGTTGCGGTTGGCGGCGAGCGCGTACTGGTTGCCCTTGATCCGCGTGCCGTAGGGAATCGTGACCGCGTAGCCTTCGGGGAAGCCGGTCACCTTCGCGATTGTGCCGGCGGGGTAGGTGACCTCGCCGACCTTCGTGTCGGCCGTGAACTTCACCGCGTTGCCGACTTTCCAGTGCGCGACGTTCGCCTCGGGGCCGACCTGCGTCATGTTGCCCGGCAGGATCTTGCTGTGCGGCACTTCCTGCCCGGGCCAGGCGAGCTCGTAGCGCAGGCCCAGCGCCAGCAGCCCGCCGACGATCACGAACAGCAGGCTCGTGAACATGAACTGGATGCCGATGATCTTGTGATCGATCGAGAAGACGTACTTGGTCCAGAAGCTGGTCGGGCCGTGATACTCGCCGTCGGCGTGATCGCCGTGCCCGTGGCCGTGTTCCTGGGAGTGTGCGTGGTCGTGGCTCATGAAAACCTCGAGGGAGGGTTGTGATCAAGGGCAGGAGTCAGGGGTCAGCGATCAGGAGTCAGGGGTCAGGAGTCAGAAGTCAGGGATCAGGAATCAGCAGACAGGGGTCGGATCTGAGATTGGAGTCAACATCTTTTACTGACACCTGACTCCTGTCTCCTGTCCCCTGCCTCCTTGCCTTTCAATACTCTTCCCCGCCGCCCGCCGGCGCCACCGCTTTCTGCTTCTCGGCGATGTACCGGTCGTACTGCTCCTGCGTGACAACATAGAGCGGCCCGCGCATCGCCCAGTGCTGCGCGCCGCAGAGCTCGGCACAGACGATGTCGAACGGCTTGGAGAAGCCGAAGATGTTCTTCACCTCGCCGCGCGCATCGTCCACCGCGACCTTGCCGATCACCTCGGCGCTGGTGCGCGTCGCCTGGAGCCAGACCTTGCCGTCGAGCCCAGGCACCGCGTCCTGCTTGATGCGGAAGTTCGGCAGGTAGAAGCTGTGCAGCACGTCGACACTCGTGAGCTGGAAGTAAACCTTCTTGTTCACCGGGATGACGAGCATGCCGGCGACAAAGTCGTCCTTCGCGTCGGGGTCGCTGCGGTCCAGGCCGATGCCTTCCTCGAGCGTGCCCTTCTTGATGAGGTCGATGCGGCGCCTGCCGAGTTTGCCGTCCTTGCCCGGGTAGTGGAAGGACCAGTTGAACTGCTGCGCGACGATGCTGATGTGCAGGACCTCGCCGGAGGTGACCTGCTTCACCATGAGCTCGGGCGTGGGCCAGTCGCCGGGCTTGTCGCTGACGGGCGGGTTCTTGATCTTCGCCCAGCTCGACTGGCTGAGCGCCGCGGTGAGCGCCATCAGCAGCGCGGGGATCAGCGTCCAGGCGATCTCCAGGCGGTTGTTGCCGTGGATATATGTGGCGGTGCGGTTGGGGTTGTAGCGGTACTTGACGAGGAAGATGATGAGCACAACGAAGACGGCGACGCCGACGATGAGCGTCATCCAGAGGATGTAATCGAAGAGCGTGTCGATCTCGCCGCCGTGGGTGGAGATGTCCTTGTGGAGCCACCAGGAGGGTTTCTCCGGCTGCGTCTCGCCGCCGGAGGACTGGGCCAGGGCGGGCGCCGCGGTGAGCGACGCCGCGGCGAAGGCGAGGAAAAATGTAACGAGGAGAAGGCCGCGCTGAAGGAGGCGTGCGACTGGCAAGGCGTACTCCTTTATAGATACTTGGACGAGATTCGCATGTTATCCGTTCATGCGCGGGGTGTGTCAATGCGCTGCGAGGGGAGTGGGTGACGCCGACCTCATGTCAGCGTCACCGGCAGCGCCGCCGGGGTGGAACCAACGAAAAACCGGCGGCCCGCAGTTTAGCGGTACGCCGGTTTTGCCCGGTGCGTCATATTGTCGCAAGTTTGGCTCAGCCCTTGGCCTTGGGGGCGACGGTGATGTTGTACTTCGCGGCTTCGCCGTCCTTGACGGTGACCTTCAGCGTGGACTCTTTCGCGACGAACGCCTTCACCTCGTGCACCACGGTGAGTTCGTACTCGCCGGCGGGCAGGCCCTTAATCGTGAAGTTGCCGTCCTTGTCAGACACGGCGAAGAACGGGTGCGGCAGGACGTGGATAAAGGAGCTCATCCACGCGTGCACGTCGCACTTGATGAACAGGCCGATCTCCGGCTTGAAGGTTTCCTTGTGCTCGAGTCCCTTGCTGGGCTGGCCCTGGTTGAATTCCTTGTTGCCGGTCTCGTCGGTCTTGGGCAGGCCGTGGAGGTTGTGCAGCGTCGCGTCGCTGTTGCGCAGGATGACGGTCTGGCCGGTCATGACGGCGCTGATGTGCGGGACGTACATGCAGCCGACCTGGTCGATCAGGTGCGGCTTGGCGGGGGCGTTGAACTTCTTGCCGTCGATCGCCGGGCCTTTGCTGACGTAGACGAGCGTGTTCGCCAGGCCGTCGTCCTTGCCGAACACCCAGCGCTCGCTGAATACGTCTTCGGTGTGGGCCTTGACGCAGTACGGGTCGGTGACCATTTCGGGGTTGAGCTTCTTGCGGTCCTTCTTCTCGCCCTCGAACTTGACGACGCCGGTGATGGAGCCGCCCTTGTCGTCGGTGCCGCCGGTGGATTGATCGGCCAGCGCCGGCGCGGCGAAGGCCAGCGCGGCGAGGGCGGACGCGAAGAGATTGGGGAGAATGCGAAGCTTCATGAGTGTTCCTTTTGCTTAGTGGCCGGCGATCGCCGCCGGGTAGGGGATGGTACGCGCCATCGCCTGGTGTCGTTCACGCGATGCAAGGATTGCCTGGGTTGTGAATGGCATTGCACCGCAACGGGGCAAGGTTTCAGCAACTTCAATGTTAACGGAAGAGGCGAGGCTCCATTGTGGCGTTTTGTCGCAGGAAAAGAAGAAGCCCAGGCATAGCTGTGCCTGGGCTTTACTTCGCTGAGCCGAACTTTATTTCATTACTTCACCGTCACGTCCACGCGCGTCGACGTATCTGCCTTCACTTCCACGTCCACGCTCATCCGCGGCGTCTTGGGCAGCTCGTGGATCACCTCGAGCGTGTACTTGCCCGGCGGCAGCCCGCGGATCTCGTACCGGCCCTCGACATCGCTGACGTAGAAGAACGGGTGCGGCATCACGTGCACCCGCGCGTTCATCCACGCGTGCACGTCGCACTTGATGAACAGATTCTCCTCCGCGTTCTTGAAAGTGATCACTTCCCGCATGCCCTTGGCCGGCTGACCGACGTTGAGTTCCGGGTTGTTCTTGGGCAGCAGGTGGACGTTGTGCAGCGTCGCGTCGCTGTTCTGCACGATGAAAGCCTGGCCCGCCATCACGCCCGCGACGTGCGGGTAGTAAAGGCAGCCTTTCTGATCGAGCACCACCGGCTCCTTCGGCACATCAAACTTGCCGGGCACTGATTTGATGCGCACGAACGTGAGCTGCATCGTGCCGTCCGCGTTCACCACCATGTTGTCGGTGAGCGGGTCCTCATCGTGCGCGTTCTTGCAGAACGGATCGCTGCTCATGTCGATCGGCCGGCGGGGCACTTTCGTCCCCTCGTACTTAATCACGCCGACGAGCCGCGTCTTGTTGCCGTGCTTCACATCGCCCTCGTAGGGCTTGTCGCCTTCGTGCAGCACAATGTCGCTCTTGGCCTTTGGTGCTGCAACCGTGACGGGGCCGGTGATCACCGGCGTCACCGGCTTGCTCGCGTCGACGATCTCCGGCAGCTTGAACTCGTCCGGCTTGGGCGGATCGACCGGCGAGAGGGCGACCACAGGCTCGGGCTTGCCCTCGAGCTTCCACAGCCCCGGCGTGTAGTTGCGCATGCCGGCCGCGTAGATGTAGTCGAGGATGAGCTGCCGCTGCTCGGGGCCCGTGTAGTAAAACTTCTTGTGCAGGTCGATGCGCGCTTCCTCCGGGAACTGGAAGAAGAACGAATCGTGCGGCGACGGCCCGGCCCACTGGTTGGGCATCTTTGTGCCAGGCAGCATCAGCAGCGACCGCTGGATCCACTTCTCGGCGTAGCGCGGCTGGATGCGGTGCACCGCGTACTTCAGGTTCGGCGCGGACCAGCCGGGGCCTGTCGGCGGAGCGGCCGGCGGCGTCGCGGGTTTCTCGTCGTAGTCGTCATCACCACCGGCCGGCTTGGGCTTCGGCGTGGTCGTGTTCGGCGTCGCCGGCTTAGGCTTGGGCGTCTCCGTGTCGTAATCGTCTTCGGGCTTCACCGGCGGCTTGGGCGCGCCTGCGTTGGGGTTGTCCTTTTTCCAGATCGCCAGCAGCTTGTCTTCATCGCCAAGCGCGTGGCACTTCGCGCAGAGCACCTGCGCGAACAGCGCCTCGCCTCGCGCGAAACGCTCCTCGGAAATATCCGGCAAGCGCAGCGGCGGGTACGGGTAGTCGACTTTGTACACGTCCTGGAGGAACCGCGCCCCGGCGAGCACGGCTTGATACGTCGCCGCGCGCTCGTCCGGGCTCGACTTCCGCGGGTCAAACGTGCGCGGCTGCGACAAGTCGTTGCGCAGCGCGAACTGCTTGAGCCGTTCTGTCGACTTGCCGACCGCAGGCTGCTCCATCCACCGGTCGAGCGTCGCCTTCTGCGCCTCGATCTGCGAGAGCCGGCCGGTCATCGCCTTCACCGACGCGAAGCTGAGCTTCTTCGTTCCGTCCTGCTCTTTCTCGCTGGCGGCGAGGCGCTCCGCGATCTTCGCGGCCTCGATGTCCAGGTCGCGCTTGCGGGCGTCGTTCTTGCCGATCTGCGCCTCGATGGGCGCGAGCACCTTGTCCACCTTGCGCCCGTCGAGCTGCGTCGCGCCGGCGAAGTACTCGGCGATGCCCATCGCGTCCGCGTCGTGGTAGTGGAAGCTGGGCATGCGGACCTTCAGCCACGGGCGAAGCTTGTGCACGTTATTCAGGAAGTGCGGGATCCAGTCCGGCTGCGTCTTGGCGCCCTGGCCGATGAGCCGCGGCGGGGCGTTCATCAGCCGCTCGAAGTTGCCGGTGAAGTTGCCGTTGTCGTCGAAGACGTCGAAGTAGGACTGCACCGCGGGCCGGTTGCCCTCGATGTTGTGGCAGCCGTAGCAGTTGTACTTCTCGGCGATCTGCCGGCCCGCGTTCGTGCGCTTGATCACCGGGTCGTTCACCATCAGCGACGGGTCGACCAGCGGCTTGCGCACGCTGGTGACGAACGTGATGATCGCCTGCGCGTCTTCATCGGTCATGAAGAACTTGGGCATCTTCAGCTTGTCGTACGCGCGGTCGATGCCCTCGCGCATCGCCAGCTTCAGCGCTTCGGGGCCCGTCACCGATGATCCGTACACCTCGGCGAGCTTCGCCTTGTCCAGTTCCGCCACCGCCTCGGGCACCACATACTTGCCGCGGTCGTACACGCGCGTGTTGTGCAGCTTCGCGTTCAGCCACGACCGGCGGTCTTCTTCGATTTCCTCCCACGCCAGCTCCGTCGGCTTGAGCGCCGCGTGCGCCGTCAGGTCGGCCGCGCTCTTGAACGCGGTGATGTGCGGCGCATCGGAAGCGAGGCCTTCGTGCGCCGCTTTCCAGACCGTCGACGGGTTCTTGCGGCGATTCGATTCCGCGTGCTCGAAGTAGCCGAAGTCGAGCTTGTGCACATCCTTCAGGCCCCAGTCGTTCAGCTGCGGCGCCGACGAGGCGGTGTCTTCAAATCCGTTGATCAGGTGGCACGCCTGGCAGTTGTAGTGCGCGACCATCTTCCGGCCGATGTACATCAGCTTCGCTTCAACGGGCAGCTGCGCCGCCGCCTGCTCATCGAGAGCGCCGCCGAGCTTGCGCATCAGCGAGTTGAGCATCATGCCGTTGACTTCGCCCTTCACCTCGGCGACGAAATCAACCGGGGCGTAGGTCGAGCCTTCCGCATCGCCGGGCCGCTCCTGTTTGAGCAGGTACGCGGTGAGGTCGAGCGCCTCCTGCTCGCTGAGCCTGAAGCTGGGCATGATCGTGTACGACGAGTAATGCTTGGGATTGCGGACCCAGTCGTAGACCCACGCGGCGGCCTGCTCATCGGTGCGGCCGGCTTTGAGCTTGGTGCCGACGCCCGAAAGCTCGGGCGCTCGCTTGTTCAGCTTGTCGCCGAGGTACTGCCGGACGTATGTGTGCTTCTGGTTGTAGCTGAGCGCCTTGTACGTCCCTTCGGCTACTTCTTTCGAATCACCCCTGCGCTTCATCAGGTCGCTGGTGATCCACAACTGTCCGACATCGTTCAGGTTCGTGTGACACGCGACGCAGCCGACGCCGCCATCGGCGATCGTCGCGCCCGGGACGCCCATGAACAGTTCCTTGCCGCGCGCCGCGTCGCCGAACATCGGCTTCTCTTTCGCCGTTTTCGCCTCGCCTTCGATCGCGGTCAGCCGCGCTTGCAGCGCCGGCTTGTCCTCCGCTTTCGTTGCGGCGTCCTTCAGCTTCGCTTCGATCTTCGCCTTCTCATCCGCCAGCGATTTGAGCTTCGCCTGCGTCGGCGGCAGCTCCGGCTCGTAGCGGTGGATGCCCGACTTCTTCAGCGCATCGACGTCCGCGGCGATCGCGGTGCGGCGCTTGTCGATCTCGAACTTCCGGCTGTTCGCAGTGTCCGGCTTCGCGCGCTCGGCCACCAGCTTGCCGTCTTCATTGAGCAGCAGCGCCATCTTGTCCAGGCTCGCCGGGCCCGCGTTCAGCAGGTAATGCGTGATCGCCGCCACTTCCGTCCGCGTGCGCAGCACGTCCACAGGCGAACTGTTGTTCTCCAGCATGAAGAAGTGCGGCATCCGCGTCGTCGGGCGGAACGCCTTGGGCGACCAGATCCACGTCGACAGCATCGACGACGACATCTTGTCCTTCACGTGCACGAGGCTGGGGCCGACCTTCTTCACGTCGTTGTGCTCGAGAACGCCGTCCACCTGGTGGCAGTTCGCGCAACCGAGCTGCGCAAACTGCTTGCGGCCCTCGAACACTTTCGGCGCTTCGTTGCGCAGGTCGTAGTGGCCCGTGTGGCACTTGGTGCACGACGACTGCACGAACTCCATCGCGTGCATCGGTTTTTCCCAGTCGACCGCGTGCACGGCGTGCCAGTGATATTTCCTTTCCCAGTGCGTGGCCTGGCGGACGGCGACCTTCTGGCTGCCGGTCACGGGATCTATATAGATGCGCGCCGGCTGGTGGTCCTGCTTCGCCGGTGCGAAGGGCGCGGGATCGTTGGCGTCGAGCAGGTTCACATCGTGCTGCGAGAGCACGGCGCTGCCATGTCCCTCTGCGCTGCCGTGCGCGCCCTCGTGTTCCTTCCCCGCGGGCGCCGTCGACGCTTGCGGTTTAGCGCTCGCGTTTGAGCCGATGATCATCGCCCCCGCGGTGACCAGATGGTCTTTGCCTTGCGGCGTCGTCTTGGGCGCTTCGCGCGTCTTGCTCCGCAGGTCGCCGATGTTCCCGGCCACCTCCGTCACGAGGAACGCCGGCACCGTCGCGCCGGTGTCGGCATCGACCCAGATGTTGCGCGGCGTGTGCGCGACGTGGAAGAAGTTCGTCTCCTGCCCGGAGCCTTCGTGGCAGACCGAGCAGCCCATGGTCTTGAGCGGGTGCGGCGACTCGGCGTCGAGGTACAGGTCGAGGCGCGGGTGCGCGAGCATCACCGAGCTTGCGCTCACCGCGCTGGCGCCTTGCTTGGCGCGCACGGCGTTGAATTGATCGATCAGGTGATGGCGGAAATACCGGCGGAGCTGCGCGAACTGCTTGTCGCCGACCTGCCGCTTGATCAGGTTCTGCATGTCTTCCACATACAGAATCCGCTGCTCGTACCAGGTGCGGCGGGTGACCTTGTCGTTGCCGACCGTCTCGGCGAGGCGCTGGAGTTCTTTCGTGAGCGCGGCCTGCACGTCGGCGATCTGCTTGTCGTTCCATGTCGCCGGGTCGATGCCCTTTTCCTGCGAAGGGTCACGGCCGACCACTTCGAGCAGCAAAGGCTTGAGCGTCGCGTCCTCGGAAGCGGAACGTTTCTGGTTGATGCGCTGAAGCGCATCCTTCTGGAGCGCGCGGAAGGCGATGCGCACGGACGCGTCGCCGCCGGTCGCCGCCAGTTGATTCATCGCCGATTCCCAGAAGTCGACATCGACCACCGCGTCGTCGATCGAGTTCACATCCTGATTCTGCGACCGCGCGACCTGGCGCTGGAGGAAGCGCACCAGCTCCGTCTCATCGAACTCGGGCTTATCAATATTGATGTGGCACGACTGGCAGGCGTCGGCGGTTTCGACGGTGAGGAAGTTCAGGTCGGTGCGGACGCCGGGGACGATGACCTGCTCGATCTTTTCACTGGGGTTGAACCAGTCGATGAGCGGGGCGTTGCGGAGCTTCTCGCCGGCGGCGCCCAGGCCATGCGGGTTGAGCTTCGCGAGCTTGTCGGCCAGCGCCCGGCGTTCGCGGTCGAGGTTTTCCAGGTCCTTCTTCTGATCTTCCTCGGCCTTGCGGATCTGCGCGATCTCCGCGGTCTTCTTCTTGATCGATTCATCGAGCCGCGTGAGCTCCTGGTTCTTCGTTTCGTAGTCGGCCTTGATCGCCTTCAGTTCCGCGCGCAGCGCGTTGGTCTGCGGCGCGTCTTCGCCGTACTGGAGCCGGGCGCGTTCGATCTTTTGTTCAGTGGGAACGATCTCGCTCTTGGCGCGGGCGACGGGCAGGTCCTGCTTGATCCGATTTTTCTGCAAGTCCGCCAGGTCGCGTTCCGCGAGCGTCAGCGCATCCTTCGGCAGCGCATCGCGCAGCCGGCGGATCTCTTCTTCCTTCATCGCGAGCTCTTGCAGCAACTGATCGTTGGCGGTCTGAGCGAGCGTGTCGGCGGTGAGCACCGCCTGCCACTGGCGGGCGTCCTGCTGGTAGCCGCGCCACGCCTTGTTCCAGTCGTCCCAGATGAGCCACGCCGTGATCAGCAGCATGAACGCGGCGGACGCGGCGAAGACCAGGTTGAGCTTACGAATGCTGCGGAAGGTTTCGGTGGGTACTGGCATAGTCGCACACCTGATCGAGTGACCGCAGGAACCAAGAGGAACCAACAGAAGAGACACCCCGCCCGGCGTGGCCACTTTATCCAATGCCCGCGCGGGCGGCAATGACGCAGATTGTCGCAGGGGCGCTGGTTTGCCTAAGCCCCACCCGACAGGGTGCGGGCCAAGGGTTGAACGTCTACGGCTCGTCACCGCTTTGAAAAACGTTCGCCCTCGATCGCTGGCCGCGCGATTGGCGCGCCGCCGATGTTGTTCGACCCTTGGCCCGCACCCTGCCGGGCGGGGCTTATGCGTACTCGGGATGGGGCTTATGCGTACTTGAAAAATCGTAAACTATTAGGTATAATATCCCAAGCTCCATCCCTTCCTTTTCGTGGAGGCTCCATGCTCGATCCACCTTCCGCCACGCGTCGCACCTCCAGGCCCTTCTTTCCCGGCCTCGGCCTAATGGTGTGATGCGAACAAACCAGTCGTTCGCCCGTGCCCGCGCTCGATCGCGGAGTGGCGCGGGATTGTCCGCTGCGCAGGGAGGTGTGATTTTGGGAATCGCGGCGGTGTCACCCTGACACGGGGTGACATTCGATAAGTCTTGCCGGCTAAATCACTAAGGGTGAAAATATTTTTCTTCGGCGCGGAGGGCATGCCACGAATCGCAAGTGAAAGTCTTCGCGCACTATCGATCCTTCTTACCTACACTACCGCCATGTCCGAACCGGCCGTGACAACCGAAGCTCATCCCACCTTGCAGGGACAAGTCCCCTCGCTCGCCACGCTCCAGGAACGCATCGCCGCGATGGACCAGGCGTTCGACTACCGCGGCGATGTGACCGTCGAAACCAGCGACGGACGCAAGGTCGACGGCTACATCTTTGACCGCCGGCAGGCCGCGGGTGAGCCTTACATCCGCATGATGGTGAAGGACTCCGACGAGCGCGTGAACATCAAGTACGCCGACATCGTGCGCCTCGCCTTCACCGGCCGCGACACCGCCGCGGGCAAGAGCTGGGAGACGTGGGTGAAAAAGTACAACGAGAAGAAGGCGGCCGGCGAGAAGGCGAGCATTGAGTCGGAACCGCTGGAGTGAGTCGGGCCACGTCATGATCACGCGTCTCCATCATGCGCAGATTACGATCCCGAAAGGCGCCGAGCAGGAGGCGAAGCGTTTTTATTGCGAGGGTTTGGGGCTTCGAGAGATTCCAAAGCCGGACAGTCTGGCCGGGCGAGGTGGGTTCTGGCTGTCGGTGGGGAATCAGGAAGTCCACGTCGGCGTCGAGGACGGCGTTCATCGGACCGTGACGAAGGCGCATCTGGCGTATGAAGTGGATAATGTCCGCCGCTGGCGTGATGTGCTTTCGCAGCAGCGCGTCGAGATGCTCGATAACGCTGCGATTCCCGGATTCGAGCGATTTGAGTTCAGAGATCCTTTTGGCAACCGTGTCGAGTTGATTCAACGATTGATCGGAGTTTCATCAGCCGTGGCTCACGCGATCCCAAGTTTGGAAACGTTCACGCGCCTCGCCTCGCGCGGGAATCTTGTGCCTGTGTTCCGCCGTGTGCTCAGCGATCAGCTCACGCCGGTACTTGCGTACCGCAGGCTCGTGCGACCCGATGACCGCATGGCGCCGTCGTTCCTGCTTGAGTCGGTCGAGGGCGGCGACAAGGTCGGGCGCTACAGCTTTCTCGGAGCGCAGCCCGATGCGCAGGTGATCGCGCGCGGGCACGACGTGCAGTTCATCGATACGCGCAAGCCGGCGAATAGCCGGACGTTCAAGAGCAACGATCCGCTGCGCGAGATGGACAAACTCACCTCGCGGTGGAAGCTTGTGAAGCTGCAAGGCGGCGACATCTCCGGCGGCAAGCGAACCGATGACCTGCCCGACTTCACCGGCGGCTGGGTCGGCTTCGCGGGGTACGACACGGTGCGCTATCTCGAAGGCGAGAAGCTGCCGTCGCCGCCGAGGGACGACCGCGGGTTGCCGGACATGCACATGGCGCTCTACCGCAAGGTGGTGGCGTTCGACAATGTGCGCAAGACGGTGCTGCTGATCACGCACGCGGTGCTGGATGAGTATGCGACGCCGCAAGCGGCATATGACGCGGCGCTGCGCGAGCTGGATGAGATGGTGGCGCGCATCGAGACGCCCGCGATCCGTCCATCAGCCATCAGCCATCAGCCATCAGCCATTTCCCCCGAGCTTCCCATCGGCGAAGTCGACCTCGACTCACCGCCGCCCGCGCTGCCGGCGAGCAACATGGGCGAGGGTGGCTACCAGCGCGCGGTGCTCGCGGCGAAGGAGTACATCAAGGCGGGCGATATTTTTCAAGTGGTGCCGAGCCAGCGGTTCGAGGTGCGCACGAAGGCGGACCCGTTCGACATTTATCGTGCGCTGCGGGTCGTGAATCCCTCGCCGTACATGTTCTACGTGCAGATTGCCGGCGGCATGCTGATCGGTTCGAGCCCGGAGATTCTCTGCCGGGTGCACAACGGTGAAGTATGGAACCGGCCGCTGGCCGGGACGCGCCGGCGTGGGCGCACGAAGGAAGAAGACATCGCGCTGGAGAAGGAACTGCTGGCGGACCCGAAGGAGATCTGCGAGCACGTGATGCTGGTGGACCTGGGGCGCAATGATGTGGGGCGCGTCGCGCGGGCCGGGTCGATCACGGTGCCGGTGGTGATGGAGGTTGAGCGGTACAGCCACGTGATGCACATCAGCTCGACGGTGCTGGGCAAGCTGCGCGACGGGTTCACGTGCTGGGACGCGCTCCAGGCGGCGCTGCCGGTCGGGACGGTGAGCGGGGCGCCGAAGGTGCGGGCGATGCAGGTGATCGATGAGCTGGAGCCGACGCGTCGTGGGCCATATGCGGGGGCGGTGGGCTATACGGATTTCGCGGGCAACATGGACATGGCGATCGCGCTGCGGACGATGGTGGTGATGCCCGCTAAAGGCAAGGAGTCAGGAGACAGGAGTCAGGGGACAGCAGAAGGCAACGCACACGCTCTCACGAGCGTGGGTACATGGACGGTGCACATCCAGACCGGCGCGGGCATCGTCGCCGACAGCGTGCCCGACAGCGAGCACCAGGAGTGCGTGAGCAAAGCCGCGGCGCTGGCGAAGGCGGTCGATGTCGCCGAGCGGGCGTTCACGTGATTGGAGGTGATCACGGCCGATGGTCGATAATCCAACTGCCATGGCGACGGAACTGTCCACCATTCTCAAGCTGCACGTGCCGGTGATCGTGCAGATCGGCAAGCGCATCACCGACATGCAAACGATTCTGCTGCTGGGGCCCGGTGCGATTCTGGAACTGGGGAAATCGGCGGACGCAGAACTCGACCTGTTGGTGAACAACAAACCCGTCGGCACGGGCTTCGCGGTGAAGGTCGGTGAGAACTTCGGACTGCGCATCGAATCGATCGGCTCGAAGAAGGAGCGCGTCGAAGCGCTCGCGGCCGGGTGATCACTCTTCTTCCTTCACGCGAATTCCCATCCCGTCGGCGGCGACCACGCGGATCGTCGCACCGGTCTTGATCGCGCCCGTCATCGCCAAGCAGTCGAGCCGCTCGCCGTTGATCACGCACGTGCCGATAGGCCGCAGGTCGGTGACCGCCTTGCCGGTCTTGCCAACGAGGTGCTGGACGGCGGTCTTGCCCGCAGAGCCCGCGATGCCGTGAGCACCGAGGCCGGCCGGCTGCTCGTCTTTCAGCAGGAGTTTGCGGTAGATCGGCGTGTTGGGAAAGATCTTTAGCCCGAACGCGAACAGGAACGGCAGGGCCGCCAGCGATACGATCGCGCCGATCAGCCCGACCGCCGTATCGACCTTGTAGAGGAAGAACACGCCGACCGCGAGCGAAACGAAAGCGCAGATCGCCAGCGCGCCGGCGGACGGCACGACGAACTCCAGAAGGAACAACACCAGCGCGATCGCCAGAAATAGAATCGCCCAGTTCAGGTGAGCCATGCGGGGATTATATGGAAAGAGGTCAGAGGCCAGAGATCAGAGTTCAGAAGTCAGGGTTCACATGCGAGGAACGCATGCGAACTCCGGGCTCTGATCTGCGACTTCTGAACTCTGACCTCTGCGTTGTTCCTTCGCGTTCACTGATCGAACTGTGCGTCGAACGCGATCTGCGACCGGCCGAAGTCGATCTTGCGGACGAACGCCGCGGCCTCGCGCGCGCCGTGCTCGCGGTCCATGCGGCTGTCTTCCCATTCGACCGAGAGCGGGCCGGTGTAGTTGACGTCGTTGAGCGCGACGATGATGCGCTCGAAGTCGATGTCGCCGTGGCCGGGCGAGCGGAAGTCCCAGTAGCGGCGCGGGTCGGCGAACGTGGTGTGCCCGCCGAACACGCCGACGCTGCCGTCGCCCTTGCCCCACCACACGTCTTTGATGTGGCAGTGGAAGATGCGCGGGCCGAAGGTGTAGATGAACTTCACGTAATCAACGTGCTGGTAGCCGAAGTGCGAGGGGTCGTAGTTGAAGCCGAATCGCTTGTGCCCGCCGACGGCTTCGATGGCGCGCTGAGCGGTGACGATGTCGAACGCGATCTCGGTCGGGTGCACTTCGAGCGCGAAGTTCACATCGAGCTTGTCGAACTCATCGAGGATCGGCTTGAACCGCTTGCCGAAGTCATCGAAGCCCTTCTGCCAGTACTTCTGATCCGTGGGAGGGAAGGCGTAGATGGAGTGCCACACGGAGGAGCCGGTGAAGCCGTTGACGACCGCGGGGTGCTTGCCGCCGGCGGAGGCGGGCTTCGCGTCGATGAAGTTCCGAGCGGCCTTCGCCGTGAGCATCATCTTCTTCGCGGCGCGCTTTCGGACGCCTTCGGGCTCGCCGTCGCCGTACACATCGGGCGGCAGGATCAGCTTGTGGCGCTCATCGATATTGTCGCAGATCGCCTGGCCGACGAGGTGCGCCGACACGGCGAACGCGGTCAGCCCGTGCGACTGGAGAATCTCCCACCGCTTGGCGCAGTACTTCTTGTCCTTGGCCGCCTGGTCGACATCAAAGTGATCGCCCCAGCAGGGCAGTTCGATGCCGTCGTAGCCAAAACTCTTGGCCTTCTGGCACGCGGTCTCGAAAGGAAGATCGGCCCACTGGCCGGTGAAAAGCGTGACGAAACGACCCATGTGAATGGCCTCCTTGGTGCGTGAATCGTCGTGGACTTGGGAACGCGAATCGAGGCGGTAGTGTGACGCGAGCGGTGGGGGATTGCAAGTGGAACGAGCGATCGATCACGGGTCATCCGGCCGCTGATCCATGATCCCTTTATGGCGCACATCCGTCTCCGCGACGCCGCTCCAGGCCTGCGTGCCGCACTCGGGGCAGACGATGCTCGCGGGGGTCGATGCGACAGCGGCGCGGAGATCGTACTGGCACTTCGGACACTTCGGCGGAATCCCCAGCACAATCTCCCGCTCCACGCGCTCCGCCAGTTTGATCATCCGCTTTCGCAGGTCCTCGACAACTTCCGCGTACTCCATCTTCGGGTCCGGCGTGTACGCCTCGCCGAAGTAGACGCGCGACCGGCTTGGCTTCAGGAAGTGCCAGATCATCCGCTTCGTCGCCGGCGTCCCGGTGATCCACACGGGCACAACCTGCGCCCCGCTGCGCACCGCGATCATGCCGATGCCCGACTGGAACGGCTGAAGCGCCCGGTGATCGCGCTGCAATCCGCCCTCGGGGAAAATGCCCGTCAGCTCCTCTTTCTCCAAAGCCTCGAGCATCGTCTTGAGCTGGCGGATCGGCGCCTTGCCTTCCTCCAGCACGATCGGATCGATCGTCTTCCACAGTGGCGTGAGAATCTTGTAGTGATTCTTCGCCACCATCACCCAGCGCACTCGGCGCAGCAACCCCGCCTGCACGAGGAACGGATCGATGCCCGCGGTGTGATTCGATGCGAGGATCACCGCGCCGCTCATCGGCACGTTCTCGCGCCCGAACCATTGTACGCGGTGCCACACCAGCATGAAGATTCGGTCGAGATGCCAGAAGAAGTTGCGGTTCCACTCCTTCATCGGGCCGAACCAGAGGTTGCGGTAGAGGCCGTAGCAGGCGCAGGCGATTAGCACGAGGGCGGTCGGCAGGAGCGTGCTCTCCATGATCGTGTTGGCGCGGTCCGGCGGCAGCCACCAGATGATGAAGTTGACGCCGACGATGGAGATCGTCGTGCACAGGCTGTTGACGCCCATGACCCGGCCGCGGATGAAGTTGGGGCAGATGCCCATGAGCAGGCTGAAGGTGCAGGTGATGGCGATGTTGCCGAAGAAGCCGGTGCCGAAAGCGAAGGCGACGCCGAGGAAGTAAAACCGATTGAGCGCCAGCGCGAGCACGCAGAAGCCGGAGATGAGCAAGCCGATCATGCCGATGGTCACGCTCTCTCGGCGCGTGTTCATCCATGCGACGAACATGCCGCCGGCGAGCATCCCCGCTCCCAGCGAAGCGAAGAGCTGCGAGTAGCGGAGCACAATCTCGTTGCCCTCGAAGCCATACGGATCCTTGCACAGCGCGATGAAGACGTTGGAGACGATCATCGCCGCGCCCCAGACGAGCATGCTGATGGCGGTGAGCGCGATGGTGCGCGGGTGCTTCGTCATGTACGACAGGCCGGCGAAAATGCCCATCGACTTACGCGGCTGCGCGGCACGTTCCTCGGAACGCTTGCGGCCGGCGATGCGGAGGAATGTGAGCATGAACCCGCTGACGACGTAGAGCGAGATCGCCATGAGCAGGCAGGTGCGGAGCGACGACGATTCTTCCGGCTTGATCACCATGCCGCCGACGAGCATGCCGATGAGCGAGGCGATGGTGGCGATGCTGATGATGATGCCGTTGGCGGCGGGAAGCTGGCGGAGCGGGACAAGCTGCGGCACGGTGGCGTTGCGCGAGGGATTGAACACCGCCGCCAGACAGCCGACCGCGGCGATAAGCCCGTAGACTTTTTCGGGACTGTCCGTCAGCAGCGGCACCGCTCCCACGGCGGGAATGAGAATGAACGCGTAGAACAGCAGCCCCGCGCGGCCTTCATCGCAGAACACCATGATCCACTTGCGCGGGAACATGTCCGCGAGCCAGCCGCCCGGTGGAGAGATCAGCAGGTAGGGGAGAAAGAACCAGAAGTTGATCGCGGCCGAGATGCTGACGCTGGCGGTGTCGGTCTTCGTGACCCCCAGGAGCGCCATGCCGATGAGCATGATGAGCCGGTCGCCGAACCCGCTGGCGGCGACGCTGGTCCACATCAGCGTGAAGTTGGGGTTCCGCCAGAGCGGGGTGTGCGTGTGATCAGCCGGAACAGTCTGGCTCATGGGCGGGGAATGTAGCAGATGCGGAGGAGCCGCGTCCCCTCTCCCTCCGAGGGAGAGGGCCGCGAGGTTGTCCGGGGGCGGCGAGCCGGGTGAGGGTGCTGTGTCGACGTTCACTGCCATGCCTCGGTTGATAGTTGGTCGATCAAGCCACGATCATTCTGCGCGTCCGTTGCGTCCGATCAGTTTGTTCACGCAGCACTGTCACCCGGAATCATCACCGCTCTGCGTTGATGATTCCGACCTCTCCCTCGGAGGGATAGGTGAAGAGCTGTCGACCCTCCTATAATCCCGCAACCAAGGAGGCCCACACGTGCTCTGGCAACCGCCGCTGCCCGCGAAGTACACGACGATGAGCGATGCCCAACTCGCCGAGGCCATCCGCGCCCGCAAGGCGGAACTCGGCAAGCAACTGATCATCCTCGGCCATCACTATCAGCAGGACGAAGTCATCCAGTTCGCCGACTTCACTGGTGACAGCTTCAAGCTCAGCCAGCTTGCCTCCGATCGCGTGAAGGAATCCGGCGCGAAGTTCGTCGTCTTCTGCGGCGTGCACTTCATGGCCGAGAGCGCCGACATCCTCGCGCCGGCCGGCACCGTCGTCATCCTGCCCGACCTAGGCGCCGGTTGCTCCATGGCGGACATGGCGACCTATCACGACACGGTCGAGGCGTGGAAGGAAATTGCGGAAGTGCTGGGGAACAGGCACGAAGGCACGGAGGCACGAGGGCACGAAGGGGAGAACATCGACGCCTATGCGTCTTCACCCTTCGTGCCTTCGTCCCTTCGTGCCTCCGTGCCTTCCGTCCGCGTCATCCCCGTCTGCTACATGAACTCCTCCGCCGCGATCAAAGCCTTCTGCGGCGAGCACGGCGGCGCGGTCTGCACCAGCAGCAACTGTGCCCGCGTCATGGAATGGGCCCTCGCCGGCGGCACGCAGCCCAAGCGTGACGATGAGACGATCAAGATCCTGTTCCTCCCAGACCAGCACCTGGGCCGCAACACCGCCGCGTCGATGGGCTACGACATCCACGCCGACATGGCGCTCTGGGACCCGCGCGACGCCAACGGCTTCGGCGGACTCGATGCGGACGACATTCAGCGCTCCACGTTCATCCTCTGGAAGGGCCACTGCTCGGTGCACAAGCTCTTCCGCCCGGAGCACGTTGACCAGGCCCGCGCTCTGTGGCCTGATGTCACCGTCATCGTGCACCCCGAGTGCGCCCACGAAGTCGTGCAGAAGGCCGACATGACCGGCTCGACCGAAGGCATCATCAAGACCATCGCCGACGCCAAGCCCGGTTCGCGTTGGGCTGTCGGCACCGAAGTGCACATGGTCAACCGCCTCGCCAATGACGCCGCCAAGCGTGGCGTCACCGTCCGCATCCTGTCCGACTGCCAGTGCCTGTGCACCACGATGTACCGCATCGACCTGCCGCACGTGCTGTGGGTGCTCGACAACCTCGCGGCGGGCAAGGTGGTGAACCAGATCACCGTGAAGCCCGAGGTGAAGCACTGGTCGCAGGTGGCACTCGACCGCATGCTCGCGCTGGCGGGAAGCGGGAAGATGACGACGAAGCCGGCGCACGCGACGTCGGACTGAGTGCCCGCACGCATCAGCCTTCAATCGTCGACCAAAGCCCACGCACTCGGGTGCGTGGGTTTTCTCTTGATGGGCGGCGCATGGCCGATGGTATGATTGGCTGGTCATTTCCCCGGGTCCCACATCATGCCTCTCCGCTCTCACACATCTCGCCGCTTCGCCTTCACCGTCATCGAACTCCTCGTCTGCATCAGCATCATCGCTCTACTCATCGCGCTGCTCCTTCCTTCGATCGGCAACGCCAAGCAGATGGGCTACAGCGCCGATTGTCAGGCCAAGCTGCACTCCTTCGGCCGCGCGATGGAGATGTACTGCCAGGACAGCAAGGGCAAGCTCCCGTGGGCGTGGAGCCATGCGGAAGACCTTGCCCGCTTCAACGACACGACCGATCCCTGGCACGGCTATGGCGGCTACACGTGGGCCATGCTGCTCTGGCCTTACATGAACCAGGACCTCGCCGCGTACAAGTGCAAGGGCTACAACAGCGCCACGCACCCGAAAGAACCCGAGACCGGCATCCTCAACGGCAAGCGCTACCTCATCTTCGCCAACTACCGCCCGAATCCTTACTTCGGCGGTCACGGCTACGGCTGGGGCGTCGCGCCCAACGGCGCCGGGCCAATGAACATCGATCCAACCACCAGCCCGAACCTCAACAAGCAGCGCGACCTCGCCAACAAGGTCGCCGCGTTCGATGCCCACCGGACGTGGAATCCATATGTGCCGTCACCCGCCGCCGGGAACATTCACTTCCGCAACTTCCTCGGCGACGATGACCGCACCAACCAGAACAACTACGACCCTTACTGGATGCGCCCGCAGCTTGGGACCTGGCACATGCGGGCGAGCAACGTCGGGTTTCTCGATGGTCACGTCGAGCTGCTGCCGGCCGACAGCGAGAAGACGTTCCTGGATTTCAAGGACAAATTCTGGGCGCTGGTTCCTTGAAACGGGGAGTTCATGCACCGCGGGGCTTCATGATGCCACTGGCAGGCTCGGCTGCCAGTGCGTTGACGCCCAGCATCACCATGACATCCGGCACTGGCAGCAGCGTGGACACGTCATGCTAAACCATTTACATTTTCTATTTATTTGTCAAAGAACGACATCCTGCACGCGACGGGTCTGCGAGCGAGACCCACGTCAGCGCTTCCGACGGAAACACTTCACGCCTGGTTGTCCAGCTCCCAGCCCTTGCGGTAAGTCTTGTGGATGAACTTGTCCGCCTCGGGCAGGCCTTTCGCCTTGAGGTTCTTAGCATCCCATTCGATCTTCTTTCCGGTGCGGTGCGCGACGACGCCCAGCAGGTTGTGCTCGATGAGCGCGCCCGAGTAATCGAAGTTGCACAGCGTCGCGCTCTTGTCGCTGCCCTTGCAGGCGAGCAGCCATTCCTGGTGGTGGCCCTTGGAGTCCGGGATGCTCGGCTTGGGCTCGACGGCCTTGCTGCCGTCGAGCAGGATGATGTTGCGCTTGCCGTAGTCGGCGACGAGCTTGCCCTTGTCGCCGACGAAGAGCGCGCCGATGCCGAAGCCCTTGAGGTCGACGCCCAGCAGCTCGTTGGGCTTGGCCTTGCCGTCGTACCAAACGACCTTGCACGCCTGCTCATGCGGGCCCTTGCCGCGGTTGGGGTGCGTCCACGTGACGGTGAGGCGCTCGGGATAAATGTCCGGGCTCGCCGCGGGCGCATCGGCCTCGCAGGTGTCTGGGAAGCGGAGCGCCAGGGCCCAGTAGGGGAGGTCGATGAGATGGCTGCCCATGTCGCCGAGGATGCCGTTGCCGAAATCCCAGTAGCGGTTCCACGTGAGGTTGCCGGGCATCAGGCCGTTGGAGTAGGGGCGCTCGGGCGCCGGGCCCAGCCACAGGTCCCACTTCAGGTGCGCCGGCGCGGGCACCGCCTTGTTGGGCACCGGGTCCTGCGAGCTGAAGCGGTTGCACCACACGTGCGCCTCGGTCACGTTGCCGATCACGCCCGCCTGGATCGCCTCGACCACGCGCCGATAGTTCGGCTCCGCGTGGATCTGCGTGCCCATCTGCGTGGCGATCTTGTCCTTGCGCTTCAGGTACGTCTCGCGCACGAGTCGCGCTTCGCCGACCGTATGGCCCAGCGGCTTCTCGCTGTACACGTGCAGGCCTTGACGCATCGCGCGGACGGAAGCCGAGGCGTGCGTGTGATCGGTCGTGCTGATGGTCACCGCGTCGATCCCCTTGGGGTTCGCCAGCAGTTCGCGGAAGTCGTGAAACTTCTTCGCATCGGGGAAGTTGTTGCCCGTGCGCTGAAGCTGGCGGTCGTCGATGTCGCAGAGGGCGACGATGTTCTCGCCCTTGACGCTGCTGAGGTTGTCGCCGCCGCGGCCGGCCACGCCGATCACCGCGATGTTCAGCTTCCCGCTGGGCGCCGTCGACTCCTCGGCCGCACGGCAGGAGAGATATCCAATACCCGTCGCAGTAATCGCGGCGGTCTGCTGGAGGAACTGACGACGACTGGGGCGTTGACGCATGGGATGCTCCTGAAGGAAGCGAACATCATAACAGGAGAGTCAGCAAATACGGTAGGTGTGTTGCGAGGGAATCCAAATGTCCACCCCACCCCCCTCCCCCCCCGGGGGTCTTTTCACGTTAAAGCGTGGTTTTATAGGCATTTAACAAAATGTCCACCCCATGTCCACTGGACATCTTTCCGGACCCGAAAAGTGCTGCCTCCTGACAATGAATAACCGTGTGCCCATGCGCAAACGAGGCACGGGCAGGCTGAGGCGGAAAGACTTTCGCTACGCTCAACTCGAGTTCATGTAGCACCCCGTTTGCGCTGTTCGCGCGGATGGAAGACCGTGGTTCGCGGAAGAACCACAACATCGGCATTATACCTTACATGTACAGAAAACGCAAGAAGCATTGCCTTCAGCCGCCCGGTCCGGCTGAAAGGTCCATAAGCCCCGCCCGCAAGGGCGTGGGCCAAGGGTCGAGCATCAACTGTGCGTCCCGCTTTCTGAATCAATACTCATCCTCGACACACCTGCGCGATGTTGCACCGCAGTGATACGATCGACCGCGGGCATCACCCTCCCGGGTGGCGGCTGACGTCCGGGTGGGGCTTTTATCCCGGTGGGGCCCAGGCACTGCGTCGGAGGGAACAGCGGTCTATCATCCCCGCATGTCCTTCAGCCTCCCGCGACTGACCAAGCCCGGCCTCTTCATCACCGCGACCGACACCGGCGTCGGCAAGACCGTCGCCAGCTGCGCCATCGCCGCGGCGCTGCGCCGCCAGACCGGCGCGAAGGTCGGCGTGTGCAAGCCGTTCTCCTCGGGCTGCCGGCGGGAGCGCGAGGGCCTCGTCAGCGACGACGCGGAAGCGCTCGCACACTTCGCCGACTGTCGGGCCACGCTCGATGTGATCAACCCCATCCGTTTCGCGAAGCCGCTGGCCCCGGCGGTCGCCGCGGAGGTGGCGCAGGAGCCGCCGGACTTGCGCGAACTGTCGCGGTCACTCGCGCGGCTGGATGAGGACCACGATTTTCTTCTCGTCGAAGGCGTCGGCGGGTTGCTCGTGCCGCTGCTGCCCGACAGGCCGAAGGTGACGGTGCTCGACCTGGCGATGGAACTCGGCTACCCCGTCGCGGTCGTCTGCCGGGCGGGCCTGGGCACGCTCAACCACACCGCGATGACGGTGCAACTGCTGCAGGGGGCGGGCTGCGACGTCGCGGGCCTCATCCTCAACGGCTACATCCCCGACCCCGGTGATCCGCTGGCCACCGCGGTGAAAGCCGGCGACGGCGCGAAGAAACGAAAAGTTCCCATCCCGCCCGCCGACTCGCTGCGTATCGATCTGAAAGATGAATCGATGGCGACCAACCGTATCTGGCTCCCGCGCACGACCGGCGTCCCGATCCTCGCGACGCTGCCCTTGTGCCCCGCGGAACAGGTCGCGCCGCAGAAGGCGCAGCTGCCGGAGGCCATTCTGGAGGCGGCGATGCTGACGTATTGGGCGGATGTGATGGAGAGTCCAAACCCCTCTCCCTCGGGGAGAGGACAGCTTCAATCGCCGCGTCAGCGGGGCGATGGAAGCAGGTGATGGACGGGAAGTGTTGACGTGAGTTGAGTAATTGGTGCTGGTGTGGTCTGACTCATCAAGATCTCGTCGCAGGTGCGCCACCATGGAAAGCTCGCCCCACCCAATTAGAAAAGGGACCATCGAAACGTCGGTGAGCCCCAGCGACGTTGCAAGAAGGTTCTACACAGGCGACGGCCGAAGCTACAACATTGACCTGACGCTCAGCGCTGACGGGAGTTACGCCGCCGAGTGGCAGGGCTGTCTGGGCAACGTTCGTCGCGCCCTCACCTGACTCAAAACGCGGCTGCGCGGCGTTTTGAATCTGTCCTCTCCCCGAGGGAGAGGGGTTCGGAGTCGCACCCTCATTCACTCACTCGCGCACCGGCGGGATCGGCTTTCTCGTCGTCTCTTTCGGCTTGCCGCCCAGCACTTCATCCACGGCGCCGGTGATGCCCTTCAAGGTTTGCACGCCCGCCTTCGGCTCCGTCAGCGTGCCGGTGACGCGGATGCTGACGAGTTCGTCTTTGAGCATGTTGAGCACATCGGTGACCGGGCCGAGCTTGATGCCGCGCGGGTTGGCGCTGGTCATCTGGAGGTCGAGTTCCTGCGTGCTGTACTTCATCTTGCCCTTGCCGGAGATGGTGAGCGAGGGGGAATCGAAGTGGATGCGGTCCATGTGGACGGTGTCGCCGTCGAGGATGTAGGTGGCTTCGACCTTGTCGAACGATTTGAAATCGGGAGCGCCGAGGTTGAGGATCTGGAGCAGGGCGATGCCGAGCTTGGTTTCGTAGATGGCGGCGTCGCGGACTCTCAGGTCGCCCCGGCCGCGCTTGGTGTTGGCGTCGTGCGCATCGCCTTCGATGGCGAGGCTGGCCGAGAGCAGGCCGCCTTTTTTGCGGACGACGGGCTCGTTGCGCGGCTGCGTGGCGGGCTGCGGGGCGCTATCGCCTTCGCGCGGGAGGTCGCCGATGAGGCGGACATCGTCCCGGCGAACCGAAGGCGAGGGCGGCTGGTGTTTCGGATCGGTGGGCGCGACGAAGGCGTCGAGGCTGACTTCCTGGAGCGCGATCTCCATCTTGTATTTGTCGGTTTTATCCTGGCGGAAGACGGTGCCGGAGCCGGTGAGCGTGCCGCCGTACATTTCGCCTTTGAGCTTGGTGATGTGGTAGACGCCCGGCTTGTCGCCGCTGGCGATGCGGAGGCTGACGGGGTCGATGTATCGCTCGGCGGCGCGGAGGCGGACGCGGTCGAGCTGGAGGCTGATCGCGGGTTGATCGCCGGGCTTCTGCTCGGTGACCGAGATGACGACGTCGCCGTTGAGCTGGGTGATGGGGACGCCGACGGTGGCCTTGGCGTCGTCGAGGCGGACGATGGCGTCGAAGCGGGTGGTGGGTTTGTCGGTGGCGGTGGGATCGTGGATGAGCTTGGCGCTGCGCAGGCCGTAGCCGCCTTCGAGCTTGAGGGAGTCGATGGCGTTGATCGCGCCGCTGGGGAGGAGGGTTCGCGTGACCTTGCAGAAGCTGCCGGCCTCGATGTCGAAGGCGAGGTCGTAGCCGGCGCGTTTCCCGTTGTCGAAGGTGCCGTCGACGCGGAACCGGCCGGTGCCGAAGTCGCCGCGGATGTTGTCGAGCTTGACCTCGCTGGGGGTGACGCGGGCGGCGCCGCGGAAATCGGAGATGTCGATGCGCTGGCCCTTGAGGGTGAAGCTGAGGTTGCGCGGCGAGACATCGAGCTGGTATTCGGTCTTGCCGCCGGTGAAGGAGATGTTGGTGAGCTTGAAGTCGAAAATGCCGGCGGGCTGGTAATCGGAGAGCAGCTGGCGGACCTGCTTGACGGCGTCGGTGGCGTCGCCGGGGACGAGGTCGAGCACGGGGTCGGTGAACTTCATCTTCGTGCCGGTGAGCACGAGGGTGGAGCTCTTGCCGTCCGCGGCGGGGACGCTGGCGACGTTGAGGGTGCTGTCGCCGTGGCGCGCGTCGACGGAGTTGATGTCGACGCCGCGGCGGTGGATGGTGAGTTTTGCGTCGACATCGCTGAGCTCGTAGCCGCCGCGGTTGGGAGTGGCCTTGCCGTCGTTGAGCGCGACGCCGATGCGGAAGTCGATCTTGTGGTTCTCGTCGTTGAAGATCTTGCCGTCGATGTCGATGGCGCCTTCGAGGTTGAGGTTGCGGACGACCTTCGCGTCCTTTTCGGGGAGCGAGAGGAGGAGCAGTTCGTCGAGGGGGATTTGTTTGGCGGTGAGCTTGATGTCGGGGATGAGCATCCTGCCGCGTTCGAGGGGCGGCTTCATGATGCCGGTGATGTCGATGAGTCCGCCGTTGAGACCCTTGGCGTGGCCGACGACGCGGACGACTTCGCCATTGACGGCGGGGAGGTTGATGAGCAGTTCGCCGTCGAGGATATGGAGCGGGAAAGGCCAGTTTTCGTAGGCGATCTGGAGGCCCGGGGCCGTGGCGCGGATGATGGTGGACTGCCGGCGTTCGCCGGGCTTGACGGTGACGTCGACGCGGCACTTGGCGATGCCGCCGAGGTCGAAGACGGGGCGGGCGATGAGTTGGGTGAGCTCGTCGACGCGGGCCTGGGTCTCGGCGATGGATTTGTCATCGCGCGGCGAGGCGGCCTGCATCTGCTTGAGCTTGGTGCTCAGCGCGTCGAGCTCGTCGTGGCGCTGCGCTTTCTGGCGCGAGGTCTGGAGCGTGCCGGTCTTCTCGTCGGTGTAGCGCGCGTGGTGCGGCTTGGAGAAGAACATGTCGAAGATCTGTCGCTCGTCCTTGGGGTCGAGGGCTTCGTAGAGCGACTGATCGACGGGGGCGTTCTCGGCGAGGATGACGATGTTAACGCCGGGCCTGCCTCCGAGGCCGATGATGTCGCCGCTGATGTTGACCTTGGCGCGCCGGCCGAACTCGTCGGGCTTGCCCAGGGCGGTGAGGTTGTTGACCTTGACGTGCTCGTTGTCGAACGAGACGGTGCCGTTGACGTTCTGCAGGGCGTACTTGAACTTGTCGGCGGTGATGGCGGCGTCGATGAGGCGGAGGGAGCCGTGCGTGAGCAGCGTGCCGCTGGCGGCGTCGCGCTGGAGGTTGACGCTGGCCTCGAACTTGCCGCGCGGGGAGAACTCCTTGTAGAGCGTCTTCATCTCGCGCGGCAGCAGGTCGTAGTCGTCGGGTTTTTCACCGATGGTGCCGGCGAGCGTGACATCAACATCAAACGCCGCGTCGGGCTCGAAGCCGTCGGCGCGGCCCTTGATCGAGTAATCCGCGCCGTAGGTGGAACCCCAGGCCTGGCCTTTCAGATCGACCGCGAGCTGGTTGTTGTTCTCGATCGAAACGGTGCCGCGGGTCTTCTCTATATAGAGCTCGGTCTGGCCCCACGGGACGTTGACGCCGCCATCGGCGATCTCGACGACCGCGTTGAACTTGCGTTCCTTGTCGTAGCCGAAGCGGATCGCGGGGAACGAGCCGGCTGGCTTGAGGCGCTGGAAGATGTTGCGGACCTGGCGCGGGAGCATGGCGATGCGCCGGTCGTCGGCGGTGAGGCTGCCCAGTTGCATGCGGGCGTCCATGACTTCGTGGTAGAGGTCGAAGTCGCCGGAGAGGACGAACTGCCGGTCGCCGCGCGTCTGCCTCAATGCGAAAGAGTACGCGCCGGTTTCTTTGGGTTGGCGCGTGAGGTCGCCGTTGAGCTGGACGGTTTCGAGCGGGTGATATTTGCCGTCGACAATCTCGCCGAAGACGATGAGCGCCTGCGAAAGGTGCACATCGGGCAGGTCGATCGATTTTGTTTTTTCTTTTTTCTTGGGCGACGACTTGGGCTTGAGGTACTGGACAGTGAACTTTTTGGCGTCGCAGTCTTCGGTGGGGAAGAAGGTCGGGCGGATGAGGCTGATGGATTCGACGTCGAGCCCGCCGGTGGCGAGGGCCCATATGTTGTGCTGGATGAGAACCTGGTCGGCGGTGAAGAGGCGGTCGCCGTTGACGGGGGAGCCGGGGACATTGGGGATGCGCATCTCGACGTCGAAGAGGCGGATGATGCCGTTGATCTCGAAGGCCGCGCCCCCGATGCGGACATCGGCGCCGGTCATCTTGGTGAGCGCATCTTTGGCGACCTGGGCGACGCGGTGCGATTCGGTGAGGCGGATGTAGGCGAAGGTGAGGCCGGTCAGCAGCAAGAGGAAGCCGTAGAGCACCACGCGGCCGCGGACATTCCGGCGGCGTTTGGGCGTGGCGACGGAGGTGGTCGTTGCTTCAGGCATGCTCGAACGGGGAGAGCAGATGGATGAAACCACATTCTAGCGGGGAGGGTAGCGCGGAGTCGATATGGGCATTATCGGCACAGGAAAGAGGGAAAGTGGAAGGGTGTGTTGCAACACCTCTCCCTCGGGAAGAAGTCAGCCGCAAACCGCGGCGCAGCCAGGCGGTTTGCGGCAGGTGAGGGAGGGATCGACGAGATCGGTTTGCGTGCGCGGGGCGCGCCGCGTCCTTACCTGCCGCAATCGCCTCGCCTAAGGCGGCGATTGCGGCGGTCCTCTCCCCGAGCGAGAGGGGTTTGGAGCGCCACCGAAATGAAATCACGCCATGCGCACGGCGACGCCGGGGTTGCGGTTCTCTGTGTTGAGCCCATCCACGCCCGCCTGCACGGCGCGCTCGATGTCCTGCGTCAGCTCGGCGACGGCGGCGCGGGCTTTCTCTTCGAACGCGGCGATGCGCGGGGTGACATCGATCGGCTCGCTGAAGCGCACGAACGCCTCGCGCGGGCCCATGGGGGCGGGCATTTTCGAGTGGATGTCCTCCTCGAGCTTCTCCACGGTCTCGGCGAAGCGGTCGAGCGTCGGGCTGGAGGCGACGTAGTTGCCGCTGTAGCTGACGATCTTGAAGGCGACCATCGCCTCGTCGGCCCAGGCGATGGCGGCGGCGTGGTCGGCGGCGCGCTGCGGGTCGAGGCGGATCTGGTGGATCGTCCTGCGGGCCTTGCGCACGCGGTCGATGGGCGTGTCGCCGGGGCTGGTCTTCTGTCCGATTTTTGCTTCGAGACGCGCGAGCACGCTGGTCGCGGCGGATTCGATGAGCGCGGGCAACTCGGCGGCGGCGGGCACATCCACGCCGCGGTGCTTCAGGTTGCGCTGCAGCGCGGCGATGCCGACGCGCTTGAGCAAGTCGACCGGCGATTCGCTGCCCGCGGGCTTCACGCCCACCATCTCCGCAAGCCCGCGCAGCACCTTCAGCACCGGCTCGCGGGCATCGGTCATGTGCGTGTACTTCAGCGCGATCGGCGCCGCGATGATGCGCACGTTCTTCTCGGCCAGCTCGCGCGCGGTGCGCAGCCCGATCATCGCTGCGCCGTCGTGGAACGGCGTGACGATATCGTTCTGAAGGTAGACGTTACCCTCGGGAAAAATCGTCAGGCCGTGCTTCCCGTCGACGAGCGTCTCCTTCGCGACTTTGAGCGCTTTCGCGTCGGAGCCCTCGCGGTCGACTGAGAACGCGCCGGCTTTCTGCATGAGCCAGCCGTTGAATCGGTTGCGGAGGAAGACGTCGTACGCGGCCATGACGAGCGTGGTCTGCTCGGCCTGGCGCAGCGCTTCCATCGCGGTCTCGGGGTCGGCGTGCGAGGGATGATTCGGAAGGAAGAGCAGGCGGTCGCCGGGTCGCAGCGCGGCGCGCAGCTTCTCATCGCCCGTGACGCGCACGGCCATCACGCGCTTGTACTTCGGCAGGCGGAATTTTCGGTTGTAGAGTCCGACAAGCCCGGTGATGAGCGCGCTGCGCCGCGGGGGGAACCAGCGGTAGGGTTTGTCGGAGAAGTCGAGCATGCGTAGGGTGTGTCAAGGCTTTGCGCAGACGCACCTGTTGTGCGCCCGGTCGTACAGGTCGTCGACGGAAGACAAAACACGTCCAACAGGTGCGTCTGCGCCGAGCCTTGACACACCCTCCAAGTCACAACTCCAACTGCCTGCCGAGCTCCACCACGCGGTTGGCCGGCAGGTTGAAGAACGCGGTGACGGGGCGTTCGTTCAGGTACAGGAACGCGAAGAGGCGTTTGAACCAGCCGAAGACGCCGCCGCCGGGCATGATGCGGAGCGTGACCCGGCCGACGTAGTAGCTGGCCATGTCGGGGTCGACATCGAGGCCGTGCACATTGCACGCGCGCAGCGCCGTGGGCACATCGGGCGTCTCGATGAAACCGTACATCGCGGTCACCTCGTAGAAGCCGTGCGTCAGCGGCTTGACGCTCACGCGGCTTTCCTCGGGCACCTTGGGCACCGGCGCGGTGCGCACGCTCAGGAGGACGACGCGCTCGTGCAGGATCTGGTTGTGCTTCAGGTGATGCAGCATGACCGCCGGGACGACGCCAGGGCGGGCGGCGAGGAACACGGCGGTTCCCGGGACGCGGACGATGCGCCCCGCTTCGACGTCCCTCATGAGCACCGCCATGGGCAGCGAGATGGAGTAGACGGGGCGGGCAAGGATGCCGCGGCCTTCGTACCAGACGATCATGATGAGGAAGACGATGGCGGCGGCGACGAGCGCGACCCAGCCGCCGTGCGGGATCTTCAGCACGCTGCTGGAGAGGAAGAGCAGGTCGACGATGAGGAAGGAGCCGATGACGGCGCGGGCGCGCCACTTGGGCCAGTTCCATCGCTCCACGGCGACGAGGTAGAGGAGGCACGAGGTGATGGTCATCGTGCCGGTGACCGCCAGGCCGTACATCGCGGTGAGTGCTGATGAGGTGCGGAAGGTGAGGACCAGGGCGATGCAGGAGACCGCGAGGATGAGGTTGATTTCCGGGACGTAAATCTGGCCGACGATCGTGTGCGAGGTGTGCACGACGCGCAGGCGCGGCGAGTAGCCCAGCTGCACCGCCTGGTTCGCCAGCGAGTACGCACCGGAGATCATCGCCTGCGAGGCGATGATGGTGGCGATGGTGGCGATGATGACGACCGGCATGTAGAGCGGCGGGGGCACAACGGCCCAGAACGGATTCGCGGCGGCGGAGGGGTCGGTCATGACGACGGCGGCCTGGCCGTAATAGTTGAGCAGCAGGCCGGGCATGACGACGCTGTACCACGCGATGCGGATGGCGCGGCGGCCGAAGTGGCCCATGTCGGCGTAGAGCGCTTCGGCGCCGGTGAGCACGAGAATGACCGATCCCAGCAGCACGAACGAGTGCAGCGGGTCGATGATGATCAAGCGGATCGCGTGGTGCGGGCTGATGGCGGCGAGCACTCCCGGGTGCTGGGCGACCTGGATCGCGCCCAGGACGCCGAGCGTGGCGAACCAGAGAAACGTGAGCGGGCCGAAGAGGACGCCGATGCGCGCGGTGCCGTACTTCTGGATGAGGAAAATGGCGAGCAGGATGATCAGCGTGATCGGGAGGATCCAGTGATGGAAGACGGGCGCGGCGACCTCGAGGCCTTCGACGGCGCTGAGGACGGAGATGGCGGGGGTGATGAGCCCGTCGGCGATGAGCAGGGAACCGGCCATGAGGGCGAGGATGATGACGTAGGTTCGCTTCTCCGGCGGCTTGGTTTCACCTGCGCCGGCCGAGCCTCCGGTGGCGGTGTGGCTGGAGGTGAGCAGGGCGAGCAGGGCGAGGATACCGCCCTCGCCCTGGTTGTCGGCGCGGAGGGCGAAGGAGAGGTATTTGAGGACGACGATGAAGATGAGGGCCCAGGTGACCATCGAGACGACGCCGAAGGTATGGACCATGGCGTCGACGTTGGTGCCGGCCTCGGTAGTGTGAAGGGTGTGAAAGCAGTCGCGGAGTGCGTAGAGCGGGGAGGTGCCGATGTCGCCGTAGACGACGCCGAGGGCGCCGAGGGCGAGGAGGCTGGTCTTGCCGTGCACGTGGCCGGGTGGGTGGGCGAGGTGGGGGGTGGGGGTGGCGATGGGGGACGTGGTCGTCGGTGCAACGGGCGTTGCGTCGGCGAGGACGGCAGCGGCCGCAGCGGCCCCGGCACCCGAGGCCCCCGGAGAGTTTGACGACGACGGGTCCATACAGGGGGGAAATGATGACGCATTTGGACGGCGGGGGCAACCGGGGAAGGCCGGAAGCAGCCCCACGCGGAACGGCGCGGGCCAAGCGGTTGCGCAAGGTATTGATGAATAAATGGTTGCGGAAGTGCTTGGAAGGCGAGGCGGTTGGGGAATTCGTGTTCGACGGCGGGCAGTAAGACGGACTGAGTCCGTTGTGCCATGGCTTGTCGGAGCGAAGGCTTGGCGGGGCGGAGCAAGCCGTGGAACTGGGAGATCCGACTCGAACCGGGTGTGCAAGGGCCACGGCTTGCTACGCTCGGCAGACCTCACTACGACAAGCCGTGGCACAACGGAAGTGAATCGAATCCAGTCTTACGCTTCGCCTGCGGCGGCGAGGTCGAGGTACCACGTGAGCACGCCGTCCGTCGGCTGGATGCCGGTGATGGGCAGCGTCTGCACATCGGGCGAGCCGGTCGCCATCTGGTCGGAGACGCGGCGCAGCGTGGCGTGCTTCTTCGCGCCGACGCAGAGCACGGCGAGTTGGCGCGCGGCGTTCAACAGGGGATAGGTCATCGTGACGCGCGGCGGGGGTGTGACCTTCGGGCCGTCGTTGTTGGCGATCCAGCGCGACAATTCATTCAGCGCGGGCGAACCGGGGAACAGGCTCGCGGTGTGCGCATCGTCGCCCATGCCCAGCAGGACGAAGTCGAGGCGCGGGATGGTGGAGCCTGAGCCGAGCAGGGCACTGGCGGCGCTTTGTGTTGCATCGTTCGTTGCTCGCGCCGCGGCCGTCGACTCGAAGACGCGCGTCATCTCTTCGATGTACGCGCTCGCCGGGTCATCGAGCAGCACGGGCATCGCGTGCACCTGCCGTGTCTTCATGGGCAGGTGATCGGACAGCGTCTGGCGGATCATCTTCACGTTCGACTTCTCGTGGTCTTCGGGGACGCGTCGCTCGTCGACGATCCAGATATGTGTCTGCTGCCAGGGGATGGTGCGGTAGCGCGGGTCGATGATGAGCTGCATGTAGAACGGTTCGGGCGTGGAACCGCCGGAGAGCGCGAGGTGGAACACGCCGCGGGCCTCCACGGCGGCGAGGGCTGCGCCGGTGAGGGCCATCGCGAGGTCTTCGTAGAGGTCATCGGGCGAAGCGACGCGGATCTCGCCGGGCAGGTGCCAGTCGCTCTCGGCGGATTGTTCTTCGACGTCGTAGGTCATGATGCGACAACTATCGCGTGAGCGGGTGCATCACGTCAATCCGTCCTTGTCGACGAGGACGAAATCGCGGCGGACCCAAATCTGCGGATCACGCGGGTTGATGAGGATGTCGAAGGTGGCGCCGACGCGGAAGGCGTGGTAATCCTGGCAGGAGGAGCGGATCGTACGCCCGTCGAATTCATAATTGATGATCGCGCGACGCGGAGACCCTCGCGATCCTGGCTCGATGTGGATGACGATCGCCACCGCTTCGACGCCGTAGATTGCGTAGAAGTGCCGCTTGCGCCAGTGCGCATACGCCCACACCACGGCGAGCCCCGCCGCGATGCCGCCGAAAAACACCGGCCAGAGCCCGTAGATCGGCTTGCTGCGCAGCGCCATCACGACGACCCCCCAGATGATCGCCAGCGAGGCGATGACCATCACGACGCTGCCGGCGACGAGGCGGCTTTGCGTCGCACGAGTCAGGACGCGAGGCGCGTGTTCGCGAGCCGGGGCAGCACTCGTGTGCTTGATGGTCGCGTCAAACGCTTCAGAAGGATGCCGCGCGGTTTCAGCGTCCTTCGCGTCGAGATCGGTGACCTCATATACATTCTCGCGCAGTCTGAGACCGAATAGGCCCTGGCTCACGAAATAGGGTGCGACGAAAACAGCAGCCATCAAGCGCCAAGCGATCGAGAAGAATCCAAGTCTCGATGAATCTGCAAAGTCGGACGGTGGAAGTTGCCGCGATGCCGCTGGCGAGTTCGTGAGGTCAAATGGCGCCCGGGCACCCTTCCAAACTGCTTCACGATAGCGCTTGAACTGTGCCTCGTCTTCGAACGGGTACCACAACAAGTATCGTCTCTTTGCCCCGGTGATCGACCGATTCCCACGGCGTATGAATAAGATCCAGCACGCGCCGACGATGAGCCACCCCGCGAGGAAACTCCATATCGACTTAAAAACAACCACATTGAAGTAGATCAACATCAACGGAATCGCGATGGGGATCGTCGAGGTGTCTCGGTACACCCTGCCAGGTTTTTCGCGGATGCAAAGGCTGGTCCGTAGAAACAACGCGGCGCGGACCAGGAGTTCCACGACGGATTGTTTCGCGCTCTGCGAGTGATTCCAGAATTGTTCGCAGGCTTCCACGCGTTCAGCGATCGCCCGGCAGGTCGGATCGTTGCCGTAGGGTGGAGTACACGACTCTCGGACTCCACGAGCGGTTTCCCACAAGGCCGTCACGTCCCGTGATCCGCTGAAATGCTTCTCGATCATCCCCGACAGTTCGTCGCGCGCCCGGCGATTAATTTCCGCGTGAGTGTTCATTTCTTCCGCTCGGTCTCAGACGTGTGACGTCACGCGGGATTATGCCAGTGCCGGCCCTCGCGCTCCATTAGATCATTCGCCGCCTTGGGCCCCCATGTCCCCGCGGCGTAGTTCGGCAGGTCCTTCTGCGGCAGCGCGCCCCAGAAATCCAGCACCGGCTGCACGATCGTCCACGCACGCTCGATCTCGTCGCGGTGCTTGAACAAAGTCTGGTCGCCACGCATCGCGTCGAGGATCAGCGTCGAGTACGCCTGTGGCGGCTCGGTCTTGAATTCCTTCACGTAGTCGAAATCCATCACCACGGACTTGATCTTCATCCCCGTGCCCGGCACCTTGCCCTCGAAGCGCAGCCGAATGCCTTCATCCGGCTGGATATTGATCACGATCTGATTCGGCGCCAGCGGCGAGCCGGTCTGCGGGTTCGTCATGTTGCGGAAGATCGGGTGCGGCGTCGGCTTGAGGTACACGACGACCTCGGTGAGCTTCTTCGCCATCGCCTTGCCGCTCCTTATATAGAAGGGCACGCCATCCCAGCGCCAGGTGTCGAGGTAGAGCTTGATGGCGGAGAATGTGTCGGTCTGGCTGTCGGGCTTCACGCCCTGCTCGCTGCGGTACGCGGGGATGAGTTTGCCCTTCACTTCGCCTTCGCCGTACTGGCCTTTGACCGCGATGTGGCCCAGGTCCTCCGGCTTGTAGTCGCGCACGGCGGTGAGCACCTTCGATTTTTCCAAACGCACATCATCGGCGCGCAAACTTACCGGCGGCTCCATCGCGACGACGGCCATCACTTGCAGCAGGTGACTCTGGATCATGTCGCGCATCGCGCCGCCGGAGCCCGAGTCGTAGTAGCCGCCGCGGCCCTCGACGCCGACGGTTTCGGTCGCGGTGACCTGCACGTGGTCGATGAAGTTGCGGTTCCAGATCGGCTCGAAGATGGAGTTGGCAAAGCGGAACACCATCATGTTCTGCACGGTCTCTTTGCCCAGGTAGTGATCGATGCGGTAGATCGCGTCTTCTTCGAACACCCGGCCGAGCACACGGTTCAGGTGCGCCGCTGACTTCGGGTCGTTGCCGAACGGCTTCTCGACGATGATGCGCTGCCAGGGGCGCGTCATGCGGTTGATCGAGCACCACGCCTTGCCCTCGATCACCAGGTTCTGCGAGCCGAGGTTTTCGATGGTCTTGTCGTAGAGCTGCGGGGCCATCGAGAGGTAGTAGAGAACGTTTTCGCCCAGCTGGTGCTTCTGCTGAAGCTCGATCATGCGCGTCTTGATGTTGTCGTAATCGGCCGAGACGGTCGAGTCGCCTGCGCAGTAGTAGATGCGCTGCGCGAACTCTTTCCATTTGTCTTCGTTGAACGAGAGCGCGTTGGCCTTGGCCATGTCGTAGAGGTGCTTGCCGCGGAAGTCATCATCGCTCATCGGCGTCCGGCTGACGCCCATGATCGCGAACTTCTCCGGTGTCTGCTTGTTCACGAACAGGTCGTACAGCGCGGGGATCAGCTTCCGCTTCGTCAGATCGCCCGAGGCGCCGAAGATGACGATCAGGCAGGGGGAGAGTTTTTCGTTGGTGACCATGGGAAAGATGAGAATCTAAATGAGGTACGTAGGCAAGCCGCTCGCGGCTTCGCAGGATGCACGAACGCACCCATAGAATCGGCCTGTTTCAGCGTTGTCCTTTGGAGATGTGGGAATAGCACCATCCCGACAGGGTGGTGCCCTTCGTCAACGTGAACCGGGGTTTTGTTGGCGCTGACGAATCGCAGCAAAGATCGACGCCAGTAGACGCATTCGAACTGCACCACCCTGTCGGGATGGTGCTACCTCGGCCGGCGCGCCAGATAATGCCGGATGCAGCGCTCGGCGATCTTGCGCTCGGTGCGCCGGCCCAGGCGCAGCAGCAGGATCCCTGCGGGCGTCAGGATCAGTCCGATCACGAACGGCCAGAGCCACTCGTCGGGCGTATGCGACACTTTGAGCGCCACCATTGCGATGGAAATGATCACGAAAAGAATCGGCACGACCCCTGCGAGATAACCGGCGAAGATCGCGTGCGCCAAGAGCGACAGCCGGATGCCCTCGGCCGAGCGAAACACCCACCACGCGCGGAACATCATTACGCCGTATACACCCACGAACACGAGAGTCGTCATCATCGCTTGAAATCGATCCTGCGATGCACTGAGAAAGCACGGCATCCCGAAAACTCCCATCACCACCAGCCACGAGCACGGCGCGTAAAGCTCCGTCAACCCCGGCGCGGTGTACCACGGCTTCGTCCACCGCTGCGTGACCATCGCCACGATATCGCACCGCTCGCCGCACTCCGGGCAGTCGACCACCGCGCCGCGCAGGCCGCGCAGGTTGTACTCGCACTTGGGGCACGCGAGGTCGCGCTGGATTTCGTCGATGTGCTCCATGCGGTTTGCAGGGTGTGTCAAGGCTTTGCGCAGACGCACCTGTTGTGCTGCCGATTGCGCGGTCTGTCGACGGGATACATAACACGTTCAACAGGTGCGTCAGCGCCGAGCCTTGACACACCCTACGCCGGCCTCCGGTCCAGGTACTGGCGAATACACCGCTCGGCAATGTAATGTTCGCCGCGACGCCCGAGGCCGATCAAGGTCGTCGCGCCCCCGACGATACCGATCGTGAACACCACCGGCACCATCCAGCCCACGGACGACGGGTTCCGCACGTGTCCCCACAGCGCGACGATCACGCCGGCCGCGCCGATCGTGCCCGCGATGTAGCCCGCGAAAATCAAGTGCGAGAGCAGCGCCAGCCTCAGCCCTTCGGCCGAGCGGAACACCCGCCATGCGCCGTACATCGCCGCGCACCACATCACGAGCGCCGCACCGATGCCCAGCACGTTCCCGTCGTGGAATCCCATGCTCGCGATCCCATTGCCGATCACCGGCCCGACGATCGCCCACACGGTCGGCGCGTAAATCTTCGTGAGCCCCGGCGCCTCGTGCCACGGCGCGGTCCAGCGCCGTGTGATCATCTGCGCGATGTCGCATCGCCGCCCGCACTCGGGCATTCGACGATCGCGCCGCGCAGGCCGCGCAGGTTGTAGTCGCAGTGCGGGCACGCGAGGTCGCGCTGGATTTCTTCGAGGTGGGGCATGGATACCACCATCCCGACGGGGTGGTGCCCTTCGTACACGAGGACTGGGGTCGTCTTGGCGCGGAGGGTTCACAGCAACAATCGACGCCAGTGATCGTACGCGAGTGACGCCACTTTCCGACCCCAGTGGCCGTCGGCGAAGTGCAGCACCCTTCCGGGGGTCGGGATGGTGCTAGAGAGCCTTCGCTGCCTCGGTCTCCGCGGTGTGCATCACCGCGATCTTCGCCGAGAGTGATTCGAGCAGGTCGTTCGTCGCCTTCGCGTCGAGCGGGAACTGCTTGCGCATCGCCTTCTCGATCGCGTTCAGCTCATCGCCGATCGCCACGACATCCATCGCGCCCTTTTCGCCTTTCTTCGCGACGAGTTCGCTGCGTTTGTGCAGCAGGTCTTTCGTTCGCTTGAACGGTTTCACTTTGTCCGGCAGGCAGGCCTCGGCGAGCTGTGTCCACTGTGACGCGAGCGCGCGATACGCCTTCGCCGCGTCTTTCAGTGACGCCTTGTTGAGGATGGTCGCGGCCTCGTCGAGGAAGTCGGCGTACATCCCGCGCATCAGCCCGCCGCCGGTGGCCGCGGTTTCGATCGAGTCGAACACGTCGCGCAGCGGCAGGTATAGATTCCCGCCGGGGTAGACGACCGGCCAGCCCTTTTTATTTTTCGTCGCGGCGATGACCTTCGACCACTCGAGAAGCCCCGGCAGGTTGAACGTGCCGAGCGCAGGCTTTTTGAAATCCGCGGCACAGGCCGCGAGCCCTTCGCTCACCGCCTTCTTCACCGTCTTCTCGTCAAAGGGCTTTCCCGGCTCGAACCACAGCGATCGATTCTTCAACGAGCAGACGCGGTTGCGCAGGAACTCCAGGTCCTCCAGCGACATCGGCGTCGAGGTCGCGCCGCGGTCGTTGAGGTGCGCTTCCTTCTTCGCTTCGTCGACGCCGTGACAGACAGTTGAATAGACGCCGCACGTCCCCGCCCAGCCGTGCCATGTGAGCCGCATCGCCGCGGTCCACAAAATCACCGGCCTGCCGGCGCGCAGGCCATCGAGCAGATTCTGGTGCGCCGCCTTGAGCCCCGTCGATTCCTTCACGACCGTTTTGCGGCCAAGCCGCTTGAAGAAGTCGTCGTACTTGTCGGCCTTCGTCGAGAACGCATGGTAGCGCGACGGGATCGAGATGCCCGAGCCGCAGCGGAACTGGCTGATGTAGCGTTCCTCGCGCGTGGCGTTGGCGGGCAGCTTCTCCGGCGGCAGCCCGAGTTTTTTCTCCCACGCGGGAATGGAAGGGCAGAAGGAATACCCTGCCGCAATGCCGCCGGAGATGCCCAGGCAGAGCGCCTCGCTGAGCGGCTTACCCGTGTGCGGCGCGGTGAGGCCCGCATGCGCGAGGGTATTCTTCATCGCGGCGGTTTCCCAGTGCGTGCCGCCGAAGTGGGTGTAGTCGGTGGGGCCGAGGATGGACATGGCGGGGCCTCCGTTGATTGAAGAGATGATATGACGGGAGCACCGTCCCGACAGGGCGGTGCCTACGCGCCCGGTGAATCGGGCGGTTGCGACAGATTGTGTGCCCGGGCCCCCACTGTCGGGATGGTGCCCGTTTGCAACCCCGAAACCCCATTGCTACAATCCCGACCTTCATTCAAAGTCTCCAGAATCCTCAGTTTCACGTAAGAGCAGTCGAATATGGCCATTACAGCCGAAAAGAAAACCGCCACGATCAAGGATTTCCGCCGCAGCGACACCGATTCGGGGTCGCCGGAGGTGCAGATCGCGCTCCTCACCGAGCGCATCAACGACCTCACCGAGCACCTGAAGAGCCATAAGAAGGATCACGCCTCGCGGCGCGGCCTGCTGATGATGGTGTCGAAGCGCAACCGCTTGCTGCACTACCTGCAGGAAACGAATCGCAACGGCTATACAACGCTGATCAATCGATTGCACTTGCGCAAGTAAGAGAGGTTAACAGTCGGGAGTCCGGCTGTGCCGGCTGCCGACGTTGAAGCGTCCGCGGCCAGTACGGCCGGTTTTGTTTTATAGACGCATTGGTTTTCAAGAGTCATCGCCCCCGTTTCCGATCGGTTCGGAACAGGTTCCGCAGCGGCAGAGGGCTTGGTGCAAGGACCCGCGAAGAGCGCGAGTCATGGAGTCACGAGTCGCGAGTCTTCCAGACCCGTGACACACGACTCTTGGACCCGTGACTTCCCCCGATCCTCTCACCAATCTCCCTGCTCCCTGCACCTACATCAGGGCGTCAACACAACCCGGGTTTCTGCGCCTCCTCCGCACGCGCGGATGGTCCAGCCAGAGTGCATCCGGGAACATTTGCAGAGGAATCACACATGCCAGTCACACGAGTCGAAATGCAACTGGGCGGTCGCACGCTCTCCATCGAAACCGGCCGGTTCGCCAAGCAGGCCGACGGCGCCGTCGTCGTCACCTACGGCGAAACCATGGTGCTCGGCACCGCCATCAGCGGCCCGCCCCGCGAAGGCACGGATTTCTTCCCGCTCACCGTCGACTACCGCGAGAAGGTCAGCGCGGCCGGTAAGTTCCTTGGCGGCTTCCGCAAGCGCGAGGGCGCGCCGTCGCAGAAAGAAATCCTGACGATGCGCAACATCGATCGTCCGCTCCGCCCGCTGTTCCCCAAGGGCTACTTCGACGAGGTGCAGATCCAGTGCTGGGTGCTCTCGTACGACGGCCAGAACGAGCCCGATGTGCTCGCGGGCATCGCGGCCTCGGCGGCCCTTTCGATCAGTTCGATCCCGTTCGAAGGACCGGTCGGCAACGTCCGCCTCGGCCGCGTGGACGGCAACCTTGTCGTCATGCCCACCCTCGCGCAGAACGAATACACCGATCTCGACATGCTCCTGTGCGGCCACAAGGACGGCCTGAACATGATCGAAGTCGGCGCGTCGGAAATCCCCGAGGCCGACATGCTCAAGGCCTGCGAGCAGGGTTGGGACTACGTCAAGCAGGTCGCGGCGATGATCGAGGACCTGGCCGCCAAGTGCGGCAAGACCAAGCAGAAGCCGGAGCTTGACCTGCCCACCGCGGAGATCAGCGACCTCGTCAAGAAGAACCTCGCGCCCGCTCTGCGTGCCGGCCTGAACAAGACCGGCAACAAGATGGACCGCAAGGACGCCGTGCGCGAGGCGAAGGCCGAGTTCATCAAGAACAACTTCCCCGAGCCGGGCAAGGACGCGACTTACCACGCGTTCAAGGTCTGGCAGAAGAGCGTGAAGCAGGCCAAGATGGCCATCAGCGATCTCGAAGAGCACCTGGTGCGCGAGAACATTCTGAACGGCGCCCGCAGCGACGGCCGCAAGCCGCAGACGCTCCGGCAGATCACCTGCGAAGTCGCGGTGCTCCCGCGCGTGCACGGCTCGGCGCTCTTCACTCGCGGAGAGACGCAGGCCCTCGTCACCGCCGTGCTCGGCACCGGCAAGGACGAGCAACTCATCGACGGCCTCAACGATGAGTACTCCGAGAAGTTTTATCTTCACTACAACTTCCCGCCCTTCAGCGTGAACGAAGTGAAGCGCATCACCGGCCCGGGCCGCCGCGAGATCGGCCACGGCATGCTCGCGCAGCGCGCCCTCATGCCCGTGCTCCCTCCCGTTGAAAAATTCCCGTACACCGTCCGCCTCGTCAGCGACATCCTCGAATCCAACGGTTCGTCCTCCATGGCCTCGGCCTGCGGCGGCACGCTGGCGCTGATGGACGCGGGCGTCCCGATCAAGGCGCCCGTCGCGGGCATCTCGATCGGCCTCGTCGCCGAGGGCGGCAAAGAGGTTTACCTCGTCGATATCCAAGGTGAAGAAGATCACCACGGCGACATGGACTTCAAAGTCACCGGCACAAAGGAAGGCATCACCGCCATCCAGCTTGATCTGAAGGCCCGCGGCCTGACGCCGGCACAGATCGAGAAGACGTTTGAACTGGCGCGCACGACGCGCTACAAGCTCATCGACGACATCATTGCGGCCATCCCGACGCACCGCGCTGAGCTGAGCAAGTACGCCCCGCGCATGCTCGTCACGCACATCAACCCCGAGAAGATCGGCAAGCTCATCGGACCGGGAGGCAAGACCATCCGCGCTCTCGAAGAGTACAGCGGCGCGACCATCGAGATCGAGGAAGACGGCACGGTCTTCGTCTCCGGCGTCGGCGCGGGCAAGGCCGAGAAGGCGCTCGAAGAAATCGAGAAGCTGTGCGCTGAAGTGAAGGTCGGCCAGATTTACTCCGGCAAGGTGACCTCGATCAAGGACTTCGGCGCGTTCGTCGAGGTGATCCCCGGCCAGGACGGCCTGTGCCACATCAGCGAACTGAGCGACGGCTACGTCGAGCGCGTGACGGACATCGTGAAGATGGGCCAGGAAGTGCGCGTGAAGGTGATCCTCATCGACGATCAGGGCCGCGTGAAGCTGTCGCGCAAGCAGGCGATGAAGGAAGAAGGCCACAGCGACGTCCCCGAAGGCGAAGCAGCGGCGGCCGGTAGCGGCGGCGGCGAGCGCAGCGGTGGGGGTGGCGGTGGTGGTGGTGGTGGTGGTGGCGACCGCGGTGGTCGCGGCGGTGGTGGTGGTGACCGCGGCGGTCGTGGCGGTGGCGGTGGTGGTGGTCGTGGCGGCGAGCGCGGCCGTAGCGGCGGCGATGGCGGCGGCGGCTACCGTTGATTGAAATCAAAATCGAAAAGATGAAAAAAAACCGCCTCGCGATC